>Ga0256836_1000821_pt1 | contig 15351 bp, 16 predicted proteins | sample 4561380metaG_FD_185974 | JGI IMG/M metagenome (GOLD analysis project Ga0256836, IMG submission 185974) | Hydrothermal vent microbial communities from Guaymas Basin, Mexico - 4561-380 | ecosystem: Environmental > Aquatic > Marine > Hydrothermal vents | place: Mexico: Guaymas Basin | collected...
TTTTTGAAGTTCAAAATAAATTTCTGTTAGAAGTTTTTTAGAATTTAGAAGTTTATTAATATCCATTTCTGCCTTTTTTATTTATAATTTTATCAAAAAAAGGAAAGTCTTGAAATTTCAAAAATCCAAAGTACTTTTAATATCTTTTGCACATTTCATGCATGATATCTTTTCTGCTATTCTAGCTCCCATCTTGCCTATTCTTATTCAAAGGATGAATATTACCTTAACGGAAGCTTCGCTTCTTGACATAGCAAGAAAAATTCCAGCTTTGTTTAATCCACTTCTTGGAATAATAGCAGAGCATACAAACGCTAAATGGTTTGTAATATTAACACCATCCATAACTGCAATATCCATGGGACTTTTAGGAATTACCAATTCTTATATCATAGCTTTGTTTTTACTCTTTATAGCAGGTATTAGCGCTACTTTCTTTCATATTCCAACTCCGGCAATGATTAAGGAATTTTCAGGAAACGAAAGCGGAAAAGGAATGAGCTATTTTATGGCAGCAGGTGAAAGCGCAAGAACAATAGGACCTTTACTTGTAGCAATGGCAATAAGCACTTGGGGAATTGAAGGAATATTAAAACTTTCTATTCTTGGAATAATAGCTTCTATTTTTCTTTATATTAAATTAAAAGACTATACTCCAAAGTTTAAAGCTCAAAAATTCGAAACTACTCAAATTAAAAAAACTTTAAAAAAAGTAACTCCTTTTTTTATAAAACTTGGCGGTTTTATGATGCTAAATTATACTTCAAAATTCTCTTTAAGTTTATTTTTACCCGTATATCTTACCCATGTTGGAAAAAGCGTAGAATATGCCTCAATTGCATTTGGAATTATGCAAGCAGGAGGAATAATTGGAGCATTTTATGGAGGAAGAATTTCCGACAAAATAGGAAGAAAAAAAGCTCTTTTTATTCAAACAATTGGAGCTACAACTTTTTTAATAACATTCTTAATTACAAATTCGCTTTTTATATTGCCTTTTTTAGGATTTTTTCTTTTTTCGCAATCTCCAATACTCCTTGCATTTACTCACGATCTCAAAACTAATACTCCAAATTTCATCAACAGCCTTTATATGTTTATAAATTTTGGAATCAGCTCTTTAATTATAGTTTTTACAGGAATTTTAGGAGAATATTTAGGACTTTTTCAAACATTTAAAATAGCGGCTATATTAACGTTATCTTCCATTCTCTTTATAAAAACACTTCCACAAAAGTTCTAATTTTTCATTAATATTTCTACTCCTCTTACATTCCCCGCCAAATCGTTAAAAAACTCATAATTCTTTATTCCAATCGTCTTTAAAAATTTATCTACACTCTTCTTTTGATTAAACCCTATCTCAATTACACAAGCCTTATAATTTAAATCTTTGGCTTTTAAAATTATCTTTTTTACAAAATCTAATCCATCCTCTCCTCCAAAAAACGCAATATCCGGCTCAAATCTATTTGGCTTTTTCCAAGAATTTTCTACATAAGGAGGATTTGCTACCAAAATATCCGCTTTTATATCAAATAAATCACACTTTTTAACTTCAACATCAACTTTATGCATTTTAACGTTTATTTTAGCCACTTCAATTGCTTTATCACTAATATCCGTAGCTATTACTTTTACCTTTGTATGTTTTGCTATTTCTATTGCTATTACGCCACTTCCACTACAACAATCAACCACTTTCAATTTGGAATTTCCAATCTTATTAATTAAATTAATGGCTCTTTCGACTATTATTTCAGTATCGTCCCTTGGAATCAACACTCCTTCATCTATATAAAACCTATCTCCATAAAAAAAGACTTCTTTAAAAAGATATTCAATAGGATAACCTTCTTTTATCTTTTCTTGAATTTCAAAATATTTTTTCGGAACTTCTAAATCATCGTTTAAAAAAAGCCAAGTTTTATCCTTATTTAAAAGCTTAGTAAGAATATAAATAGCGTTTTTTTGGTTCAAAACTTCTTTAATTTTCAATGTTTATTCCCTCATCGGCTATGAGTTTAATCACCTCAAATTCTCCTTTAACGTTTCTAAATTTATATATATCAATATCTTCAACATCAATAAGAGGCAAATCTGGTGTTACATAAATTACCCCAAGTCCTTTTTCATTAACAAATTCTTTAAGTAATTTTTGATTTTTAGTAGAAAGTACACTAACCTCATCCAAAATTAAGAAAAAAGGTGCTTTTTCTTTTAAGAAAAGCTCTAACAAACTTACGGCTATTGCAATTTTTAAAAGGATTGAACCTCCGGTTGAACTTTCGTTTTTAATAATTTTTAGAGTATTTTCTTTTTCATTTTCCACGAATTTTACGTTAATATCAACAACATCAATTAATGAAAAACTTTCCTCTTTTACTTCTTTTTTTATAATGTTAAACAATTCTTCTATTTTTTTAAGCTTTTTATTACTCTCACTTCTATCAAAAAATAAATTATCCTCTTCAAGCATAATAAGCAAATCTTCAATATTTTCTTTTATCTTATCAAATAGTTTTAAAATATTTTTATTCGTCTCCTCTATTTCGATTTTTATATTTTTAACAATGCCAAAATCCACCTTACTTAAATTTTTATTAATCCTTCTAACTTGTTCTAAAAAATCCTCCTTACTTCTTTCAAAATTATCAAGTTTTTTTTCAAAAATAGCTCCCAAAAGATTTTTAAGTCCTTTAATTCTCGTTTTATTTAAAACTTCAAATTTTTTTTCCTTAAATAAATATAATTCATCTACTTTTTCAACCTCTTCTGGTATAAGATTTTCTAATTTCTCTAAATTAAAGTTTACTTCAAGTCCATTAATTAAAAATCTCTCAAATGCTGTTTTAATACTGCTTGCTATATCTTTAAAATCAATCCTTTTATCTTTAAATTCTCCTTCTTTTTTCTTTAGCTCATCTATTAAAACGCTTAAAAATTCATTGGTTTTTTCTTTTTGATTACTTAAAGAAATATTTTTAACTTTTTTTAATCCTTCTTTTATAATTTCGATTTTATTTTCGATATTTTGTTTTCTATCTTCAAGTTTTTTTAATTTTTCGCTTCTTTTATTTTCAAATTCTAAAAACATCTTTTCTATTTTATTTTCAAATTCTTTACATTTTTCAAGCTCTTTTAAAAATCTATCGTAACTTTCAATAAAATCTTTTTTCTCCATGTATTCTCTTAAAAAAAGCTCTTCTTTTTCTATATCCTCCAATTCTTTCTTGATCTTTTCAATCTCTTTGTTTAACTCAATGATTCTTTCGTTTTTTGAAATTTTATTTTTTTTAATATTTAACTCTTTTATCTTCTCATCAATTAAACTTTTTTCTTTTTTAGCTTTTTTTTCAATTTCCCTTTTTAATCTTTCAAATTCTCTTGCTTTTTCTTCAATAAGTTTTTCAATTTCTTTTTTTTCTTCTTTTTTAAGAGATTTAATCTTTTTTAAAATCTCTTCTTTTTTAGTCTTCAAATTTTTAACAATCTCATTAATTTTTTTAATATTAACCTCTATTAACTTAATTTCCTCATTCATTGATTCTTGAAGTTTTTTAATTTCATTCTCAAGAGATTTTTCAATTTCTTTAATTTTTTCATCTAAAACTTTTATCTCTATTTTAAAAGCTTCGATTTTTTCTTGATTAACTTCTATTTTGCTTTCAATCTCAATTTTTACGGACTCAAATTCTTTAGTTAACATTTCTAATTTATTTTCAAGCTCTTTAAATAAAGATTTATTTATCAAATTTAATTTTTCAATTGCTTCTTCTGCTTCTTTCATCGTAGGAATAGATTTTAATTTGCTTTTATCAAGTTCAATTCCAAATATTTTATCGCTAATAACTTTTGGTTTTAACTCCTCAACATCCATATTAAGCAAACTCTCATCAATAACAGGATAAAGTTCCTCTTCCCAATTTTCCACATTTTGATTTAAAAATTCTTTAAAAGAACCTTCCTTTGTTTTTAAAATATTCTCGTAAAATTTAATTCTTTCCTCATTTTTTCTTAAATTTTTTTCAAATTCCTTTTTTACTTCAAAAACAATTTCTTCATATTCGTTTTTCTTTTTATCAAGCTTTCTTTTTAGTTTTTCATTTTCATCAATAAGAATTTCAATTTCATTTTTCTTCTTTCTTATTTCATTTTTTAATTTTCTTTTCTCTTCCTCTTTTAATTCCCTTAATTCATCTTCAAGTTTTTTATATTTTTGCTTAACTTCTTCCTTTTCTTTTAAATATTTTTCTTTTTTCTTTAAGTTCAATTCAATTTCTTCTTCAATCTTTTCCATTTCCTTTAAAAATAATTTTTCCTGATCTCTAAATTTTTCTTTTAACATTTCTATTTTTTCAAAGTAAATTTCTTCTAAACTACGCTTTTCCCTAATCTCTTCTTCTCTTTTTTTTTCATCGATAATTCTTTTTTCTCTTTTTAACCTATTTATTTCTTCTTCAATTTCTTCAATGTGATTTTTAATTCCACAAACAAGCTCATTTAAAGAAGTTTGTAAACTTACATATTTTTGAGTCAATTCTTCTTTAAAAGCTACTTTTTTTTGCGCTTCTTTAACTTTTTCAAAAGAAAATTTGCTTTTTAACTTTTTAATCTCTTCAATTTTTAACTCTAAATCAAATATACATTTTCTTACTTTTTCTTCAATTCTTTTTATCCTCCTATAAGCTCTTGAAAATCTCCTATTTACAATATTTTTTTCTTTTTCAATCGTTGCTAAATTTTCTTTTAATTCTTCAATTTCTTTTTCTTCAATTTCCTTTTTATAAGCTATTTTTCTTAAAAGACTTTCAATTTCTTCTTTTAATTTTAAAAGCTCATTTTTCAAATTAAAAAGCTTTTCAATATCTTTTTCTTTTTCTCTAAATTTTCTATAAAATATAAAATAATTCCTATACTCTACAAGCTCATTTAAAAACTCTTCGTATTTAATCTCTCCCGCTTCTACTCTATCAAGGGTAGTAAAAATTATTTCTTTAATGGACTTAGAATCGAAAACGGCTTTATTTACATTAAAAATCTTGTTATAAAGATTTATGAAAGTATTATAATTTTTAATAGTAGTTAGCTTAAAATCGCTATATTGCGGCAAAAGTCCATAAATAATTTTTCTGTATTCCTCATTCGTTTGAGGTCTATATTTTAAAGAAGCCTCATTAGCATATTCTATTGCCCTTTTTAAATCAACTATTTCACCATCTTCCAATACTCTATTTAAATCAAATTTTTGCTTGCTAAAAATTTTCTTAATATCCCCATTTCTTTTATACATCAAAACAAAGTAATCTTCAAAATCATAAACTATAAACGAATTATCATACTTAAAATAAAAATCTTTAAAACTTTCTTTGTTAGGATCAATTCCAAGAGCTTTAACATCAGAATTATAATAAAAGTGAATCGCTCTAATGGCAGTTGTTTTTCCGCTTCCATTATCCCCTACAAAAAATATATTTCTTTTTCTCAAGTCAATTTGGGCAAAACTAAAATTAGCGGCATTAAAAAAATAAATTTTATTCATTATTTTCTCCTTCGCTTATTGCCTCAACTATATCAAGATAATAGTTTATTGAATTTAATACTCTATACTCATCCTTACTAATACTCTCAAGTACGTAATTTTTCTCGAGTAAATTAAAAAATTTTTCAGTTATTTCCATTAAATCATCAGTATTAAAAAGCGCTTTTATTATTTTTTCATCTTTTTTTGTCTCAAATCTTTTAATAAATTCACTTTTTTTTATTTTATGTCCCCTATCAAGATGAACAAATATCTTTTTAAGTTGTGCAATTGCCAAAATCAACAATTTATGAGAATTAAAATACTTCTCCATTTCATCTGTTTTCAGATCTTTACTAAGATAAAAATACCCATTTTCTCCTACAAGATAAAACCCCAATTTATTAAGAATAGAATTCAAAGAAACAAAATTTTCTTCATCCATAAGCCACATAGCCTCTTTTTGAAATTTTGAAGAATTGGTAGAAATAATAATACCTTTACTTAAAATCTCAAAAATCACGCTCTCCATTTAACCACCCTTATATTAAATTCGTTATATTCATTTGTATAAATAAGTTCTTTATCAAAATGATTCAAAATATACACAAACACTCTAACACACTCACTAACTAACTCTTTATCGATTTCTCCTACATAATCTACAATTGTTTTAAAAATATCTTCGCTTCCCTTAACATTTTTTATTAATTTTTTAAGATCGATTATTTCTATAACCTCTTCAAAATTTTTTACTTTGCTTTTTTTAACTTTTTTTTCTTTAGTAAATTTTCCAATAATTACCTTTGCTTTTTCATAATCCATATACGCACTATCTGGAATTACTTCAATTTTTTGCTTATAAGCAAATCTTTTTGTTTCCAAAAATTTATCTATTTTGTTATCTTCGTTTAAAATCATATTAGCAATACCAAAAAGTTTTTGATTAAATCTTCTTTTTTTCTCAGTTTGGGAAATAAACTCTCTAAGACGCTTTAAATAAGCATCGATATTTATAGAAAGCTCCACAACATCTACTAAAATATCTTTTATAAAATCTCTAAACTCTTTAAATTTTAAAAATTCCTCAAAAACCTTTACAATTATTTCATTTTTTCTCATAATTTCTTCAACGCTTTTTAAAACATTTTTTGCTTCTTTTATTAAAAAATCCAATTCGTTAATTTCATCATTTTCCAATTTTTCTATAAGAGCCAAAACTCTTTTATCTCTGTTTTTCATTCCTTGATAAACTTTATTTAAAAGAGTAAATATCAAATCCCTAACTATACTACTTTTACTCGTTTCATATTCAATTTTTAATTCTTTTAATTTATTTATTTCTTTTTCAAAATCCTCAACTACATAACTAAAATCAGCTCTTGCCAAAAGAGTATCTACAAAATTCAAATAAACTTCATTAAGATAATAAAAATTACCTATTTTGCTAAAAAGACCTATTTCTACAAGTTCGTTTGGGACTGAAATTAACTTCTTTTGTTTATACGCTTCATCTAAAATTTTTTTATACCTACATATTAAATTTAAAAGTTCAATATGTCTCATAAAAATCTCCTAAATAAAAACAACTATATTAATCTTACATCCACAAAACTTCCACTTTCAAACTCGTCCAATTTTTCTATTGCCCTTACTATTCTCACCACTCCAGTTTCTAAATCAACTTTATTAGCTTCTACTCTATCAAGAGATGGAAATTTAGAATGATCCGCACTTATGACTTTGGCTACCATATCAGTATCAATTACTCCTGGAGCCAAAGCATAAATCTTTGTATCAATTTCTTTACTATAAATACTTACCATCATATTTAAAGCACACTTACTCAAAGAATATCCTCCCCATCCCGGATTTCCATTTACAGCCGCTCCACTGCTTATTACAACTATTTTTTTTGTAAACGAATAAATCAAATCAATTAATACCTTATTAGCCCATACATTAACATCAAATATTTCTCTAAGCTCAGCTACACTCCAATCTTTCATAAGTTTTATCTCTCCTAAAATTCCAGCATTAAGAATAGCTAAATCAAGCTCATCAATATCAAGCTTATCAATTGCTTCTTTGAATTTTTCAATAGCTCTCATATCTACTTTATAAAATTTTATTAAATCCCCAAAAGGGTTGCTTCTACCAAGTCCATAAATATCGGCTCCATCTTTAAGATAATATTCTACCAATCCTTTCCCAATACCTCTACTAATCCCCGTTATTAGTATTTTCATTTTCAAGCCTTTCAATTCTCTCGAGTATAGGAGGATGAGTATAATAAATTTTCGAATATAGTTTACTTACTTTTGGAAAATGCTTATTCTCTACTACAAGCTTTCTTAACGCTCTTGCTAAAGTCTTTTTATTTACAAGCTCAGAAGAAAATTCGTCAGCTTTAAATTCATTATACCTACTAATCAAATTAATAACAGGCTGAAAAATAAACATTATCATATCCATAAACAAAAGCGCTAAAATAATAATGTTTACTCCATTTTTAGGAATTTTCAATTCTTCAAACAAAGCATCTGGCAAATGCCCGAAAACAAAAAATATTACAAAAAGCATTACTCCAACAATTAAAATATTTTTTAATATATCTTTATTTTTAAAATGTCCTAATTCATGCCCAAGAACTGCCAAAATTTCTTCTTTATTCAATTTCCTAACAAGAGTATCAAATAAAACTACTCTTTTACTTTTGCCAAAACCGAAAAAATAAGCATTAAGTCTTGTATCTCTTTTACTTTGATCCATTACATAAATACCATTTGAGTTAAATCCAACTTTTTTCATCATATCTTCAATAGAATTTTTTAACTCTTCATCTTTTAGAGGTTCAAATTTATTAAATAAAGCTAGAAAAAAAGGATAAAACACATTTATTAAAATTATCACTACAAAACTAAACACAAATCCTATAAACCACCAATTTTTAAAATGCTCTATAAAATAAATCAAACCGGCAAAAAAAGCTCCTCCAAAAATCAAAAACAATATTATTTTTTTAATTTCATCTACAAAAAACATACTCCAAGGAGCTACATTAAACCCAAATTTTTTATCAATTTGCTTTTCCCAAATATGAACTGGAAGAGTTAAAAAATAATTCACAGCAAAAAAAACAAAAAGTATTTTAAGCTCGCTTAACAAATCCCCTTTATAAAACAAAAAATTTAAAATAAAAAGTCCTCCACTTAGCCAAAATACCACCAAAAATAAACTAATTAAAGAATTAAAAATTTCCAACGTATGTTTATAAATAGAATAAATAGCACTTATTTTAAAAGACTCAAGATCCATTAAAACAGGACCTTTTTTAAATTCCTCTTTTATAAAAATTACTTCCTTTATCTCAAGCAAAATTTTTACAAATACGTATATTCCATAAAGAGCAATTAAAAAAGAGACCATAATTTTCCTTTTTTAGGAGAATTATATCACAAATACTTTTTTGAGATTTTTTTTATCTCTTCATAAATCTTCCTAAAATCCGCACTATAAACTCTTGTGTTAAAAATCGTAGTCATCATATTAGTATCTCGTTTAAATCGCGGAACCAAATGTAGATGAAGATGCTCTGGAATTCCAGCTCCAGCATCAAAACCTACATTCCATCCCATATTAATACCATTGGCTCCAAAATCTCTTAAAATCTTACATCCTTTTTTAGCCAAAATAGAAATATGACTTATCACTTCATCACTCAAATTTTCATATTTTCCTTCATGAACATGAGGAATAATCATAAAATGCCCCGGATTGTAAGGAAATCTATTCATAACCATAAAACAAATATCGTCTCTATAAAAAACTTCATTTTCATCATCAAATTCAGGACTTTGAGATAAAGCACAAAATACACATTTTTTTCTAATCTCATCATTTTTTACATGATATTCTCTTCTCCAAGGAGCATAAATTCTATCCATAAAAAGCCTTTAATTTTTTAATTTCTACATCAAAAAGAGCAGATAAATTTTTATAATTTAAAATATCTCTACCTTCTAAAAAAATTCTTCCCTTTTTTAACATAACAATCTTTTCATAAGAAGTTATTTCTTTAAAATCGTGAGTAATTAATATTTTCATTTCATCCAAAAAATCAATCATTTCCAAAAATTCAATTTTTGCTTTAACATCAAGACCATTAGTAGGTTCATCTAAACATAAAATTTTTGGCCTATGCACTAAAGCTCTAGCTATTAGAACCTTCTTAAGCTCTCCTAAAGATAAAGTAGAAACGTTTATAGAAGGTTTTATTTTAAATAATTCACATAACTCATTTACCCTTTCTTTTTCCAAATCATTAAATTTAAAATAGTTATAAACTACCAATGCTTCTTTAAATGCCGAAATTATTGCATCAAACACGCTTATATTCTCTTTTTTATAAAAGCACTCAAGCTCGCTATTAACTATTCCAAAAATTTTTCTAGCTTCTTTAAGAGTTATTTTTTTTCCAAAAACTTCTCTTTTGTTTAATCTCTCTGGATAAATTTCATGAGTAATAATTCCCAAAAGCAAACTTTTTCCACTACCATTGGGTCCAAGAATTACTGTGTTTTCTTTAATTTCTAAACTATCAATTTTTAATATTTTATGTTTTACTCCTTCTAATTTAATCACACTTTGCCTATTTTTCTTTTAATAGATTCAATTTTTTGTTTCATTCTATTACTTTTATTCTTTCTAATATCCATTTTTATAGTCGTATAAACTCTATTACAATCAGGCTCTAATTGTTTATAAGCATTATTTATAATCTTCGTAGCTTCTTCAATCGTATCTACTTCAAAAATAGTTCCCATAGGAGTTAATTGATAATTAATCCCACTTTCTTTAAACATTTTAATAATTCTACTTACATATTCACTAACGCTCTCGCCTTTATCCGTCGGAAACATAGCAAATTCAACTAAAACAGACATTACCTTCCTTTTTTAAGTATAATTATATAAAAAGATAAAAATAAGGAAACAAATGAAATTAAAATATCTTATTTTAATTACACTTGTATTTATCGGATGCTCAAACAAAACCATTACAACAACTCAACTAAATAAACCTAATATTTTTCAAATAACAAAAGTATCTAAAATAACAGCAAAAGAAGATAAGCTTAATTTAAAACCAAAAATCATTCAAATACTACAACAAAATTTAATTCCAATAAATTCCCCAAATGGAGAAAAAATAGAAATTTTATACAGCAATTATGAAATAAAAATTTCAAAAATTACAAAAAATCATAAAATTCAATACTCAAAAAAAAATCCAAGATGTATATATTTAGCAAGAGAATGTGCGTTTATAGAAGGAAAAATCCTTTGTAAAACAAAAATATCTTTTAAATTTAATAAATATTCCCCAATCTACAAAACTTACCTAAATAACAAATATAAAGACTTATCCAGCAATTTATATTTTTTCAAATTTCAAAACAAACTATACTTAATAAAAGAAAAGTGTAAACCCATATATTCCAAAGAATATTGCTTAAAAATAAAAGCAAATGCAAATGCTAAAATAAAAGTAAACGAAATTCAAAAAGAGTATTTTTCAAATGTAAACGATGAAATCTGTCAAAAAAGCCCTTCTATAAAAATAAATAAAATCAAATATAAAGACTCTTTAATAAACGATATAATAAACCAATTCAAAAAAGATTTTCTTCCATATATTCAAACATATACAATAAATTTAGAAATTTATAAAAAATTTCAAGATAAACTTCCAGAAGAAACTATCGAAAAAGTAATAAAAAACTTCAAAAACAAAAATTTATCCCAAAATCAAAAAATATTATCAAATCTCTTAAAAAAATATCAAAACAATCCTTATTTACTTTATCTCATGGCAATAAACTTAGAACTTGAAGGAAAGATAAATAAAGCAAAACAAATCTATTTATATCTTTACAAAAGATACCCAAACGAAGAAATATTAAAAGCATTAAAAAGAATATCTAAAAGGCTTAAAGCCTTTTAGTCTAAATTATAAACTTTTTTAATATGTAAAGCTTCATCAAATTCATAAACTCTTGGAACTCCAGTTGCTATTTCAAATTTAGAAATATCTTCATCACTAATATTATCAAATTCTTTTACCATACCTCTAATTGTATTTCCATGAGCAGTAATTAAAACATCTTTACCTTCCACTAATAAAGGAGCTACTCTTTCATGAAAAGCTGCCATTGCTCTTTTTTGATTATCTTTTAAGCTTTCAGTATTTGGTAAAAGCTCTATTGGAAAATTCTTATATTTTGGATCAAATCTTGGATGTCTTTTATCGTCTTCACTTAATGGTGGTGGAGGAACATCATAACTTCTTCTATAAAGTAAAAATTTTTCTTCTCCAAGCTCTTTTTTTACCTCATCTTTATTAAGTCCAGTTAAAGCACCATAATGTCTTTCATTAAATCTCCAATCTTTTAAATGATCAATCCACAATAAATCCAATTCTTCTAAAATAATAATTCCAGTTTTTATAGCCCTTTTTAAATAAGAAGAAAAACAAATATCAAAACTAAAACCAGCTTCTTTAAGTTTTTTTCCAGCTCTTTTAGCTTCTTCAATCCCTTCAGGAGCCAAATCTACATCAACCCAACCAGTAAACCTATTTTGTTTATTCCATTCACTTTTTCCGTGTCTAACAAGCACAAGTTTTGCCATTTTCATCCTTTTTGGTGAAATTTTACCAAATATTTAATAATCCCACTTCTTTTTCTATTCTTTTTTTAGCTAACTCACAATATTCCTTACTTATTTCAACCCCAACAGCTTTCCTATTATTTACTAAAGCTTCTATTAATGTAGTTCCACTACCTACAAAAGGATCAAAAACAACTTCTCCTACATATGAAAATAATTTTATACACCTTTTTGGTAATTCTCTAGGAAAAGGTGCAGGATGACCTATTCTTTTTTTACTCTCTCCATTAAATTCCCAAAGCCCATTAGTCCAAGCTATAAACTCTTCTTTAGTAATATCACTTGTACCTTTATAAGGTTTTTTCCATTCTTCCTTGTATAAAATAATTATAACTTCAACAGGCGCTATAACATTTGGAGCAGAAGCACTAAGCCAACTTCCCCATGCAGTCCTTCTACTTATATTTTTTTCTGCCCAAATTATCGTACTTTTATATTTCCAACCAGCTTTCAAAGCAATTTGAGTAATATCACTTGCTACAGGCCTTGCTCCTCCTTTATTTTTATCAAGAGGTACATTTAAACACATTCTTGTACTTTTTTTTGACCAATAATAACAATTACTAAGCCATTTATAAGAAAAATCTAAATATTCTTTATAACTCATCTCATCATTATAATTGTCATACTCAATTCCTACATTATAAGGAGGAGATGTTATTATTAAATCAAAACTCTCTTTTTCAAAAAGATTTCTATTTAAAACATCAGCATTCACAAGTTTTAAATTATCCATTTCAAAATAAATCATATCAATTTCTCCAAATCTTTTATAAGATCCCCAATTGATTTTACTTTTTCGCTTCTTTCAAAATCCTCTTTTGCCAAATAAATACCATCAAGCTCGTATTCCATTACTATTCTTGGTTTTCTTATACCAAATTTAGACCTAATAAAGCTAATTTCATTATCTTTATCAGGAGTTATCATAAACACTTTTATATGTTGAGTAACTTTATCTTGAAGCAATTTAATCTTCCAATAAGGAGTTTCCGTATATCTTTCTCTAAAAGAGTTTTTAATCGATAATATTGCTAAAATTTTTACAGGATTAGATTTATAAATAATAATATCTGCATCTGGTAAAAGCATATATTCTCCAAAATTAATAGAAATAAGTCTTTTTACTTCGGAAAGTTCTTTACTTAAAGATTCAGAAAGTAATTCTTTATCTTTGGTGATTTTAAGATTATGAGATTTACAAAAATCTTCTATCATTTTTTCAAATACATGTTCTAAATTATGCCCTAAAAAACTAACCCATGCTTGTCTAATTTTATCTTCACTCTTACCTTCCTTTCTTTTTTCTGAATAAAACCTATTCTTCAATTCTTCTGTAAATTGCGTAATTTTTGAATAAGGATTTTTTTCTTTTTTACAAAATCTCTCAAATTCTTCTAATAAATTCATCAAAAAAACCTTAATTTTTTAAAAATTTTACCAAATTTTTCTTCGCTCTATTTTTCCATTCGGCAAGTTTTATTAAAGCCAAATTTATATCAAATTCTTTACTTATCATTGGAAAAATAACTTCTCCATTCATTGCTATAAAAAAATTATTATCGAAATCTTTATAATTTTTTCTTTGAATTATCAAATAAGTAAGCTCATTATCAATTATTCTTGGTAAAGTCTTTTCAACGCACACACCTATTTGTTCTCTCATAAACGTATTTAAAAAATTAAGATAGTTCAATACCAATTCATGCCACTCAATTTTTTCTCCTAAATTATTATAAATTTTTATTTCGTTTAACTTTAACAAATTTTTTTTATCCACCCATACTCCAAAATCGTAGTTTTCTAATTTTTCCATAAATTTTTCAAAATCTTCTTCAACTTTCGCTAAAGAAAATGGATAATTTGATAAAATTTTAATAGATATGTCTTGTCTAATGAAATTTTTATACTTCATTTAAAACCTTTTTTAATGAAATTATACAAAGGAAATAGATGAAAATCCTAATTACAAACGACGATTCTTACGAAGCAAAAGGACTTGAAGTTTTAATCGATGCCATAAAAGATTTAGGGGATATATATGTAGTAGCTCCAGCTCATCCAAAAAGCGCATGTTCTCACTCTCTTACTATTACAAAGCCTTTAAGATTTATAAAAGTAAAAGATAATTTCTACAAACTCGAAGATGGAACTCCAACAGATTGCGTTTATTTATCTTTTCCCGAATTATTCAATGGAGAAAAACCGGATTTAGTATTAAGCGGAATAAATCACGGAGCAAACCTAGGAGAAGACATAACATACTCAGGCACAGCCGGAGGTGCCATGGAAGCTGCACTTCATTCAATACCGGCTATTGCTTTTTCTCAAGTATTAAAAAGCTTTGACAATCCGCCAAGCGAAGTTAACTGGGAAAACGCAAAAAAAGTAGCAAGAACTTTAACAAAAATGGTAATAGATAAAAAAATAACAATTCCTCATCGTCATTTCCTAAGCGTAAATATTCCAAACACAAAAAAAATAAAAGGCTATAAAGCTACCGCTCTTGGTTATAGACTTTATGGAAACGATGCACATAAACACAAAGATCCAAGAGGAGATGAATACTATTGGATTGGACTTCATCCTTTAGCATTTGGGAAAAAAGAAAATAGCGATTTTGACGCTATAAAAGAAGGTTATGTCTCAATTACTCCAATAAAATTAGATATGACAAGCTATGAAACACTAAATAAATTAAATCAAGAATTAGCAAATGCAAAATGAATTAACAAAAATTAAAACATTTCTAAAAAATTTAAACGTTAAAACAAAAGAAGAAATTGAAAAATTTAAAAACGTATATCTTGTAACATTAAAATCAACAAATCTTCCTTTTACCTCTTTTGGAAAAGGTTTATCTAAAGAAGAAGCTTTAATTTCCGCTTATGGAGAAATGTGTGAGAGAATATTAACTCGAAATTTTTTTGAAGAATACTATGTTAATGGATTATATTCGGATGAAATAATTACAGAAAATTTTTTAAACGACGAACTAAAAGCATTTTACGAAATTAACAAACTTACAAAAGAAGAGCTAATAGATTTTAATAGCGATATTTTTGAGATACTCTCAATTCCTTTTACTGATAGAGATGG
>Ga0256836_1000822_pt1 | contig 15331 bp, 13 predicted proteins | sample 4561380metaG_FD_185974 | JGI IMG/M metagenome (GOLD analysis project Ga0256836, IMG submission 185974) | Hydrothermal vent microbial communities from Guaymas Basin, Mexico - 4561-380 | ecosystem: Environmental > Aquatic > Marine > Hydrothermal vents | place: Mexico: Guaymas Basin | collected...
AAAAAGCTCAGGGCTTATTCTTAAAGTAATTTCAGCCATTTTTTCTCCTTTTATAGATAAATTCATGCAGTTTTATAATAAAGTTTGAAGGATTGTCTTCTATATAAGTTTTCAGTCCATTTTTTAACTCACTAAAATCAACATCTTTATACACCTCTTCTAAATTCCTTCTAAAAGAGTATTCAAACTTGCTTATCCACATAGCATTTAATGGATTTTTATCTACATTTTTACTTATATAAGCAAATTCTAAAAGCCTATATAAAAAGGCTGTATTTAAATAATCTTTATATTCATCAAACAGATTATCAATCTCCTCTTTTACATACTCATCAAAACTAACAACTTCCCTAAAAGCACACAAGGCATTTTTTTCTTTATCTAAATAATCTTGCTCTTTTTTATAATCTTTTGCTTCACTCTCAGCCTCTTCTACCACCCTTGAAATAAAGTTAATGGGTTTATTTGGCTTAGTTACAACAAATCCGCCGCTTAGTTTCATCTGATTTTCGCAAAATCTAATAAAATCATTTCTAAACTCTTTAATAAATTTACTAACTTCATCCCAACTCCCCACAATATAAATATCATCTCCACCGGCAAAAATCGTATAGATTTTTTTATATTTTGTTTTCATAAGATATGGAGCATATACGCTAAAAAAGTAATTCATAAGGCGTGAGAAGAAATTAAATTTAGAAAAAGATGCCGTTACATTTATCTTTTTAGCTCTTTCATCTAGGCCTTGAATAAAGTTCCCCATAAAATCAACATCCCCCTTAAACACCCCAATAGCCTCAACCCCTCTTTTTCTTTTATCTTCAATTCCATCAATTACGCTAAGTTTTGCTAAATCTTCAAATGTCAAAATATCTTTACTCTCAACTATTGCTTTTTCAAATTCATTTAAATCATCTACTGTTGCGACATAAGAAGATATCTCCCACTTCTCATACCCTCTAAACTCATCATCTTTACTAATATCAAAAACATAATCTCCTTTTTTATCAAAATCAAAACTAATCTTAAAATCACTAAATTTTTCGCCTAAACTAATACTTAAAAACTTTCCTCTTGCTAAGTTTTTACCAATCTTTACATACTCCTCACATTTATCACAAATTATATACTCATCTTTTTGCTTACCTTTTCTAATCTCACAAAACTCACATAAATTTGAATTATTTACATCTTTATCATAACTAAACATAAAATTATCAACACTGCTAAACTTTTCAAGTTTCATAAGTTCAATTTCATCCGCTATCTTTTTTCTAAGCTTTTTATAAGGCACTTCGTCATTTTCTTCCACTCTTATAAAATCTTTAATCCCACATTCAACCCATACTAAGCCAATACCTGTAGTTGCAAAAAATTTTTCATAAAAAAACTCATCAAACTCTTTTTTAATCTTTTCAAGAGTTTTTTTAATTTCATCTAAATTTGGCAAAAGTATTTCAAACTTCCCAGCACTCATAGAAATAATCGCAAAATCGCTAATTTTAACTTTTTTTACAATATAATAAGCAGCAATCCTTGTTAAAATCTCAACATATGCAGATTTAGCTCTTAACATTTTAGAAGCATATTTTGCTTTTACCTTATCAAAAATAAAATTTTGAATTCCAAAAAAATCCCCTGCAACTAATAAAAAACTATCTTTTTCATAATCTTCTTTTTTGCCATATTTATAATAATCAATTACGCTTTTATTTTCATTTTCTACAAGTTTAGAAATTACACTTGCAAAAATTGCAGTAGTTTTTGAGTGGTCATATAAAGGAATATTTGCTTTAACGGGGTCGTAGTTTTTGAGTTTAAATGAAGTGGATGAAGGAATAAAAGTAGTATATTTTTTATAAAGATAATCAATTGCTTTTTTGTCTTTAATTTTTCTTAAATCCTCTAAAAACTCTTTCCATAACTTTTTGTAACTTCCTCTTTCATTAGTAGAAAATATATTTTTAGGAGAGAGTTTATCAATCTTATACTCTTTACTCTCATCAAAAATCGACTTTAATCTCTGCTCTTTAAAACTCTCAAACTCTTTTGAAGTTTCATTATAATCATTAAAAACTTCCCTCTCAAATCCGCTTGCAAGCCTATCGGCTGCAGCTATTATCCAATACTCATCATCCATATTTTCTTTTAAATTATGATGCATTGCCGCATAATCAATTTCTTCGTCATTTAATCCAAAAATATTTTTATATCTTTCAAGTATATCTGCACTGAAAGCTGCGTGAGTATAATTATAAAGTTTAATATCCTTTGTTAAAGTAACATCAGCTCTTTGAGCAAATTTTCCGATATCGTGCAAAAAAGCTGCGAGTGCAATTTTTTTCATACTTATCCTTTTGCTTTATTAAAATAATATTAACAAAAAAATTTATAAAATTAGTGTCAAATTAGATTTTTTTTTAAAATTTACATCTAAGCATAACAAAAAGCAAAGACAAAAAATGTCTGTTTATATTTTTTTTATAAAATTTTTTAACGTTTCTTGAAGATACTCAGGAGAAATTATTTTCATATGAGGAGCCCATTTTTTAGCAAGCATTAAAATTTCTTCATCGCTTGTTACATAATACCTAATTATAAGTCCGTTTTCATTTTCATTCAAAATTGTCTGAGTTTTAAGAAACTTTTTAGCTTTAAAAAACCTGCCAATTTCCTTATCAACACTTACAATCACTTCAAAGGGCTTAACTTTAAATCTGCTAAAAAGAGACTGAAAGTTATACACAAATTCTTCTACCTCTTTATCTTTTTTAAAACTTCTTGATAGCTCTTTAATATCTTTTATAAAATTAAGCCTTAAAAACTTAAAACCGTTATTAATATTATCACTGCTCATTCCCACTAAATACCAGTTTCCCTCGCTAAATACAATCTTATAAGGTTTAAATTCAAAAAAGTACTCTTTATCGCTTTCGTATCTAATCTGTAATACTTTTCGGTATTTTATAACTCTTTTTAAAAGTTTTAAAAATTTAGAGTTTTTTAACTCTTCAACAGGAGACTCTTTTACAAAATAAACCTTTTCATCAACAATTCTTTTTAAAATTTTTTCCTCAACCCCTAAAAATTTTAAAAACTCAGGACTCATAGCCGCGACTATATGAGCAAATTTTTCAAAATCTTTAAGCTCATCTTTATCGATAGTCTTTCTTTTAATCTCATCAAACTGAAGCAGTTTATAACACCCTTGTTTTGTTTTATAAAGCTCTATTTCATAAAATTCTGTTATTTCCTTTAAATACCTTTGAACACTTCTTTCACTAATTCCCTTAGCTGCAGCCCAGGATTTAACACAAATTTCTTTATTATTTTTTAAATCCTCTAAGAGTTCTAAGATTCTTTTAGTCTTCAACTTTAATCCTTCCAAGACCAAAAGTCACCTGTTTTCCAACTCCTATAATTTCTCCAAGTTTTAAAAGTCTATAACTGTTTTTATCTATATAATCAAATTCAATCTCTCCCATAACGCCCCCAAGTTTCATTTTTGTTTTTTGTCTGTTTGAATATCTTCCAAAATCAATAAAAGAAAAATCAGAATATTTTATTTTATACTCAGGTACAAAGGGAAGTTTTTGCAGAGAATTATTTAAAAGTTTTAATTTCCTGTGATATATACTTCTTAAAATTGTTTCTAGTGTTACACTATTTCTTACAAAATGATTATTCTCCTTAATTCTTAAAGGTGTTTTTAAAATAAGCTTAGCTTTTTCTTTTGAAACAACCTCATTTTCATCAAATTCAAGCATTTTATTATCAAACTTTTTAAAAACACCATCAAATATAAGTTCATTGTTAAAATAGAGCCTAAAATCCGGTTTAAGCCTGTTTTTAGTAATTCCTTTTTCTTTAAAAGCCTTATAAAGAGCACTTATTACATAAGGGGCTTTTAAAGCACTCTCTTCAAACAACATTAAATCAAACTCAACCCTGCCGCCTATATCCAAGTTCAGTCTGTATTTTGGATTTTGACTTTCAAAAAAATCATAAAACAAACATCCACTGCCTGCAAAGCACCCATTACAAACCCTACTTGGATTAATACACACTACATCTTTTAATCCGCTTCCAAAAGCCCCTCTAATTGCAGAACCTAAAAAACGATAAGGTAAAATTTCATTACTTTTTAAAGTTATTTTAGAAAATTTCATTTTTTCCCTTTCATAAACTCAACTATCTTCCCGTGAAATCTTGCAAAACATAAATTTAAATTATTTTCATACAATTTAGCAAGCTTTTCCCAATGCTCCTCTATTCCCCTTTCGCACCACTCTTTCATTTCATCATAACTCTCAAATTCATATCCGTATTTTTTAAGCAGTCTTTTTGTATAACTATCCACTACCATTGTATCTCTACCGCAGGCATAGCAAAGTATGCTATCTGCCGTTTCAAATCCAACACCCTTTTGTCCTAAAAGCCATTCTCTATTTACATTTTCCCTAAAATTTTCAAAATCACCAAAATCGTTTAAAATATTACGGCTAAGTAATATTAAACATTTAGCTTTTTGATTATAAAAACCGCTCGGTTTAATTAAAGCTGCTAAATATCCATAATCTAAAAAAGCAATATTCTCAGGAGTAATAATTATTTCTTTCTTTAAATTTTTCAAAGACTTTTTGACATTCTCCCATTTAGTATTCTGAGTTAAAACAGCCCCGATTACAACTTCAAAACTAAAAGCATTTGGCCACCAATACTTTGGCTTATCTCTTAAAAGCCCCTTTTCTCTTAGCCACAATAAAAGCTCATAAGAACTGCTAATTTCCATAACTCACCTCTTGGGTTTTAATAATCTCCTCATCAATAATTTTCAGTTTAAAAGCCCTTTTGCTAAATCTTCCATCACTTTCAATAATAAGACACTGCATTATACTTTTGCACTTATCAGGCACATCAAACCTCTCTTTAAGTCCTGTCAATTCAGATACAAGAGGTCCTTGAACATCCATTCCTATAACGTTATCCCCGCATCCTGTAAGTCCTATATCAGTTAAATAACAAGTCCCCTCATTTATCTCTAAATCATCCGTTCCTATATGAGTATGAGTACCTATTATAGCCCCTGCTTTTCCTTTTAAAAGATGAAAAAGAACTCTCTTTTCTGCCGTGGCTTCAGCATGAAAATCTATAAAGATAAATTTATTTTTATTTTCTACAAAATTTTTAAGCTCAATAAAAGGATTTTTCCCATACGGCATAGAAAAAACCCCCATAGCGCTGATTACTATAATATTTTCATCTTCATAATACCATTTTCCCGGTGCTTCAAAGTAATTAAGAGGTCTTAATATTTTATTCTCATTAAGCAGTAAAACCGCATCTTTTTTCCTGTCAAATGTATGATTTCCACCTGTAAAAATATCAATTCCGGCATTTTTAAGCTCGTTAAAAATCTTAGGGGTTATACCAAAGCCGTGAGCTGCATTTTCATAGTTTGCTATTACATAGTCAATTTCAAACTCGCTTTTAAGTTTTGGCAGAAATTTTTTTATTATTTTTCTACCCGGTCTTCCTACAATATCTCCTATAAACAAAATTTTCATCAAACACCTTTTTGATATAATTCTCATATGAGAAAAATAATTTTAGTAATTTTATCAACTATTTTGTTTGCTTCAAACACCGTTGTTTTGAAAAAGAAAGAAAAAGAAACTCAAAATGCCACAATTCAAGCAGAAGTAATTCTAAGAAAATGGCTTATAGACAAAATCAATTCGATTATGCCTGAATATTTACAAGCGGAACCGAAAGAAAATATGCTTAATTTTTCCGTAGGATACGATACTCACAACAAAAAAACTTTTTCAAGATTAAATTTAAAACTCTTTTTTCCTTCAATTGAAGGAAAATACTCCAAATCCACCATAAAAAAAACAAAAACTTTAAAGATAAAACTACTTCCTATTTTACAAATATATAAAAAACTGCCCTGCTTAACCTTAAAAGGCTCATTAACCGCTATACTTGATACCCTTTCAAAAAACATAAAATTCAACGAATCGATATATTATTATACGTCCCATACCGAATATAAAGAGATAACAACTTTGACTTTTAACAGATTTATTTCTGTAAATAATCTTACTTTTAAAATCAGAAAAACATACCTTTCTACAGATAAAACAAATATGTTTTACGTATTTGGACTATATTATTATACAGATTATTATAAGTTCATAAAAATTTACGGATTTGAAACAGGAGGAGAGAGAAAAAAAGATCCTTTTATGTACTGGCACAAACTTTTTTTTACATACAGACATATTCTATTTGATAGAAGATATATATTTTTGGAGTTCACACCATATCTGCTGGTCTCAAAAGAGTTTAATTTTACTCCCAAATTATTTTTAACATCCTCGTTTAATGTCAGATTTTAGATAAAATTTCAATAAAAAGGCTTTATATGATAAAAGCATTGAGAGGTATGAAAGATATAATTGAAGACAAAAGATTTTTAAAAATTTTTGATACTGCAAGAGAAGTTGCTCAGAGTTACGGATATTCATATATAGAAACTCCTATACTTGAAGAAACTTCTTTATTTAAAAGAAGTGTGGGCGAATCAAGTGATATTGTAAATAAAGAGATGTATCAGTTTATAGACAAAGGGGGAAATGACGTATGTCTTCGCCCTGAAGGGACTGCAGGGGTTGTTAGAAGTTTTATAGAACATAAATTTGACCGTCAGGGAGTACCTAAAAGATTTTGGTATTTCGGTCCTATGTTTAGGTATGAAAGACCTCAAAAAGGAAGGCTAAGAGAATTTCATCAGTTTGGAATTGAGAGTTTTGGAGAGGCAAGCGTATATGAAGATATTAATGTAATAGCCTTGGCAGCTGATATTTTTGATAGACTCGGAATAACATACACTTTAAAAATCAACTCTCTTGGATGTAGTGAGTGTATGCCAAGTTACAGAGAAAAATTAACTAAGTTTTTAAACGAAAACAAAGAAAACCTATGCGAAGACTGCCAAAGAAGAATTAATCAAAATCCGATTAGAACACTTGATTGTAAAAATCAAAACTGTCAAAGCATTTTAAAAGATGCTCCAAAAATTACAGATAACTTATGCGAAAGTTGTAAGAATGATTTTGAAGAGTTAAAAAAAGGACTTGATAATTTAGGAATAAAATATGAAGTAGATAAACACTTAGTAAGAGGGCTTGATTACTATACAAAAACAACTTTTGAGTTTATATCAGATGAGATTGGAGCCCAAAGCGCAATTGCAGGGGGTGGAAGATATGACAGACTTGTGGAATTCCTTGGAGGAAAACCGACACCTGCTGTTGGTTTTGCCATTGGAATTGAAAGAATTATGGATTTAGTAGATATAAAAGATAAAAGAGATGGAATTTATATGGGTGCTATGATTAAAGAGGCAATTCCGTTTATTCAAAAAAAAGCAAAAGAGTTAAGAAAAGATACAAAAGTTTTTGTAGAAGTAAAACCAAAAAGTCTAAAAGCCCATTTAAAAGCCGCAGATAAAGGAAACTTTAAAAAAGCGCTAATCGTAGGAGAAGATGAACTAAAAACAGGAAAGTTTTTTGAAAAAGAGCTATAAAGGCAAAATATGAAATACGGAATTGATATCTGGGGAGCTAACAACTTTTTTATAGAAAACGGAAAACTTAAAATAAACTACGGCAACCAGCCAGCACTTATTGATATTGTAAAAGAGATAGAAGAAAAAGGCTTTCAAGGACCAATTCTTCTTAGATTTCCCCATCTTATAAGAAAACAGATAAATTCTCTTTACACTTCATTTAAAAAAGCAATAAAAGAGTTTGAATACAAGGGTAAATTTAAAGCGGTATTTCCTCTAAAAGTAAATCAGTTTCCAACATTTGTAAAACCTTTAATCAAAATCGCAAAAAAATACAACTACGGACTTGAAGCGGGAAGCAAAGCCGAACTGATACTCGCTATGGCATACAATAATAAAGAAGCCCCTATTACAATCAACGGTTTTAAAGACAAAGATATGATTCGTTTAGCTTTTATAGCAGGATTTATGGGATATGACGTCACCATTACAATTGAGGGATTAAACGAGCTTAAATCAATTATTGAAGTAAGCCGTGAATATGACAAAATGCCGGTAAATATAGGAATTAGAATTCGCCTTCATACAAGTGGGGTTGGAATATGGGCAAAATCGGGAGGAATTGAGAGTAAATTCGGGCTAAGTTCCACAGAAATAATAGAAGCTGTTGATAAGCTTAAAAAAGAAGAGATGTTAAATAAACTTAAAATGATTCATTTTCATATAGGAAGCCAGATAAACGATATTTCTCCTTTAAAAAAAGCAATAAGAGAAGCCGGAAATATTTACGCAGACCTCAGAAAAATGGGGGCAAAAAATTTAAGCGCTATCAATATAGGAGGAGGACTTGCAATTGAATACTCTCAATGGGAAAACCACAGGGACAAAAACTATTCCATTGAAGAATTTAGCAACGATGTTGTGTATTTATTAAAAGATATATCAAATAAAAAAAATGTTCCAATGCCGGATATTTTTACTGAGAGCGGACGCTTTATAGCCTCACCTTCAACAGTTTTAATAGCTCCGGTAATTGAGCTTTTTTCTCAGGAATACACAGAAAAAGGTCTAAAACTAAAAGAAAAAAATCCAGACCTTGTAGAAGAGCTATACGACCTTTATAAAAGTATAAACGAAAATAACTATATTGAATATTTTCACGATGCACTTGACCATTTTGAAAGTCTTTTAACCCTTTTTGATTTAGGATATATTGACCTTATCGATAGAAGCAACAGCGAAATTTTAGTAAATCTTATTATAAAAAAAGCAATAACCTACGCAACTTTAAAAGGTTTCAAAAATAAAGACTTAAAAGCAATAAACGAAAAAATACAGGAAAAATATCTTGCAAACTTTTCAATCTTTCAAAGCCTTCCTGATTTTTGGGGGCTTGGACAGAGATTTCCTATAATGCCGCTTACAAAACTAAATATAGCACCAAACAGAAGCGCTACCATCTGGGATATTACCTGTGATAGTGATGGAGAAATTCCTTTTAGCAAAGAATATCCTCTTTATCTTCACGATGTGGATTTAGAAAAAGAAGATTATTATCTTGGATTTTTCTTAGTAGGAGCTTATCAGGAAATTCTCGGAATGAAACATAATCTGTTTAGCTACACAAATGAAGCTATTGTAAATTTTGACGCTGAGGGTAATTATGAAATAGAATTTCTCGAACCAACTCAAAAAATAAGAGAGATTTTAATAGACCTTGATTATGATATAGACGAAGTTGAAAGACTTTTAAAAACAAATATAGAAAATTCAATTAAAGATGAAGAAAAACAAAAAGAGATTTTAGGAGAGCTGTTTTTACTTCTTAATGATATGGTATATCTAAAAAATGACTAATCCCTGTTTGGCACTATCTCTTCTTTTTTTAAGAGATTATCAACCTTTAAAATAGTAATTATTCTCCCGTCATCAAGTCTTCCTACTCCTTCAATAATATCATCTTCATTCAAATATGTATCAGGAGGTGGGAGAATATCTTTTTTAGGGATTCTTATAGCTGAAGTTAATTTGTCAATTACACAAGCAACATCCTCACCTTTTATCTTCATAACAATAAAACGGCTATTTTCATCAATTTCATCATTTAAAACCCCAAACTTTTTTCTTAAATCAATAAGAGGCAACACATTTCCTCTTAAGTTAAAAACCCCAAGCACATAATCAGGCACAAAAGGAACCCTAGTCCATTCAATAGGTTTTATAATCTCCTGAATAGAAAGAATAGGAACTGCAAACTCCTCTTCCCCTACTAAAAAACCGACTAACTGAACAATTTCTTCCGTTTTTTTCTTCTCAGGTTCCATTAAAGAACGTTGCTGTTTTTTTACAATATCCCTAAGACCCATTTTTTATCCTTGTAATTTCAAATTTCTTCTAACCACATTTTGCAAATACTCTTTTGTATAAGGTTTTGTAATATATTCATTCATACCAACCTCAACCCCTCTTACCCTGTCAGACTTAGTAGCCCTGCTTGTCACCGCTATTAAAGGAAGTTTTCTGTATTTATTGTATTTTCTAATCTCCTGAGCCAGGGTATATCCGTCCATTCTTGGCATTTCAATATCAATAAGCATTGCATCGATATCGTTTTTATGTTTTAAAATATTTAAGGCTTCAAGCCCGTCTTTTGCTTCTATAATCTGTACCCCAAGTTCGCTTAAGGCATCTTTCATTATCTTTCTGTCCATTGCCGAATCATCCACAATCATTACAACATAGTCTTCCGGTTTTTCTTTTTTCTTTTTAGCCTCTTTTAATGAATCTGTCACAAGTTTTTTATTATGCGTCTCTTTTGCAAGCTTCATTAAACTCGCCACATCTACAATTAAAGTAACCCTTCCATCACCTCTTATTGTAGCCCCGGCAATACCCGGAAGTCCTTTTAAAAATTCTCCAAGAGATTTAATAACAATCTCTTCTTGACCTATAAACCTATCAACAATAAGTCCTATTTTTGTAGCTCCAAGCCCTAAAATGACTACATAAAGATATTTATCAGGCTCAAGTATTTTTTCAATTTCAAAAATATCCGCCATATTTACAAGAGGAAGCACTTCATCCCTTAGTTTAAGAACACTTTTCCCTTCAATTGTATAAATATCTTCTTCTACAATTCTAACAGTTTCAATCACGTTTGATAAAGGAATTGCAAACAAGTCTTCCTGACTTGCAACAAGAAGTGCCTGGATAATTGCAAGAGTTAAAGGAATTTTGAGTTTAAAAGTACTTCCTTTCCCAGGAACACTATCAACTTCTATAATACCGTTTAGTTTCTCAATGTTTGTTTTTACAACATCCATTCCAACTCCTCGCCCCGATACATTCGTAACTTTCTCAGCCGTTGAAAATCCGGGACGGAAAATAAGCATAAAAGCCTCTTTATCACTCATATTTTCAGCTTCCTGAGGGGTTATTATCCCCTTTTCTATAGCTTTTTTCTTAAGTGCTTCAGGGTCCATTCCGCGTCCGTCATCTTTAATCTCAATTACAATCATATTCCCTTCATTATACGCCCTAAGCCAGATAGTCCCCTCTTCTGGTTTTCCTTTTTTAACTCTCTCCTCAGGAGGTTCAATTCCGTGGTCTACTGCATTTCTAATCATATGTACAAGTGGGTCTCCTATTTCTTCGATAATAGATTTATCAAGCTCTGTATCTTCCCCTTCGATTATAAGTTTAACTTTCTTTCCAAGCTCACGGGCAAGGTCTCTCACAAGACGTGGAAATTTATTAAATACTTTTCCAATAGGAAGCATTCTTGTTTTCATAACAGCAATTTGCAAATCAGTTGTAACAATAGAGATTGAGGATACAACCTGATTTAGCTCTTCTAAAAACTTCTCTCCCTCATATCTCTCTTCAACATCGTTATAAATTTTTATAAGTCTGTTTTTAGCTAAAACAAGCTCTCCGATTAAGTTCATCAGTTGGTCAAGTCTTTTTACATCAACCCTGATAGTCTGTTCTTTTACAGAGGCAATATGTTTTTTTATCTCTTTTTGAGTAATCTTTTTTTGGTCTTCTTTTAATACAGGCTTGGTTGATTTAGAAGGGGCTACCTCTTTTTTATCTTTCGTCTCCTCTTGAGGTTCTTTTGGTTTTTTTTTAGCTTCTTGTGATGTTTCTTGTTTTTTTTCTTCTGCTTCTTCACTCTCTTCATCTTTATTAACTTCTTCTACTAATTTTTCTAAAATAGCATCAAGCTCTTCAGGCGGAAGGTCTGAGAGGTCAAGCTCATCTACATTCTCAAGAGTTATTTCTTCTAAATTTACCTTAGGTTCTTTTTTCTCTTTTGTCTCTCCTTCAAATTCACCACTTACAATAGCATCAAGCTTTTTAACAATAGGTTCAATGTCAATATCAGGAGATGAGTCGTTTTGATGGTCTCTTATATATTCAAGTATGGCTTTCATAGCATCAACAGATTCTAAAATCACATCCATAATCTCAGGAGTTATTTTAAGTTCCCCTCTTCTTGCTTTATCAAGCACCGCTTCCATATGATGAGTTAAATGAGTCAATTTATCAAAATTTAAAAAACTTCCACTCCCCTTTATTGTATGGGCAACCCTAAAAATTTTATTTAAAAGTTCTAAATCATCAGGATTATTTTCAAGCTCAATTAAATCCTGGTCCATCTCCTCAATCATCTCAAACGCTTCTACTAAAAAATCATCTAACAACTCCATTAAATCATCCATAGCCTACCTTTCTTGCTTATTTATCCCTTTTAAAACCTCTGTTATTTTTTTATAAAACTTATCAGGATTAAACTTTACTAAATACCCCTCGGCACCAACCTCTTTTCCTCTGATGTCACTAAAAGCATCTGAAATTGAAGAAGAAAAAATCAAAGGAATATCCTTAAACCTCTCATCCTCGTGAATTCTTGCAGCCATATGATACCCGTCCATTTTTGGCATTTCTACATCACTTAAAATAAGTTTTAATTTTTCTTTTAATTTTTCTTTGTAAAGCGCATAAAGTTCTTCAAGTTTTTGAAGCCCCTCTTCCCCGTTTGTTGCCTCAATCACTTCAAAGCCCATTTTCTCAAGTGCCTCTTTTTCTATTCTCCGTGCAGTGGCACTGTCATCAATCAGTAAAACAATTCCGCTGAATTTTTCTAAATTTTCCTCATCTATTTCAAGATTACTCTCAAAAAATCCCATCTCCTCAACAATACTCTCAAGGTCTAAAATTAAAAGAATTTCACCATTTTCAATTCTTGTAATTCCTGTAATTTTACTCCTATCAAGTTTCCCGCTTGAAGTGTTAAAAGTGGCAGGTTCAATATCGCTCCAAGAAATTCTTCTTATTCTTCTCGCGTCATGTACTATAAAGCCTATTAAAATATTATTAAACTCTGTAATAATTACTCTTTTTTTTATAGGGGCTTCATTTTCATTTGGTACTTTTATCCCCATCCATTTTGCTAAATCTACAACCGGCACCACAACACCTCTTAAATCAAAAATACCCTCAACAAAGTCCTCAGCTCCCGGAAGCTCGGTAAGTTCCGGCATTTTTATAATCTCTCTTACCTTAGCCACATTTATTCCGTAAATCCCCTCATAAATTCTACCATCAGGCTCTTTCTTATAAAGTCTGAAATCCACAAGCTCAAGCTCATTTGACCCCACTTTTAATGTTTTATCGTCAATTGCCATATATTTTTTCCTTTATATCATTGTTTTCTAAAACAAAGTAGCTCCTATCACACACAAAAGCTCCTAAATTGACATAAATTTTATTTTTAAACGCAAATTTTTTGTTTTGATGATAATGTCCTTCTATTATAACCTTATAATTCATATCGGCAGTTTTTAAAAAAACTTTTTCTTTGAAATTTTTAATTTTTAAACATTTAATTTTTTTTTGAAGAATTTTTTTGAAAAGCCAGTTATTTACAAAATTTAAAGTTAAAATATTTAAAAATCTATTTCCTAAATAGTTTCTTACAAGTTTTGAATAGAGCTTATAAAATAAATCCTTATCTGTTAAATCCCCATGGGTTAAGAAAAAACCTCTTTTTTTATCTACAAAGACATCTGCAACAACGATATTTTCGAAAATTGAATCAAGATTAAAATCGTGATTTCCGGGGGTATAATAAATTTCGGTCTTTTTTGAGAGCTTGTTTATCAGCTCAATTGCTTCTTTATTGTAATTAATCAAAAACTTAAAAGGAAGCAAAAGATGAAAAATATCCCCTAATAAAAAAAGCTGAGAAGGAGGGTTTTTGTAAAGTTCGTTTAAAAAATTCAAAAAAACTTTATTGTCTTTTTTATAATGGACATCGGCAATAAAAACAGCTCCGTTTTTTACTTCAACTTCTTTAATTTTAAGGGACATATGCAACTCTTGGAAGTGCAAGTCCTTCATCAAAACCAAACATCAAATTGGCATTCGCAACCGCCTGAGAGGACGCCCCTCTTAAAAGATTGTCAATTACACTGTTTATAAAAAGCATATTCCCGTTTTTTGCCGTAAAAATATCACAAAAATGAGTTCCGGAAACATTTTTAATTTCAACTGGTTTATCAAACACTCTTACAAACTTTTCGCTCTTATATGTCTCTTTTAAGACTTCAACAGGGTCAATATCTTTTTTAAGTTTTGCATAAACACTAACCTGCATTCCCCTTGTAATCGGAAGAAGCTGAGGAACAAAAGTCACGTTTAACCCGGTTTTTTCTTTTATTTCAATACTGTGGCGATGCTTTATTGGATTGTAGGCAAAAAAATTTTCATTATCCTTTACAAAGTGGGTTGTGCTGCTAAGTTTCTTCCCAGCCCCGCTGACTCCGCTTTTTGCATCTACAAAAACTCCATCTTCAATATACTCAATAAAAGGATACAAAGCTAAAATGGTAGCTGTGGGATAGCATCCCGGATTTGCTATAAGAGTTGAATTTTTAATATATTCCCTAAAAATCTCAGGAAGTCCGTAAGCTGAATTTTCAAGGTTTTTTGGGTCTGTGTGAGGGCAGTAATAAGCTTCGTAATTTTTTTGGTTTAATCTGTAATCAGCAGAAAAATCAACTATTTTCGTATATCCATAAAGCTCTTTTACCAGGCTCATAGCAGTTTTGTGAGGAACTGCAAGAAAGACTAAATCAAACTTCTTAAGTTTTTCTATATCTGTTTTTTGAATTTCAGCTTCAAACACACCTTTTAAGGCAGGATAAATCTCCTCAATCCTATCTCCTCCCTCACTTCCAAAAAGAGCTTTTATTTCAAAATGGGGATGATTTATAAGGATTTTTATAAGTTCAAGCCCTGTATATCCACTTGCTCCAACAACTGCTGTTTTTATCATGTTATCTCCTATTTTCCTGTACTTCCAAATCCGCCGCTTCCGCGCTCGGTATCACTAAGTTCTTCAACCTCAATAATTTCAGCCTGAATAACAGGAGCTACAACAGCCTGAGCTATTCTCTCTCCCACTTTTATTTCAAACTCTTCATTGCCAAAATTAACTAAAAGCACTTTTATCTCTCCCCTATAATCACTGTCAATTGTCCCGGGGGAGTTTAAAACTGTTATTCCGTGTTTATACGCAAGCCCACTTCTTGGACGAATCTGCACTTCATACCCTTTTTCAATCTCAAACGCAAGCCCTGTTGAGATTAATTTTCTCTCTCCCGGATTAATAATTACATCTTCAATTGAATGCAAATCAAACCCGGCAGCCTCTTTTGTCTGATACGCCGGAATAAGGGCGTTTTTATT
>Ga0256836_1000825_pt1 | contig 15293 bp, 13 predicted proteins | sample 4561380metaG_FD_185974 | JGI IMG/M metagenome (GOLD analysis project Ga0256836, IMG submission 185974) | Hydrothermal vent microbial communities from Guaymas Basin, Mexico - 4561-380 | ecosystem: Environmental > Aquatic > Marine > Hydrothermal vents | place: Mexico: Guaymas Basin | collected...
AGAGTTTAACCACGAAGATCATTTTGCTTTAAATGCATACGCTGAAATATTAAGCGGTGGAAAAAGTGGAATCTTAAAAGAAAAATTAATTAATCAAAAAGAATTGGTAAGCGAAATTTACGCTTATGATATGGAGTTAAAAGATAAAGGATTATTTATCGTTTTAGCAACCATCAATCCAGGAATAAATCCAGATAAAGTCATAAAAGAAATCAAAAATGTTTTAAAAAACACTAAAATTACAAAAAAAGTGATTGAGAGAATAAAACTTCAAACTAAAATGGACTTTATTACTCATTTTGAAAGCAGCAGCGGAGTTAGCAACATATTCGGAGATTATTTTGCAAAAGGAGATATCACTCCTCTTTTAAATTACGAAAAAAATATATTTAATCTTACTCCTCAAAAAGTAGAAGAGATAAAAAAATATTTCGATAAAGGAATAATTGTAAAGCTCCTAAAAAAGTAACCTACATATAATCTTTTATTAAAGCACTTCCTACTCTAATCATATTACTTCCCTCTTCTACTGCAATTTCAAAATCTCCACTCATACCCATTGAGCATATTTTCGCTCCATAAGGTTTTAATTTGTCGAAAATATTATAAGTTAATCTAAAACTTTTTCTAATCTCTTTTTCATCATCAGTATGAGCACCAATAGTCATAACGCCTTGAAGATTTATGTTTGGCAGTTCTTCTTTTATTTTTAAATAAGTATCAATTGCTTTTTCTGGTTCAAGCCCGTGTTTTGTAGGCTCTTTACTTGAATTAATCTCAAGCAAACATCTAATAGGTTTTTTTGCTCTTTTATTAACGACTTCGGCTAGTTCAAAAGAATTAATAGATTGAATCATAAAAGGATTGAGCTTTAACAATTTGTTAATTTTATTTTTTTGAAGATTTCCAATAAAATGCCATTCAATTGGCAATTCTTCTAAACCTTTAACTTTTTTTTCCATATCCTGAACTCTATTTTCTCCAAAAGCTCTTTGTCCATCATTGAAAAGTTTTTTTAAAACTTCTAAATTATCTGTATATTTCGTAACGGCTACTATTTGAACAATTAAATGTTCACTTCTTCTAAGCCTTGCTTTTTCTACTCTTTGAATCAATTCATCAAGCGTCATCCTAGCCTCCTAATATTCTTACTAAATCGTTATAAATTCCTATAATCATTAAACTACCAAGTATCATCCATCCTACAATAGTTAATCTATACATTATTTCTTCATTAACTTCCCTTTTAAAAAGGGCTTCATATAAATTAAACATAATATGCCCTCCATCAAGAGCGGGAATTGGAAGTAAATTCAATATTCCCAAATTTACGCTCAAAAGAGCCGTTAACATCAAAAGAGGAATTATTCCTACTTGCGCTACTTTTGCCGTTACATCAACTATTCCAATAGGACCGCTTAGCGTATTAAGTCCAATTGCACCAGTAATTAATTTTTGAAGCCCTTTCATAATTAGCGTAGCCGCATTTAAAAACTCTTCCCATGCCCATTTAATAGCATCTACGAAAGAATATTTAATAATTATTGTTTCTCCTTTTGGCATTATGCCTATTATTTTTCTTTTAATTGTTTCATTAAAAATGTTTTTTTGTTTTTCTATTTTTGGTTTTAAAGTTAACATAATAATCTTACCATTTCTCTTAATTTTTAGATTCAAAACATCAAATTTTTGAATAAGCTTAGCCATTTCATCCCAAGTTTTAATTTTTATGCCATTTATTTCAACAATTTTGTCGTTTGGTTTTAAAACTTTAGCAGCAGGAGTGTTTGGAATAGTTTTTCCAACTACAGGTGCAAGTTTTACTACCCCATAAAGAGCTACAAAAACGTAAATTAAAAATGCAAGTAAAAAGTTAAATCCAGGTCCTCCAAGCAAGATTAAAATTCTTTGCCAAGGACTTTTTGAAGTATACGAATCAGGATCGTTGGATTTTAACGTAGGATTAGAATCGTCTTGCCCTTTCATTTGAACATATCCACCAAGGGGAATAGCACTAATACACCAATTAGTCTCTTTTATTTTTTTACAAAAAAGTTTTTTACCAAAACCAATAGAAAAAACTTCTACTTTAACCCCAACAAGCTTTGCCATAAGAAAATGACCAAGTTCATGAAAAAAAATTAAAAAAGAAAGTATTAAAATAGCACTAATCATTATTTGCCTTAATATATGCCATAATATAATCTATTCCACTAACTAAAGTCACTATAACCGCAATCCATAAAAGCAAATTAGCAAACGGCCAATCCATAAGAAGCCATCCTATAGCTATCATTTGAAGCACTGTTTTTATCTTACCCATAAAACTTGCTTTTACGCTAAGCCCTTCGCTTGCCATAACAACTCTAAGTCCCGTTATAAAAAATTCCCTAACCAAAATTAAATAAACAGCCCAAGGATCTGCTCTATGTAAATATAACAACCCAAGAAAAGCTCCAAGAATAAGCATTTTATCGGCAAGCGGATCAAGAATTTCTCCAAGTTTTGAAGTTGCTTCAAAATTTCTTGCTATATACCCATCAAAAAAATCCGTAATACTTGCAATAACAAAAACCAAAGCGGCAAAATAATCAAGCCACGAAGGATGAACTTCAAAAAAATTTCTATTTACCAAAAAAAAATACATTAAAAACGCTAAAAAAATTCTAAAAAAAGCCAAAATATTAGGCACATTTTTTAATCTTTTCTTCCACTTCATATATCTATTAAATTTTATATTTTCTTTAGTTATCAACTTTTATCCTTGACAACCAAAAGTTGTTCCGCCATCTACTATAAAAGTTTGTCCAGTAATCCAACTTGCTTCATCAGTACATAAAAAATAACAAATTCCAGCTAAATCCTCTGGTAATCCCATTCTATTTAAAGGACTTCTTTTTTCTACCTCCGCTTTTACTTCTTCATAATTTGGAAAAGCCTTTAAGGCATCGGTATCAATTGGACCACCACTTACCGCATTTACTCTAATTCCTTTTTCTCCCAATTCGCAAGCTGCATATTTCACAACCGTTTCTACCGCCGCCTTACTTGCTCCATGTCCGGTATAATTTGGAGTAAATACCAAATTTCCCGTTGAGCTAAGAGTAATTATACTTCCACCTCCAACTTTTTCCATTCTTTTAGCAGCTTCTTGAGCTCCTACTACAAAAGCGCTAACAGTAGCAGTAAATATATTACAAAGTCCTTTTGGTTTTAATCTCATAAAAGGACCAAATCCACCAACAACCGCTCTACCAGAAATAATAGCGTTTGATATAAAAAAATCAACTCTATCAAAATCTTCATCAATTTGTTTAAACAAATCCTTATAAGTTTCAGGCTCAAGAATATTTAAATGATAAGCTTTTGCTTTTATGTTGTATTTTTGACTCCATTCCTTGGCTAAATTTTCAGCTAATTCTTTATTTGAATTATATGTAAAAGCTACATTAATGCCCTCTTTTGCAAACTTTTGCGCTATTGCTTTTCCAATACCGCGAGTTGCTCCGCTTATTACAAGTGTTTTTTTCATTATAAATACCTTTTTAAAATTTCTTTAATTTTTCTTTTACTCTCTTCGCTTGGTTCAACCAAAGGAAGTCTATATTCAAGAGAAGGAATAAGTCCAGCTTCATACATTGCATATTTTATAGGAATTGGATTACTTTCGATAAACATTGCTTTATTTAATTCGTAAAGATCTTCATTTAATTTTCTTGCCTTTAGAAATTCTCCTTTTAAAGCTAAATTTACAAGTTCTGAAATCTTATCCGGCAATAAATTAGCTGTTACCGAAATAACTCCTTTTCCTCCACTTGCTAAAATAGGATAGTTTATTGCATCATCTCCGCTAATTACGGAGATATCACATTTGCTAAGAAGAGCTACAACGTTTTCTACTTTGCCAGTTGCTTCTTTAATTGCTACTATATTTTCTACTTCTTTAAAAAGTTTTACGGCTGTATCAACTTCTATATTAGAACAAGTTCTTCCAGGAACATTATATAAAACTACCGGAATATCAATTGAATCTGCTAAAGCTTTATAATGCTCATACAATCCTCTTTGAGTTGGTTTATTATAATATGGAGAAACACTTAAAATAGCATCAGCGCCTTTATCTTGTGCAAATTTAGCCAAATCTATAGCCTCATGAGTGGAATTACTTCCAGCTCCTGCTAAAACTTTTGTATCGGTTCCTTTACAAACACTTACAGCAAGTTCTATACATTCTTTATGTTCGTTATGAGTTAAAGTAGCACTCTCTCCTGTGGTTCCAACGGGCACAACCCAATCAATGCCATTTTCTATCTGTCTTTTTATCAATTTTTCATATGTTTCAAAATCAACTTTTGAATTTTTAAATGGAGTAATTAATGCGGTCATACTACCTTGCATTTTAAACCTTTTTTATGAAATTATAGCATAGTTATTCATACCTTAAAGTCTCCAGTACATCAGTTTTGCTTGCTCTAATGGCTGGATATATGCTTGAAATCAATACGATTATAAAAGCTCCAATTATTATTAAGGAAAAATCTATAAAACTTAAATCAACCGGTAATTTACTAACTCCATATACATCAGCCGGAAGTTTAACTATATCAAAAGTTTTTAAAACCCAAATTCCTATTCCTCCAATTATCGTTCCGCTTATAATTCCAAAAATTCCAATAATCATGCCAAGTCGAAGAAAAATTGCTTTTATCTCTTCTTTGCTCGCTCCAAGAGAAATCATTAAAGCAATTTCTTTTCTTTTACTCATAATCATCATTAAAAGAGAGCTAATTATATTCAAAGAAGCTACGATAACAATAAGCATCAATACAAGAAAAAGAGCTCTTTTTTCCATTTTAAGCGCTGCAAAAAAATTTCCATTTTGCTGCCACCATCCAATTACTCCAACTCCGTTAGGAACTACTTTTTTTATTTTTTCTATATCTTTAAAAGGATTTGAACTCCAAATATGAATTCCGCTATAATAATCTTGATGAAGAATCCTTTTTAATCCTTCTATATTCATATATGCTATCCCTTTATCATAAGCAACAAGTCCGCTATTAAAATAGCTTATAATTTTTACTCTTTTCATAATCGGACTAACCCCAAACCCAAAAGGAGATAATTTCGAAAAAATCATAATAACTTTTTCTCCTTTATATATTCCACTATCTTCAAATAATCTTTTACCAACTACAACATCAAAAAGTCCAACCTTTTTGATTTCTTTAATAGCGTTTTTAAAAATATAATTTATATTAGCTTCTTTTTTAAAATCAACTCCATATAATAAAACACCATTAAGCCCATTTTTTTGAATAATTGCGCTTGTTTCAATATAAGGAGAAAACTTAAAATCTGGAAAAATTTTTTCAAGTTTTTTTAAAAGATTCTCATCGACTTTAGTTAACGAAGAATAAACGGTAATTGGATAATTCATAATTTTCAGTTTTTTTTCGAATTCTTTATCCATTCCATTCATTATTCCCATTGCAATCATAAGAGTAGCAACGCCTACTAATATTCCCAAAAAAGCAAGAAAAAAACTAACATAAATAAAAGGATGCTTTTTATCAAACCTAAGATACCTTCTAACTACAAACCTTATAAATTTTTCGTTTTTCACGCTTCACCTAAAATTTTGGACTTTTTCCACAACAATCTTTAAACTTTTTACCGCTTCCACAAGGACAAGGCTCATTTCTTTTTACTTTTTTTCTTTGCTTTGCTTCAAATTCTCTTTTTAAATATTCTGTTTGAGCTTCAAGTTCTTTCATAATTTCATCTACGCTTTTTTCTTGCATATCTTCAGGAATTTCCGGAATATTTTTTAATATATCTTCTACATTTTTACTTTCAAGAGCTTTTAAAAACTCTTCAATATCTTCATCTACAGGCATTTGATATTCTATTTGAAGTTGAGATAAAATTTTCATACCTTCAACTTTTATTCTTTGAATTAGCTCTTGAAATAAATTAAAACTCTCTTTTTTATACTCAACTAACGGATCTTTTTGATTATATCCTCTAAGTCCAATTCCAGTTTTTAAAATATCAAGCATATATAAATGATCTCTCCAAGCTTCATCAAGGACTTGAAGAATTATTTGTTTTGGAATTCTTTGTTTATCTTCTTCGCTTGCATCCTTAAATTTATTTTCGAATTCTTCTTTTAATCTATTAACTAAATATTCTTTTAATTCCTGATAATCTTTATTTAATTCTTCATCGCTAAAATCAATTCCTGTATATTCTTTAAGAATAGCTTTAAGTTTCTTTTTGTCGATATCTTCTTTAACGGAATGCTCAAAAATATCCGCTTGATTTAAAATATATTCCACAAATTCTTTTCTCATTTCATCTATTTTTTTCAAAATATCATAATTAGGATCAAGCAATTGATCTCTAAATTTATAAATTACCTTCCTTTGTTCATTTGCAACGTCATCATATTTTAAAATATGTTTTCTAGCTTCGAAATGCATATTTTCAACTTTTTTTTGTGCATTTTCGATAGCACGAGTTACAATTTTACTATCAATATGTTCTCCTCTTTCAATCCCAAGTTTATCCATAATGTTTTTAATTTTATCGCTTCCAAAAATTCTAAGCAAATCATCCTCTAAAGATAAATAAAATTGAGATACTCCAGGATCTCCTTGACGACCCGAACGACCTCTTAACTGATTATCAATTCTTCTACTTTCATGCCTTTCGGTTCCAATAATATAAAGTCCACCAAGTTTTTTAACTTCCTCATCTATTTTAATGTCAACTCCCCTACCCGCCATATTAGTTGCAACAGTAACCGCACCTTTTCTTCCGGCTTTAGCAATAATTTCCGCTTCTTTTTCATGATGTTTAGCATTCAAAACCGTATGAGGAATTCCTTCTTTTTTAAGAAGATTTGATAAATACTCGCTTTTCTTAACGGATGTCGTTCCAATTAAAACAGGTTGTCCTTTTTTATGAAGCTCTTTTACTTTCTTCACAACCGCTTCAAATTTTTCTTCTTCCGTTTTAAATACAAGATCGTTTAGATCTTTTCTTATTACCGGTTTATTGGTTGGAATAGTAATAACTTCAAGTCCATAAATTTCTAAAAATTCAGTAGCTTCGGTTGCCGCTGTTCCTGTCATTCCCGCAAGTTTTTCATACATTCTAAAATAATTCTGATAAGTAATTTCCGCAAAAGTTTGAGATTCTTCTTGAATTTCAACCCCTTCTTTTGCCTCAAGAGCTTGATGTAGCCCTTCACTAAAGCGTCTTCCTTCTGCAATTCTTCCCGTAAATTCATCAATAATTAAAACTTCACCTTTTCTTACTATATAATCCCTTCCCTCCTTAAATAAATAATTTGCCTTTAGCGCTTGATCAAGATGATGAGCTAAAATTGCATTTTCTGGAGTATAAAGATTATCTACTCCAAAAAGCTCTTCAGCTTTTTTAATTCCTTCTTCGGTTAATAAAACTACTCTATCCTTTTCATCAATTGTAAAATGTTTATTAACTTCAAGTTGTTTTGCTACTTTATCTGCTTTTATATAATCTTCTACTCTTCTATTAGCAGGTCCAGAAATAATAAGAGGCGTTCTTGCTTCATCAATTAAAATACTATCTACTTCGTCTACAATCGCATAATAATGCCCTCTTTGAACTTTATCTTTTATATCAAAAACCATATTGTCTCTTAAATAATCAAAACCAAATTCTGAATTAGTCCCATAAGTTACATCGCATTCATAAGCTTTTTTTCTCTCGCTATCTTCCATTCCACTTACAATAACTCCCGTTGTTAAACCAAAAAACGAATAAAGTTTTCCCATTTCAGTAGCGTCTCTTTTTGCCAAATAATCATTTACCGTCACTACATGAACGCCTTTTCCAAGAATTGCATTTAATACAACAGGCAAAGTTGCAACAAGAGTTTTACCTTCTCCTGTTTTCATCTCCGCTATTTTGCCATCATGTAAAACCATTCCACCTACAAGCTGAACATCATAATGTCTCATTCCAAGCACTCTTTTGCTTGCTTCTCGTGTCATGGCAAAAACGTCAAAAAGATATTTATTTAAAGTCTCTTGCTCATTAGCTCCGTTTTTTATCTCTTCTAAAATTTGATTTTTTATTTTTTTAAATTCATTTTTCAATTCTTCATCGCTCATTTTTTCATATTTTGGCTCTAATTTATTTATTTCTTTAACTTTATTAAAGTACTTTTTTAATTCTCTATCGTTTTTAGTCCCAAAGATTTTTCTAAAAATATTTTTTACCACTTCCAAGCCTTTAAAACTTTTTTGTTATAATAACATATCTTTGATTGGAGAATGCGTATGAAAATCTTTAAACTCATAATCCTTCCTATTTTTTCATTTGCATTATCTCTTCCTCAAAGTTTTAGCGCAGATTTTAATCAAACGATAATCTCGAACAAAAATACTCTCCATTATAGCGGAAAAATATTTTACAAAAATAAAAACATCGTATGGAAATACATTAAACCATATTCAAAAATTATTTGGATAAAAGATAAAATATACGTATATGAACCAGATTTAATGCAAGTTACTATTATGAATAGAAAAAAATCTCTTGATAAGTTGCTCAAAAACGCAAAAAAAGTAAAACAAAATCTTTATGTAGCTACATATGAAGGAAAAAAATATTATTTTGTTTTTGATAATAGATTAAAAAAATTATATTACAACGACGATATGGGAAATAAAGTAGAAATAATTTTTTACAATTACAAAAACAACGCCCCAACTAAAGAATTTGAAATAAATTTTCCAGAAGAAGTAGATGTAATATATCAAAATTAGCCATGGTGCGGCGGGGGGGACTCGAACCCCCACGGGCTTACGCCCACAAGACCCTCAATCTTGCGCGTCTACCAGTTCCGCCACCGCCGCAAGCAATGAAATTATAACAAAAAAGATCAATTTTTTAAAGATTCTTTTAAAGATTTTACCATATTTCTAATTTCTTTTTCGTTTGTTTTTATTTCCATAAACTTTAAAATTCTATTAACAACATTCATTAAACCTCTCGAATTTTTAATTTCTTCAAGCTCCATATCAATTCTCTCAAGCAAAGCAAGCAAAAAAGGAATATTGTTTATTTCTTTTTTTAATTTTATTTCTAGATCCGGATATTTTTCTTTGTAAATAAACGCATACTTTTCCTTGTTTTTTTGAATTTCTTCTTGCTCAAAATCAACTATTCTATCTTTTTCCAAAGAATATTCAATAAAATGTTTATTTTTAAAACTTGGTCTATTAGAGAGCTCTTGGAATTTTTTAATTAATTTATTTATATTCTCAAAATTTATTTCATCCACATAAAAAACTATTTTAAAAAGCTCTATATCACTTACTTCTTCGGTTTTTGGATTAAAAAAAGGAATAAAATTCAATCTTTTAACTTTATCTAAATCTTTTTTTTCTATTACTCCAAGCAAAATATCGTTATAGATCGAAAATAAAGGATTAAAATGTTTAATAAAATACGAATATATGTATTTATTTTTAACTTCATCGGAAGTGAGCTTTATTGCTACTACATAAATATCTTTTGAATCACTTAAAAATTCCAAAAATTTGGAAAAATTCAATATTCCTTTTGTAAAAGTCAAATCTACATTATCAATCTTTAATGCATTTAAATTTTTTATCAATTTTTGCTTAAAAGCATCCTTTTTTTCTTTTTCTACTTTACATTCTTTAAATAATTCTCTTAAATTTTTCGCTACGATTTCGTTTTTTTCTTTTATGTTTTCTATCTCCTTTTCAAGATACTTAATTTTATTAAACAATTTCTCAATCATTATTTCCCTTTAAAAGTTCTTTTGCATATTCAATAGCTCTTTTTGAAATCTCTTTTCCTCCGATAATTCTTGCTATTTCCTCAATTCTTTCTTCTTTGTTTAATTCTTTCACATACGATTTATTATCTACTTTAGTTACCAAAAAATGTTTATCGGCTAAACTTGCAAGTTGAGGTTGATGAGATATAGAAAAAATTTGATATTTTTTAGATAAGAGTTTTAAAACTTCTGCTACGCTCATCGATTCTTCCCCACTTAAATTTGCGTCTATTTCATCCAAAAACAAAACTTTTTCTTCATTGTCCCATTCTAAAGTGCTAGCAAGCAATGCTACCCTTAAACGATTAAATTCTCCTGTTGAAATCGTATTTATATCTATTTCATTTACAATAATTTCAGCTTCATTTATACCAAATTCATCAACTTCTTCTTTCTCATAAATTACAATCTTCGCTTCAGGCATATAAAGCTTTTTTAAATAAAAATTTAACTTTTCTTCAAAAATTTTTGCCGATTTTTTTCTTTTTTCACTTAAAAATTTAGCAATGCTTTTTAATTCTTTTTCAAGTTCTTTAAGCTCTTCTTTTAAATTTTCTTTTTCAAAAGTTAAATTTTCAAGTTTTTCCAATTCTTTTTTCTTTTCTTCATAATATTTAAGACTCTCTTCTATACTTCCAAATCTTCTAATTAATTCTTGTAAATCGGACAATCGATTTAATACTTCTTCAATATCGACGCTTTCAAGAAAAGAAGCTTTTTCTTGAGCCTTATCTATCATAATTCTTAATTCGTTCATAGAATTCGAAAAAAATTCGCTATCTTCTTCTATCATGTCTAAAAATTCATATACGCTATGTTCAAACTCAAATATTCTCTCAATTTCCAAAATTTTTTCTTTTATTTTTTCAATCTTGCTTAAATCTTTTTTTATCTTCATAAGTTCTTCAAATTCACCTTCTTTTGGGTTAATAGTTTCAATTTTGTTAAGTTCAAATTTTAAAAATTCGATTTTATCAAGCGCGTCCTTTTCGCTTTCTTCAATCTTTCTAAGTTCTTTTTTTAAAAGATTATATTTTTTATATAGATTTTGAAACGCCTCAAGCTTAACATAATAATCTTTCTCTTGATGCATTTTGTCAAGTAAACTTATAATATTTTTACTTTCAAATTCTTTAATTTCTCTTAAAGATAAATAACTAACAAAACTATCTCCTATCTCTCTTACAACCTTTTTACTTACCGCTTGATTGTTTATAAAATATCTACTTTTATTTTTCTTTATTTGTCTAAAAATCGTAACTTCATCTTTTTCAATACCATACTTCTCAAGATCAAGCTCATTATCAACTATTGCTTCAGAAATTTTTGCGTTTACATCAAAATAACCAAAAATTGAAAGTATACCTCTTATTAAAACACTTTTCCCTGCCCCACTTGGACCTGTAAATACGATAAGTCCTTTAGAAAATTCCATTTCAACTTCGCTAAATTCAAGTTCAACTTCATCAAAAGTTACGTATTCTTTAAGATAAACCCTCTCTATCATTTCTCTCCCCAATTAAGTTTTTCTCTTAAAACTTCAAAATAGTTTCTCTCAAGCCTATGAATTAATTTTGCTTTTCTCTTTGCTTTTTTAATTTTAATTTTACTTCTTAAATCGTAAATTTCTTGACCATCGATAATAAGTTTGGCAAATTTTTCTTTTACTTCAATTTCAAGCACAAAATCGCTTGGCAAAATTAAAGGTCTTTGAGTTAAAGAATGAGGACAAATCGGAGTTAAAACAAATCCTTCAGTTAAAGGATAAATAATAGGTCCCCCAGCGCTTAAATTATAAGCCGTAGAACCGGTAGGAGTAGCTATTATAAGTCCATCTCCTCTATAAGTATTTAAAAAACTTTCATTAGTATCTACTTTAATGTTTATCATTGAAGAAATTACTTCTTTACTAATAACAGCATCGTTAAAAGCATACAAGTTTATATTCTCATAATTAATTTCTATTACCATCCTTTCATCAATTCTATATTCTCCTTTTAAAAACTTATCCAAAAACTCTTCAAGATTTTCTGGATTAATATCGGTTAAAAAACCTAAATTGCCCGCATTAATTCCAAGGACTGGTTTATCGTATTTATAAGCTCTTCTACAGACGGAAATTAAGGTTCCATCTCCTCCAAGAGCTACTAAAAAATCGCTTCTTTTACAAAGTTCATCAAATTCAATTCCCAATAACCCAATGGCTTTAGCTGAAACGCTATCAATTAAAACATTGATATTTTTCTTTTCAAAAATCGCTTTAATTTTAAAAAAAATTTCTTTTATCTTTTCCGTACCTTTAGGTTTTAAAACAAATCCCGCTATCATCAAAAACCTTTTTTAAAAATTATATCAAGTTATTAATCCCACAAATTTTCTTTTTTATCTAGAAATATTACACTAGTAGGATAAGCAAGTTCCAATTTGGAGTTTTTAATGATCTTAAGTACTTTCATCAATACATCTTGTTTTACTTCTAACCATTCATCCCAATCAATCGTAGTAGAAAAAGCATAAACTAAAATATCCATGGAATATTCGCTAAATTTATCAAGATAAACGAGCAAAGTTTTTCTTACTCCATATTTATCTTCTATTACAAACAAAGCATTTTTAGGCATTTTTTTTAAAGAGGGTCTAATTTTTTTATCGGTCACTATTTTGGGATGATTAATCAACATTTTTCTAATCTCGTTTATTACCCTATTAATTTCTTCAATATCAGTAGAATATTTTAGTTTTATCCAAAATTTAATCCTTCTTCCAATTACTCTTCTTGACCAATTTTTAATATAATCATTTGCCAACTTAGAATTTGGAATAATAATTAATGCATTATCAAAAGTTCTAATTTGAGTAGCATTAAGTCCAATTTCTGTTACAAATCCCTCAAAATCTCTTGTTTCTATCCAATCTCCTACATGAAAAGCATCTTCACTAACTAGTCTAATTGAGTCAAAAAAATTACTTAAAGTATCTTTTGCCGCTAATCCTATAATAAACCCACCTATTCCCAAAGAAGTAATAATGGCAGTTACGTTTATTCCAAAATAAGAGAGAATAATAGTTATATCGATAATAAAAATTAATATTTTCGCAAGATTTATAGTAAGGGAAAAAAGCTCCCTTCTAACAGATTCTTTTTTTGCTATTTTTACGTGAATTAGAGTATAAATAACATATTTTATTATTTCATAAATTAGCCAAGAGATTAAAAATACATTCAAAAAAAACAAAATTCTTTTATCAAAATGAAAAATAAAATACAATGCATTTAAATCAATTAAAAATAAAAGAGGAATACCTATTTTTTTTACTCTCGTATAAAGCAATTTCAAAAAGATATTTTTTCTCTTTTTAAATAAAAAGAGCTTTATTGGTTTTGAAAGCTTAACAACTAATAAATTAATTAAAAAAAGAATACCAATAAAATAAAGCTTTTCCATTTTTTGTGTTAATTATATCACATTTTGATATAATTGCGCTAAAAAAAGGAAAATAATGAGAAGCCACTATTGTGCGGAACTTAACGAATTAAACGTTGGCGAAGAAGTAGAACTTGTTGGATGGGTAAATTCTCATAGAGATCATGGAGGAGTTATTTTTATAGATCTTAGAGATAGAAGCGGTATTATTCAAATCGTAGCTGATCCAGCAGATAGTAAAAAAGCTCACGAAATAGCCGAAAAAGTAAAAGACGAATATGTTATAAAAGTAAAAGGGAAAGTTAGATTAAGAGGAGAAGGACTTGAAAATCCAAAATTAAAAACCGGAAAAATAGAAGTAGTAGCTCAAAATATTGAAATAGAAAACACTTCTGAAGTACTGCCTTTTCAAGTTGGAGATAAATCAGTAAATGAAGAGCTTAGACTTAAATATCGTTATTTGGATTTAAGAGATCCAAACATGCTTGAAACATTTATTTTAAGAAGCAAAGTTACAAAAGCAATTAGAGACTACTTCGATAAAAACGGATTTATAGATGTTGAAACTCCAGTTTTAACAAAATCAACTCCAGAAGGAGCAAGAGATTATTTAGTACCAAGTAGAATTTATCCCGGAGAATTTTATGCTCTTCCTCAATCTCCTCAACTTTTTAAACAAATCTTAATGGTAGCAGGATTTGATAAATATTATCAAATTGCAAAATGTTTTAGAGACGAAGACTTAAGAGCCGATAGACAACCAGAATTTACTCAAGTTGATGTTGAGATGAGTTTCGTTACTCAAGATGAGGTAATAAAAACCATTGAAGGAATGATAAAAGAAGCTTTTGAAGTAGCAGGAATTAAAGTAGATTTGCCAATTCAAAGAATTAGTTATAATGAAGCAATGGAAAAATACGGAAGTGACAAACCGGATTTAAGATACGATTTAGCAATGGTAGACGTTATTGACGAATTCGTAGATTCAAGTAACGAAATTTTTAGTGAAATTGCAAAAGATAAAAAAAACAATCGCTTTAAAGCTTTGAAAGTTCCAGGAGGAGATAAATTTTTTAGTAGAAAAATGTTAAAAGAACTGGAAAATTTCGTTAGAAAATTTGGAGCAAAAGGACTTGCGTATATTCAAGTAAAAGAAGATGGATTAAAAGGTCCAATTCTTAAATTCATGAGTGAAGATTCTCTAAATAGAATGCTTGAAAAACTAAAACCAGAAGTTGGAGACATTATTTTCTTCGGAGCTGGAGATAAAAAAATCGTTCTCGATTATATGGGACGACTTAGAGCAAAAATCGCAAAAGATATGGGATTAATTAACGAAAACGAATATAAGTTTGTATGGGTTGTTGATTTTCCAATGTTTGAAGCAGATGAAAACGGGAAACCAACCCCACTTCATCATCCTTTTACAATGCCAGATATGAATACATGGGATGAAAAAAATTTTGAAGAAATTAAATCTATCGCATACGATTTAGTATTAAACGGATATGAAATTGGAGGAGGAAGCATTAGGATTCATAAAAAAGACATTCAAGAAAAAGTGTTTAAACTTCTTGGAATAGATGAACTTGAAGCAAGAGAAAAATTTGGATTTTTACTTGATGCTTTAAAATTTGGAGCACCTCCTCATGGAGGATTTGCTTTAGGACTTGATAGAGTTATAATGCTTATGAGAAAAACTGATAACATTAGAGACGTTATAGCGTTTCCTAAAACTCAAAAAGCTCAATGTCTCTTAACAGGAGCACCAAGCGAAGTAGACAAAGAGCAATTAAAAGAACTTCACATAAGAGTTAAAAAACCAAGCAATGAGACTAATTGATCTAAAACAAGGAGACGTTTTTAAAATCGTAGACTTTGATAAAAGTTGCGGAAATTTTAAACAAAGATTAATTGACCTTGGAATTAGCAAAAATCAAATAGGTCAAGTTTTAAATAAATCTTTTTTTGGACCAATTGAAATAGACTTAGAAGGGAAAAAA
>Ga0256836_1000828_pt1 | contig 15269 bp, 18 predicted proteins | sample 4561380metaG_FD_185974 | JGI IMG/M metagenome (GOLD analysis project Ga0256836, IMG submission 185974) | Hydrothermal vent microbial communities from Guaymas Basin, Mexico - 4561-380 | ecosystem: Environmental > Aquatic > Marine > Hydrothermal vents | place: Mexico: Guaymas Basin | collected...
AAGAGTGCTATAATTTCAGCCTCTTAAATGAGATAAATGGTGTGCGCTCGTAGCTCAGCTGGATAGAGCACTGGTTTGCGGTACCAGCGGTCACACGTTCGAATCGTGTCGGGCGCACCATCTACAACCCCCTAAACAACGAACTTTCCAAAGATTTTTTAAAGTGACTTATTTTTTAAGGTTATATCGGGTGACACTTTAGGTGACACTTTTTTATCTCTTTTTCACTGCAACCTATTTTAATTATTTGAAAATTCAAGCCGAGAAAATCAATGCTAGTGTGTCGGTTAATTATTTCCCATCACTCATAGTTTTAAGATATACCCCCGTCACACTTATAACAAAAATAATGCCTTTGACTTCCTATTACTTTTTACACAAAAAACCAATTATATTTGGTTCTACATAAAGTTCAAAGTGATTTTTGGCTTTTCCCTCGTGTATAGCGGTGTTTGAGCGGTATGTTTGATGAAAATTGAGAGGAAGAGGAAATCAAGCTAAAAACATCAACGAGTTTCAAGCATTGAGGCTACGCCCACCCCTCATAGGTCTTTTAATCGAATACAGTACCTTTTAACCTTGTACTAACCTTGCCGTAATATTGCCGTTATTCACGGTGTCTATTTTTTCCACCGTCCTTATGATTGATATTTTTTATAAGTATTGCTTTTTTCTCGTTAAGTGTTGCTTTTTCTTTCTCATACCCCAAAATCTCTGACTTTAGCGGTTGAATTTTTGGCTGTCTATTTTGTCCACCCTATAAAATTGTTCACGCTCGACTATTTTTCGACCATCTATTACTGACGCTACAAAGCATTTCAACCCCTTACCTATACAAAACCATTAAGAAGTTGTTAAAATGCTTTTATATAGCTCTGGGGGTATGGGGGTTAGCTCTGAGGGCTATGTTTGTAATGGGATAAATCTTCCATTTGCATTAATCTTCTTCTATAGTCATTTTATAATATGGGATTTCCCATATTTACACAAAACAAAATCTTAATGCTTCATTTCGTTAAATTAAAAGTTATAAAATCGTACTCTTGTCGTTCTGCACCTCTTCACCAAACTCCGTGTTTTCGGTAGTTGTGGGGGATAAAATCGTTCTGCTATCGTTAAACTAAATTAAATCGTAAATTACTCGTAACTTATCATCATCAAGTATCATAATACAATCACCCTCTATCTTCTTGCTACCATCCTGCAAGACTTTATTGTTTGGAATATCTATTACCTTAAAATCTTCAAAGGTTACGCCAGCTTTATTTTTATACTCTCTAAATCTTTCATCATCTTCTGCTCTCTGTTTTATTTCTTGAATAGTCATTCTATTATCTCCTTTTTATGCTGCACCGCTTCAACCTCTTTTGACTCTGCCAACTCTGCTAAAGGTATGCTAACACTATCGTGTAAATACTCTTTAACTGCCATTAAAGCACTAATTAATACTTCCATTGGTTCATCATCTAATGACACTTCTATACTATCTGTACTCATAACACATACTCCCATCTCTCATATTTATTTGCTATCTTTTCAATATCATCCGATACAACTACTTTAACGATTTTATATCCTGTTGGTAGGAATACTTTTATATTCATCTTGCTATCTCCTCTTATATGTTGTTAATCGCTTCATATCTCTAGTATATGAAATAAACTCTCTCTTTTCATACTTTGGTATGGCTTGGTACTAAAAAGCTCTTTATCAAATACAAAGATGTAAAAACTCCTGCTCTTATCACTCGTGCTATGTTTTGCCTTTTTGGCTAAACTAGCCTTTGTGTTATTTTCTACCTTGTAAAGAGTTTTTACTTTGTAAAGGTTTATTACTTTGTTGTGTACCAATTCAAAGGGGCTTTGAAAAAAGGGGCTTAAACCAAAGGGGCTTTGAATTACCACCCTATAAACCTTAAACGGCATTTTTTTATCTAAATGTTACTTTGGGAGTGAACCCGTTTTCCTCTTTTATTGCGTACCATTTATCAAATATCATAAACAGAAACTCATCACTTAATGAAAAACTATGAAACTTTTTTGCGCTCGATGTTCTGCCTCCTTTTGATTTTGCAATAGTTAAAAAGCCTTTAAGCTCTAACCTTTTGATTGTCTCTCTTAGTGTGTTCTCGCTAATGCCTATCGCTTTAGATAACCAATACATAGATAATCTATCGCTCCATTTGTTAAAGTGAATAGTTTTTCTTAAAATTACTAGCATTGCATCTCTCTCGTTGCGTGGGTGGTCTCCGTCCATTATATGTTGAAACAATAAGCTCTTGTAAAACTCATCAAGCTGTATAGTCTCTTTATGTCCGTTTTGTTGTGTTGTTACTGTTAAATTATTCATCTTTTTGCTTCCTCACTCGTTGCATACTTAGCCATAATAGAAACTGCTAGCATATAATCGCTACTTGATAACTCATTAGAAAAATAAGTGTTTCCCTCTGGTGAAAAGATGAAATCTATCGGATCGGCTTTGCTTATTGTCAATCTCTTATCACTCTTATATGCCACTATCTTATCTTTATCGTTTATAGCTCCTATAACTATGCCTCTCTTGTTTAGCTTCTTTGCGTGTTTCTCTTTTAGTTTTACTCTTTTTATTGTTGCTTCGTTCATCTCTTCATCTCCTTTTTGATTTGGTCTGCTATCTCTGCTATTGCGTTTCTAAACTGATACTCTTCATTGTCATTTGTACATATCATTACAAACATATCAAAGAAATATCTATCATTCATCTTTAGCATTGTTTCGGCTGTCTCTTTTGTTATTTCTATTTTCATTTTAGTAGCTCCTTTTTTGTTTGTCGAGGGTGTCGCTAAATATTCAACACCCCTTCGCTAGGTATTTCTATACCCCTCCCAAGGTATTTCTATACCACCTCGTAAGCCACCCCTGCCACCTTTAGGCTTTTAAGTGTCTCTAGGTTAATCATTCTATAACCACCAACCGCCATATCATAAACAGTAATTAAAGCATTGTTTGCACTCACTCCGTTTTTACCTCCCTTTAGATTTTTAGCCACTCCTAACCGTGCTATCATTTTTCTAAGTGAGCCATCTTTTTTTACAAACTCACAACTAAATATCTTTCCTCTTGTTGCTTTTAAAAGTTCCATTGTTTTATATCTTGATACTTTCATTATGCTATGTCCTCCATATCTTCATAAGCTGTAAACTCTGCTTCTATGAAGTCCGTCATTGCCTGTTCAAAGTCTCCGCTATCTATTGCCGACTCTATAAGCTCTAATAGGTCTTCTCTTGTAAGCTGGTCTTTAATCTCTGTAAATGTTGGATATGTTTGTGTTTTCATCTTTTTAAGCTTTTTATATGCATTTGATATTAAATATCTTTAAATATGTAAAAAGTATATCATATTGATATTGTTAAGTCAAATATTTTAATATCAAAATGATAGTTTATTTAAAAGATATGCTATAATTCGTGTATATTTGATACAAAAGGAGTATTATTTGAATTTAGATGAATTTAAAACACTATTGAAAAAAGCAGGATTTAGTAAAAAAACATTTAGTGAAGAAGTTGAAATTGCTTTATCTACTGTTAATGGTTGGGGTTCTGCTAACAAGCCAGCTGTTCCATTTTGGGTAGAAAAATATCTAACTCTCTACATAGAGAACAAAGAGTGTAAAGAGTTAAAACAGATACTTAAAGATAGTGGTGTATGTAATGGATAATAAAGCCTTACATCAAGAAATACAAAAACATCTTATAAGTTATCATCGGGAGTTATATACATTTAGTGCTATAACAATGGAGTTCCGAGCATTTGAAGCCCTCGATAGTAGGAAATATCTTGAAGCTCATAAAAGCTCTATGAATGACACAGAACTCTTAATGCTTACCGTAGTAGATAAGTTAGCTTTAGAGGTCTATAAGAGTGTTAAAAATGATACCAACAATGAATTTATCACTCCTGAAGATTTAAAGAATGAAGATGATTTTATAGACTTACAAAAAGCTGTCTTAATCGCTAAAAAAAACCTTAAAGATAATCCATTTATAGATAAAGCTACTAAAGTACAAAATCTCAACTACTCTGATTTAATCTTTAACTCTTGTGTGGTTGAAACTCTTTAATTTATTTTGTGGTATAATCTCATCAGCACTTCGGTTTTCCCACTCATTGAGTGCGGATGTTTTACCTTTATTGGTCGTGCTTTTTGCACCGCTGGAGTGCTTGAAATACATCAAATTACCATCAGTAGCTTTTATCATATTCTTTATACTTCCAATATCTTTATTAAATGAAGTTATCTGTTTAATATTTTTCAGTCATCTTTGCCCTCTTTGCTATTTTCATCGTGTAACCACTTTGCAAAGTCTGCTATGCTTATATCTTTAACACCTGCATCTATGTCTTGCAGCACTGCTCTTTGTTGATGTGATGGACTCTTGTCGCTCTTTGCAAACAAGCACTCATCTACAAATAGTTCTATGCTTGAAGCCCATCTTTCTAGCAGTTCTTTAGTTTTCATCAGCATTGCTCTTTTGCTTATTTTTGTTGTAGAAATACTCTGCAAATTCTTCGAGTGATATGTCGCCACTTTTTTGCTTGTTGTCTTTCTCGTAGTAGCCAAGTATCTTTCCTATCTCAACCAAAGCACCTTTTGCACTTGCTAAGTTTGTATCCCTCATCTCAACTTCAATCGTATTCGTTATTCCATCTCCTGCACCCTCTGTTACAATATGACTACTTGAAACATCGCCTATACCTATCTCAAAGATGCGTGTATGAGCTTTAATTATTTTCTCTACACTCCACTTGCTCTCTTCTTCTGCTTTGGCTTGTAGCTCTTTTAACCTTGTGGTAATATTGTGGTTACTTAAAAGCTTTGATGCACTTTCTATAATCGTTTTATCTTTCATTCTTGAAGTAGAATAAGCATAACGATAAGCCTCTGTTGCATTTCCACACTCAAAATATTTAAGTACAAACTTTTCTTGCTTTACTGTTAGCTTTTTACTCATTTATCTTGCTCCTTTTATTCTTTTTCTATCTCATCGAATATGTTGTTAATCACTTTATATCTCTAGTATATGAAACAAACTCTCTCAGGAATATACCTACTAAGAAAGACTTTTTAGAGTTTGCAATATCTTTTAAATTTGACAATGAAAAGTTAAAGAACACATACGCTCATCTTTTAAATGAGGGTAATAAAACTAAGAGATATTCCCCACTTCATTATCTGATTTGCCTAAAAGCTTGTTGAGGTATGCTTCGGCTCGTTTGATGTTATCTATGGTCTGGTGTAAGCTTCGTTCCTTATGCTGTCCTTTGTTTGTAAGGTTTGGCTTCCACACCTCAACAAGTTCTACGCCTTGCTTTTTTATCGTGCCGTAATATTGGTTACGGTTACTCGCTATTGCGTCAATAGATGAAGACACGCCACCGTTTAACAGTTCTTGCATAATTGTAATGATGTGACTTTTCTTTGTGTTCTCACTCATCTATGCCACCTCATCAAGTAAAAGGGCTTCATATTCAACAAGCTCTTTAATGTTCTTGTATGCTTCGTGATACTCTGTGCCTTGTTGTATATGGCTGTATAAGAGATTGATAAGCATAGCTTCAAGATACTCTATCTTTTCAACGACTGCACCGCTATAAATGTCTCTTGGTGTCTTTGTGCCTTTGGGCTTTTTGATATTGAGTGCTTTGTAAACAAGTGCTGTAAGCTTAATATAATAAGGACACTTGCCTTTTTTATACGCCTTGTCTCTTTGTTGTTGTGCATATTCACAAAAAGCTTTTATAGCGTCTGCTAACTCTTTGCGTGTTGCTACTGCTTCGGCTCTTGCTTTTAACCATTCCTCATTGGCTTGATTTGCTTTTGCTATTGCGTGAGCTTCTATCTTTTGGGCGTGTGCCTGTTGTATCTGCTCTTTGATATACATATCACACAAAACGGCGAACTCTACATCCAACCATCTAAGAAAAACTATCACTAAATCACTATGAAGATAAGTACCGCCGTATTTCCCTTTTATAGAAAATTTCAAGCCTTTTTCTTCTGTTTTAAAGTCACCCTTTTGTATGACTTTAGAAACTGCTTTTTCATACTCTATAAAGCTTTTTGTTTTAAAGAATTTTTCTAATTGTCTTCTGTCTTTTCCGAATTGTTTAGCTAACTTGGTAGCGTTGATATAAAGCACCTCATCACGGATAAGCTCTGATACATCAATAACTAAATCTTTGCCGTGTATTGTTGTAAGGTTGAAGTTTTCCATACTAGGCTACCTTTACAACTGCGTGAGACTCTAACCATCTATCAAGCTCGAATCTGTCGTAACGAATAAAACGACTGCTTATCTTTGAGTATGGAATTTTCCCCTCCATTCTCCAAACTGCCTGTGTTTGTTTCGCTATTGCATAACCGCCCTCGCTGGTTGGTTTTGCTACATCATCAGGCGTGAGCCATCTATTTAAGTGTTCGTTGGTATTCATTAATTACCCTTTTGCTTTAGGTAGCTACTTCTAAAGGCTTGTTTGAATTTATGAAATCATATAAGGGAATTATGAAGTATTTTTGAGTGAAAATTTACTGTCAAAAAAAAGAACTTTATAGGGCTTTTAAGTTTATATTTTGCAAGGTATAGGAAGTTAAAAAGTTTTGTACCCTAAAAAGTTAAAATGTTTTTAGGGTTTTACTCCTGTGATTATTTCTTTATATCGTTGATTGTCTATGTAATCTTTAGCGATATGTAGGTATTTTCTAAAAGTGTCTTGGCTCATTCCTGATTCTTTTTCATTGTTTGGGTCATAATGTTCATCTATCATCACTCGTATTTTACTTTCCTTTACTCCTAGCTTATTCATATCATAGATAAAAAACATATCAGCAAACTTTTGCGTTTTTAAGACCCCATTTCTACCATCAAAACAAAACTTTTTTCCGTTTTTATTTTTAATACACATTTTAGAAATATCATCAGCTTTTTGTATCTCTTCGCCTAAAAGCTCAATAGGGGCTTTCAGAATGTCTTTATTTTCTTCTAAATCTTTTTTTATGTGTGTAATGTAGGCTATGAGTTCATTTAACGGTTTATTAATATCTAATTGTAGAGAGGCATTAATAGATTTTGTTTTGTCTTGTATTTTAATTTGTGGTCGTTTGAAATTTGCATTAATTGAAATGCCTTTAGATGAGAGATGATTTATGTGACATATTTTTTCTTTTCCTACAATAATGTCATTTAGATTTATTTCATTTATATGGTTTAAGTCTATGGTTATGTTATATCCTTTTCTCCTATTTATTTGTGTTTTATTGCCATTTCTTGCGTTTAGTGAATCAATTTTTGAGGAAAAAGGCGATATTGATTCTTTTTCCATAAAATATGTTTTTTCTAAAATATAATGAATATTTAATCTTTTTTCTTCATAGTCATATGATAGAAAGTCAATTTTATCAATTTTATTAACAAGCTCATTCGTACATTCAAATTTTATTAATTCATCGTCTTGTATATCTTCCATACAAGAAAAGTATAGTTTTTTTAGTTCTTCAACTTGTTTTAAATTATCTTCATTTCTAATAGCCATCTCATAAGCCACACATTGACTAAACTCATAATCCTCAAAACTCTCTATCTCTTTGTATATCTCATCACTTCTACTTGGTAGCTTATTCATTTTCCATCACCTCAATATCTATAATATTCTCTAACTGTTTGTTTGCACTCTGTGAGCCTTTTAAATGGTTTATAGTGCGATACACCTCATCAACTGTTTCGGCTCTCGTATGCCCCAATGAAGCACTCAAAACTGTTGCAGCCGTTCCCGTCTCTCCTAATGCAGTAACTAAAATATGCCTAAAGTAGTGCATTGTAAGCTCTTCTATACCTGTGTCCTCTTTTATCTTTGCTAACTGTTTTCTGGGTGGTTGTAGCTTCTTCCCTGTTCTTGGAGATTTAAAAACAAGCCCGTGAGCGTCTTGTAATTCAATAAGAGGCTCTTTTATATGATGTGGTAGGTCGTAAGTCTGGTCTTGCCCTATCTTGTTGTTATCGGCTCGTATGATGTAGCGGTTATTGTTGAGGTCTATGTCTTGCCATTGTAGCGTTGCTATCTCGTTCCAGCGTCTCCCATAGAGTGCAAACATAAATAAAGCTCTGTAAAATGGGTCATCTTTATATCTTGTTTGTATCGCCTTAAAAAGCAGTGATATTTTTTCAGTAGCGTTGGTTACTGTCTTTTTGCGCTTCTTGTTCCTGTTTGGTATTGTCATTTGTGGAATAGGTTTTGTTAATGCTCCATTACTTTGAGCATACTCTAAGATGGGTTTGAGTATTTGGAGTATCACTTTTTCAATAGTGCGAATGGAACACCCGCCCTTAATGTATTGGTGGTAGTTTGTTGTTTCCATATTTTTACGGATATTATCTACATCATTTTCTATAATCTTACTTGCTACTTTATTTCCTATAAAAGGTTTTATGTATAGTTCATATTGTCTTTGTCTTGCGTCAGTCCATTCCGAATCAGTGCATTTCTTAGTAAAATATTCTTCGGCGATGTAATCTAACTTGGTACTTGGATTAAATGGATTTTCTAAAGCTTCTTGTTTTTCATCATAAAATCTTTTAGCATCTTCATTGACTTTTTTAATAGTATCTTTTTTACTCCAGTTCTTATCTGAATAATCAAAGATTTTTCTCACCTGTTTTTCATTGATTTTACAGCGATATAAAAACTTATTAAATTCTTTGTTTGCTTTAATACCTGTGTTAAGTCCTTTAGCTGTTTTATCTGAATTTGTATAAATGAACTCTTTATAATTTATCGCCATTTTGTAGCCTTGAATAGTGGGTGACACTTTGGGTGACACTTTTTAATGAATTAATTGTAGCATAAAGCATATTAATAGAAATAAAGAAAGCTCTGAAATAACCTAAAATAGGGGTTTATGAATTATTAGAAATGATAGAACGGATTTTTGCGGTACCAGCGGTCACACGTTCGAATCGTGTCGGGCGCACCATCTACAACCCCCTAAACAACGAACTTTCCAAAGATTTTTTAAAGTGACTTATTTTTTAAGGTTATATCGGGTGACACTTTAGGTGACACTTTTTTATCTCTTTTTCACTGCAACCTATTTTAATTATTTGAAAATTCAAGCCGAGAAAATCAATGCTAGTGTGTCGGTTAATTATTTCCCATCACTCATAGTTTTAAGATATACCCCCGTCACACTTATAACAAAAATAATGCCTTTGACTTCCTATTACTTTTTACACAAAAAACCAATTATATTTGGTTCTACATAAAGTTCAAAGTGATTTTTGGCTTTTCCCTCGTGTATAGCGGTGTTTGAGCGGTATGTTTGATGAAAATTGAGAGGAAGAGGAAATCAAGCTAAAAACATCAACGAGTTTCAAGCATTGAGGCTACGCCCACCCCTCATAGGTCTTTTAATCGAATACAGTACCTTTTAACCTTGTACTAACCTTGCCGTAATATTGCCGTTATTCACGGTGTCTATTTTTTCCACCGTCCTTATGATTGATATTTTTTATAAGTATTGCTTTTTTCTCGTTAAGTGTTGCTTTTTCTTTCTCATACCCCAAAATCTCTGACTTTAGCGGTTGAATTTTTGGCTGTCTATTTTGTCCACCCTATAAAATTGTTCACGCTCGACTATTTTTCGACCATCTATTACTGACGCTACAAAGCATTTCAACCCCTTACCTATACAAAACCATTAAGAAGTTGTTAAAATGCTTTTATATAGCTCTGGGGGTATGGGGGTTAGCTCTGAGGGCTATGTTTGTAATGGGATAAATCTTCCATTTGCATTAATCTTCTTCTATAGTCATTTTATAATATGGGATTTCCCATATTTACACAAAACAAAATCTTAATGCTTCATTTCGTTAAATTAAAAGTTATAAAATCGTACTCTTGTCGTTCTGCACCTCTTCACCAAACTCCGTGTTTTCGGTAGTTGTGGGGGATAAAATCGTTCTGCTATCGTTAAACTAAATTAAATCGTAAATTACTCGTAACTTATCATCATCAAGTATCATAATACAATCACCCTCTATCTTCTTGCTACCATCCTGCAAGACTTTATTGTTTGGAATATCTATTACCTTAAAATCTTCAAAGGTTACGCCAGCTTTATTTTTATACTCTCTAAATCTTTCATCATCTTCTGCTCTCTGTTTTATTTCTTGAATAGTCATTCTATTATCTCCTTTTTATGCTGCACCGCTTCAACCTCTTTTGACTCTGCCAACTCTGCTAAAGGTATGCTAACACTATCGTGTAAATACTCTTTAACTGCCATTAAAGCACTAATTAATACTTCCATTGGTTCATCATCTAATGACACTTCTATACTATCTGTACTCATAACACATACTCCCATCTCTCATATTTATTTGCTATCTTTTCAATATCATCCGATACAACTACTTTAACGATTTTATATCCTGTTGGTAGGAATACTTTTATATTCATCTTGCTATCTCCTCTTATATGTTGTTAATCGCTTCATATCTCTAGTATATGAAATAAACTCTCTCTTTTCATACTTTGGTATGGCTTGGTACTAAAAAGCTCTTTATCAAATACAAAGATGTAAAAACTCCTGCTCTTATCACTCGTGCTATGTTTTGCCTTTTTGGCTAAACTAGCCTTTGTGTTATTTTCTACCTTGTAAAGAGTTTTTACTTTGTAAAGGTTTATTACTTTGTTGTGTACCAATTCAAAGGGGCTTTGAAAAAAGGGGCTTAAACCAAAGGGGCTTTGAATTACCACCCTATAAACCTTAAACGGCATTTTTTTATCTAAATGTTACTTTGGGAGTGAACCCGTTTTCCTCTTTTATTGCGTACCATTTATCAAATATCATAAACAGAAACTCATCACTTAATGAAAAACTATGAAACTTTTTTGCGCTCGATGTTCTGCCTCCTTTTGATTTTGCAATAGTTAAAAAGCCTTTAAGCTCTAACCTTTTGATTGTCTCTCTTAGTGTGTTCTCGCTAATGCCTATCGCTTTAGATAACCAATACATAGATAATCTATCGCTCCATTTGTTAAAGTGAATAGTTTTTCTTAAAATTACTAGCATTGCATCTCTCTCGTTGCGTGGGTGGTCTCCGTCCATTATATGTTGAAACAATAAGCTCTTGTAAAACTCATCAAGCTGTATAGTCTCTTTATGTCCGTTTTGTTGTGTTGTTACTGTTAAATTATTCATCTTTTTGCTTCCTCACTCGTTGCATACTTAGCCATAATAGAAACTGCTAGCATATAATCGCTACTTGATAACTCATTAGAAAAATAAGTGTTTCCCTCTGGTGAAAAGATGAAATCTATCGGATCGGCTTTGCTTATTGTCAATCTCTTATCACTCTTATATGCCACTATCTTATCTTTATCGTTTATAGCTCCTATAACTATGCCTCTCTTGTTTAGCTTCTTTGCGTGTTTCTCTTTTAGTTTTACTCTTTTTATTGTTGCTTCGTTCATCTCTTCATCTCCTTTTTGATTTGGTCTGCTATCTCTGCTATTGCGTTTCTAAACTGATACTCTTCATTGTCATTTGTACATATCATTACAAACATATCAAAGAAATATCTATCATTCATCTTTAGCATTGTTTCGGCTGTCTCTTTTGTTATTTCTATTTTCATTTTAGTAGCTCCTTTTTTGTTTGTCGAGGGTGTCGCTAAATATTCAACACCCCTTCGCTAGGTATTTCTATACCCCTCCCAAGGTATTTCTATACCACCTCGTAAGCCACCCCTGCCACCTTTAGGCTTTTAAGTGTCTCTAGGTTAATCATTCTATAACCACCAACCGCCATATCATAAACAGTAATTAAAGCATTGTTTGCACTCACTCCGTTTTTACCTCCCTTTAGATTTTTAGCCACTCCTAACCGTGCTATCATTTTTCTAAGTGAGCCATCTTTTTTTACAAACTCACAACTAAATATCTTTCCTCTTGTTGCTTTTAAAAGTTCCATTGTTTTATATCTTGATACTTTCATTATGCTATGTCCTCCATATCTTCATAAGCTGTAAACTCTGCTTCTATGAAGTCCGTCATTGCCTGTTCAAAGTCTCCGCTATCTATTGCCGACTCTATAAGCTCTAATAGGTCTTCTCTTGTAAGCTGGTCTTTAATCTCTGTAAATGTTGGATATGTTTGTGTTTTCATCTTTTTAAGCTTTTTATATGCATTTGATATTAAATATCTTTAAATATGTAAAAAGTATATCATATTGATATTGTTAAGTCAAATATTTTAATATCAAAATGATAGTTTATTTAAAAGATATGCTATAATTCGTGTATATTTGATACAAAAGGAGTATTATTTGAATTTAGATGAATTTAAAACACTATTGAAAAAAGCAGGATTTAGTAAAAAAACATTTAGTGAAGAAGTTGAAATTGCTTTATCTACTGTTAATGGTTGGGGTTCTGCTAACAAGCCAGCTGTTCCATTTTGGGTAGAAAAATATCTAACTCTCTACATAGAGAACAAAGAGTGTAAAGAGTTAAAACAGATACTTAAAGATAGTGGTGTATGTAATGGATAATAAAGCCTTACATCAAGAAATACAAAAACATCTTATAAGTTATCATCGGGAGTTATATACATTTAGTGCTATAACAATGGAGTTCCGAGCATTTGAAGCCCTCGATAGTAGGAAATATCTTGAAGCTCATAAAAGCTCTATGAATGACACAGAACTCTTAATGCTTACCGTAGTAGATAAGTTAGCTTTAGAGGTCTATAAGAGTGTTAAAAATGATACCAACAATGAATTTATCACTCCTGAAGATTTAAAGAATGAAGATGATTTTATAGACTTACAAAAAGCTGTCTTAATCGCTAAAAAAAACCTTAAAGATAATCCATTTATAGATAAAGCTACTAAAGTACAAAATCTCAACTACTCTGATTTAATCTTTAACTCTTGTGTGGTTGAAACTCTTTAATTTATTTTGTGGTATAATCTCATCAGCACTTCGGTTTTCCCACTCATTGAGTGCGGATGTTTTACCTTTATTGGTCGTGCTTTTTGCACCGCTGGAGTGCTTGAAATACATCAAATTACCATCAGTAGCTTTTATCATATTCTTTATACTTCCAATATCTTTATTAAATGAAGTTATCTGTTTAATATTTTTCAGTCATCTTTGCCCTCTTTGCTATTTTCATCGTGTAACCACTTTGCAAAGTCTGCTATGCTTATATCTTTAACACCTGCATCTATGTCTTGCAGCACTGCTCTTTGTTGATGTGATGGACTCTTGTCGCTCTTTGCAAACAAGCACTCATCTACAAATAGTTCTATGCTTGAAGCCCATCTTTCTAGCAGTTCTTTAGTTTTCATCAGCATTGCTCTTTTGCTTATTTTTGTTGTAGAAATACTCTGCAAATTCTTCGAGTGATATGTCGCCACTTTTTTGCTTGTTGTCTTTCTCGTAGTAGCCAAGTATCTTTCCTATCTCAACCAAAGCACCTTTTGCACTTGCTAAGTTTGTATCCCTCATCTCAACTTCAATCGTATTCGTTATTCCATCTCCTGCACCCTCTGTTACAATATGACTACTTGAAACATCGCCTATACCTATCTCAAAGATGCGTGTATGAGCTTTAATTATTTTCTCTACACTCCACTTGCTCTCTTCTTCTGCTTTGGCTTGTAGCTCTTTTAACCTTGTGGTAATATTGTGGTTACTTAAAAGCTTTGATGCACTTTCTATAATCGTTTTATCTTTCATTCTTGAAGTAGAATAAGCATAACGATAAGCCTCTGTTGCATTTCCACACTCAAAATATTTAAGTACAAACTTTTCTTGCTTTACTGTTAGCTTTTTACTCATTTATCTTGCTCCTTTTATTCTTTTTCTATCTCATCGAATATGTTGTTAATCACTTTATATCTCTAGTATATGAAACAAACTCTCTCAGGAATATACCTACTAAGAAAGACTTTTTAGAGTTTGCAATATCTTTTAAATTTGACAATGAAAAGTTAAAGAACACATACGCTCATCTTTTAAATGAGGGTAATAAAACTAAGAGATATTCCCCACTTCATTATCTGATTTGCCTAAAAGCTTGTTGAGGTATGCTTCGGCTCGTTTGATGTTATCTATGGTCTGGTGTAAGCTTCGTTCCTTATGCTGTCCTTTGTTTGTAAGGTTTGGCTTCCACACCTCAACAAGTTCTACGCCTTGCTTTTTTATCGTGCCGTAATATTGGTTACGGTTACTCGCTATTGCGTCAATAGATGAAGACACGCCACCGTTTAACAGTTCTTGCATAATTGTAATGATGTGACTTTTCTTTGTGTTCTCACTCATCTATGCCACCTCATCAAGTAAAAGGGCTTCATATTCAACAAGCTCTTTAATGTTCTTGTATGCTTCGTGATACTCTGTGCCTTGTTGTATATGGCTGTATAAGAGATTGATAAGCATAGCTTCAAGATACTCTATCTTTTCAACGACTGCACCGCTATAAATGTCTCTTGGTGTCTTTGTGCCTTTGGGCTTTTTGATATTGAGTGCTTTGTAAACAAGTGCTGTAAGCTTAATATAATAAGGACACTTGCCTTTTTTATACGCCTTGTCTCTTTGTTGTTGTGCATATTCACAAAAAGCTTTTATAGCGTCTGCTAACTCTTTGCGTGTTGCTACTGCTTCGGCTCTTGCTTTTAACCATTCCTCATTGGCTTGATTTGCTTTTGCTATTGCGTGAGCTTCTATCTTTTGGGCGTGTGCCTGTTGTATCTGCTCTTTGATATACATATCACACAAAACGGCGAACTCTACATCCAACCATCTAAGAAAAACTATCACTAAATCACTATGAAGATAAGTACCGCCGTATTTCCCTTTTATAGAAAATTTCAAGCCTTTTTCTTCTGTTTTAAAGTCACCCTTTTGTATGACTTTAGAAACTGCTTTTTCATACTCTATAAAGCTTTTTGTTTTAAAGAATTTTTCTAATTGTCTTCTGTCTTTTCCGAATTGTTTAGCTAACTTGGTAGCGTTGATATAAAGCACCTCATCACGGATAAGCTCTGATACATCAATAACTAAATCTTTGCCGTGTATTGTTGTAAGGTTGAAGTTTTCCATACTAGGCTACCTTTACAACTGCGTGAGACTCTAACCATCTATCAAGCTCGAATCTGTCGTAACGAATAAAACGACTGCTTATCTTTGAGTATGGAATTTTCCCCTCCATTCTCCAAACTGCCTG
>Ga0256836_1000829_pt1 | contig 15262 bp, 15 predicted proteins | sample 4561380metaG_FD_185974 | JGI IMG/M metagenome (GOLD analysis project Ga0256836, IMG submission 185974) | Hydrothermal vent microbial communities from Guaymas Basin, Mexico - 4561-380 | ecosystem: Environmental > Aquatic > Marine > Hydrothermal vents | place: Mexico: Guaymas Basin | collected...
ATTGGGGTATCGCCAAGCGGTAAGGCATCGGTTTTTGGTACCGACATTCGGGGGTTCGAATCCCTCTACCCCATCCACCTCTAAACTCCTAAATTACGAACTTTCAAAAAATCAAAATTAAAATACCCATTCAATAATCAAGTGCGACAATTTTATCAAAAATCACCTCACGCATATAGCGCAAGGTATATGAAGGGTTTACTTTAACTTACCGTTACCGTAGTGCTTATAAAGATACTCGGTAACAATCTTTGCATCTTCTTCAGGGATAGGAGCTTTAAAATGAACAATCATTTTATCGACTTTTTTTCTCCAGAACTCTTTTGACTGTGGTCCTTGGTTGATGATATAACCAAACGAGTGACACATCAAACAGTTTGCCTGAACTGCATCAAAACCTTTTCCCATTTTGATCTCATATGAGATATATGGTACTTCTATATCCCCTTTTACCTGCGCAAAAAGTGAACCGGCTGCCAACAAACTTAGTAATACTATTTTTTTCATCATACTTCCTTACACAACTTCTACAGTAACTTCATCGATACCGTTATATTTATAACCACCGTGGTTCCAACCAATATCTTTTGCAAAGGGCTGTTCTTCCCCAAGACGATTTACTGCTTTCGCCATGAAAGTTAGTTTCCCATAGTTAACAGGTTTGTATGCATATCTAAACCCAGTATATGCATAACGTCCATGCTCTTGTTTTAACTCAGCTTTATCCCAAGTTTTGCCACCGTCAACTGAAATAAAGACATCCTTTATACCTGTTCCATCATCAAAAGCAACACCACGAACAACTACATGAGAATTATGATAAACCTTCATGCCATTCTCAGGGTAACCAATGATAGATTTTACATTCATTGTAGTAATCGGTTTTGTTGGCTTGAACTTATGTTCTGGTGTTTCACACTCACACTCGTTATCTGGTACACGGTAAGCAACATCCATAAAGAAAAGAGATTTATACTTATCTGTTACAGTAATATGCTCTAGCATTTTAACCCAACTATCAGAGTAGTATCCTGGAATAACTAGACGAAGAGGATAACCATTTAAATATGGCAAATCTTCACCATTCATCTCATACGCTACAATAACATGATCATCAAGTTCTTCAACTTCCAGCTCACGCACGAAGTTTGGTGTTTCATAGTATGCTGCATTATCTTTACCGTTAAATCCAATCCAGTGTGCATCTTTTTTAAGACCTGCTTTGTTTAAGATGTCACGAAGACGAACACCCTTCCATTTAGCACAACCCATAGCACCACTTCCCCACTGAATTCCTCCGGCAATCGGGTCAAATGCAGAACGGCTGTTACCACCACATTGTAAAACTGCTGTTACTTCTACCTGTTCAAAATCATTTTTAAGCTCATTGAGTGAAATTTCTATCTCTTTTTCCACTAAACCATCAATCTTGATTTTATATGTATCGGGATCAATATGTGTTGGAATATCTGGAAGGTGCCAACGTACAAAAAATTCATCATTTTCTGTAATACCTCTGGCAAACGTACTTCTAGGTGATTCCAGAAGTGGTGGTCTATCAGAATATGTTATGAGTGGACGTTTCTCAGGAAAAGCCATCTCTGCTACTTTTCTATTATCTTTTGGTTGATGAGTCTCCCCTGCAGACAGACTTGTAGAACCAAGAACTGCAACAGATGCAGCAAGTGAAGTTTTAAAAAACTCTCTTCGTTTCATAAGTTTTCCTTATATTTATATATTATGTTTTTATTATATCAGTTTATTTTTAAAAGCACTTAAATACTTTTTTTAAAGGCCTGTATTAACCTCATTTACAGTGTAAATCATTTTTATTATAATATTGCATTAACAATCTTATAAGATAAGGAAATCTCATATGTTGAAAAAAATCCCATGGTGGCTTGGTGGCATTTTAATGGCACTGCTACTTCTTTTTACGTTCTCCGTTTTAGGAGCAAACAGACCAATAGGTGCATCTACCTATGTACCCTACTTCGCAGGAATCATTTTCGATTTGGACCCTGAAAAATATACCTATTTAAAAGAGATTCACAATCCCGGTTCATGGGAAGGTGTTATGCTGCTTGGAGTATTAGTTGGTGCATTTTTAAATGCTGTTTTTGTAACAAAAACTTTTGGTTTTACAGTAGTTCCGGCTGCTTGGAAAAAATATAAAAACAACTCTGCAGTTTCTCGTCTTCTTTGGAGTTTTATAGGAGGTTTTTTCCTTATTATCGGTGCTAGACTTGCTGGTGGATGTACAAGTGGACACTTTCTGAGTGGTATGACACAAACTGCTTTTAGCAGTATGATTTTTGGTGCTGTAGTTATGGCCACACTCATCATTACAGGGAAGCTCTTTTATAAGGAGAGAAAATAATGATGTACGATAAAGATACAGGAATGTTTGATAGAATCCTGAGTATGTTTGCAACAGTACAGGATGAAGGCCACGGTTCAGTACTTTTAGTATTTTTAATAGGTGTTGTTTTTGGCTCTATTATCCAGTACACAAAAGTACATAAGTTTGAAAAGATTGCTGGTTTCTCTATGCTAAAAGATACAGTAGTTCCAAAAATGCTTTTCTTGGCAATCGGACTTGCTAGTATTGGACTTTATTTTATGATTGAAGCCGGATGGGCTTCATACCACTTAAAACCAATTATGCTTGGTGGTCTTATCATCGGTGGTGCTATTTTTGGTATTGCCATGGCTATCTTTGGTAAGTGCCCGGGAACTGGCCCTATCTCTGTAGCAGAGGGACGCATCGACATTATGGTAGGTGCAATCGGTGGAATCCTGGGTGGACTTGTTTTTACCCTCTATTATGATCAGTTTAAAATGATTATGGGACCAAACTTTGGTAAACTTTCACTAACTCAGTATTTTGAAGGTCATGAATCACTAACAGTCCTTATCTTTGGTTTGGTGCTTATAGCTATTAGCATCGCTATTCCACTTATCGAAGAGACAGATGATGAGGACCCGGGCTACCAAAAGTAGCCTATTCTGCCTCAATGTAGTGAGGTACTAAAGATTTTATCTTCTGATAGATCTTTTCAAAGTCTGTAGAATAAACTCTTGTTTCTCCTATGGATGTTATGAAATTCGTATCTCGCTCCCAGCGAGGTACTAAATGCAGATGTATATGTTCTGCTATGCCAGCTCCTGCCGCTGCTCCTAGATTCATCCCAATATTTACAGCCTGAGCACCAAAGCCCTCACGCAAGAGTCGTACACCCTTTTGAGCCAGATCTGCCATATGCAGCCATACATCACTCTCTAATGCTTCAAGCTTGTCTGTATGTTTGTGAGGAATTATCATAAAATGCCCTGGAGTGTATGGGTAGCGGTTCATTACCATAAAGCACTTCTCATCTCTGTAAAGTACATGCAGTTTTTCATCATCAGCTGCGTGAGCACTGATATGACAAAAGACACATCCCTCTATCTTCTCCTGTTTAACATACTCATCTCTCCATGGAGCGTATAAAACATTGTTCATCTTTTTCCTTTATATAAATGCAAATACTAAGTCTGGAAACATTATAACAAGAGCAAGCCCTAAAAGCTGTAAAAGTATAAAAGGGATGATACCTCTGTAGATATCCATCGTCCCTACACTGTTGCCCGCTGCACCTTTTAAGAAAAAAAGTGAGAGTCCAAAAGGCGGTGTCAAAAATGAGGCCTGTAGATTCATAGCAATAAGTACTGCGAACCAGATAGGATCAATACCAAAGGCCTCCATAACCGGCACTAAAATAGGTACTATAATAAAGCTTATCTCTATAAAGTCTATAAAGAAGCCAAGTATAAAGATAGCAAGCATTGCCACCCCTATAAAGACCCACACATCACCGATATCTTCTGAGAAGAACTCAAGGATTATATCTGTTCCTCCGAGCTCATTAAAGACAAGACTAAAAGCTGTCGCACCGATAAGTATCATAAAGATCATACCACTGAGCTTCATCGTCTCAAAAAGTGCATAGCGAAGCATCTCGCGTGAGAGTGTTTTATTTAAAAGTGCAAGAATAAGACCGCCAAAAACACCAAAAGCCGCTGACTCCGTTGGAGAAGCTATGCCCATAAAAATACTGCCAAGAACTGCTATCATAAGCAGCAGTGGTGGCACAATAGCTGCAAATATCTCAAACAACGAGACCTTTTCATCACTCTCAAGTGCAGGAGCATCCTCTTTGTTAACAAAAGCACGAATGAGAATGTATGTAATATAAAGCCCAACAAGAACAAGCCCCGGAAGCACTGCACCCATAAAGAGCTCTCCCACGCTCACACTCATAACATCACCTAAAACTATCAAGATGATAGAAGGAGGAATAATCTGTCCAAGTGTTCCACTCGCTGCAATAGTTCCACTCGCCAGCCCTTTATTGTATCCGGCTTGCAGCATTAAAGGAAGTGCTATAACACTCATCATAACAACACTTGCAGAGACTATCCCCGTAGAGGCTGCAAGAATAGCGCCAACAAGTACCACACTCACACCAAGACCACCACGCACACTGCCAAAGAGTCTGCTCATAGAAAGCAGCAGCTTCTCAGCCATACCCGATTTTTCTAAGATAAGCCCCATCATAATAAACAGCGGCACAGCCATCAAGGTCGTGTTGCTCATAATGCCATAGATACGAAACGGCAGAATATTAAAAACTTCAAAACCGATATCTGGTGTAAAAAAAGCAAATATCATCGCTACACCACCAAAAGCAAAGGCAACCGGTACACCTAAAAGAAGCAGTACAAGAGCAATTAGGAACATAACAAGTGCTATCACAACGCTCTCCATTCTAAAATATCACTCCAAAGCTCTTTGACAGCTTGTAAAACAAGCAACACAAAAGCAAGCGGCATCAAAGATTTCACAATCCAACGCGACCCAAGACCGCCCGGATCACTAGATGCTTCATGCTGTAAGTAGCTCATCTCTACAAAATGTATGCCTATGTATATAATAAGAAATGAGAGCGGTAGTATAAAAAAGAGATAGGAGAGTATGTTGATGATGAGTTGTGTTTTACGTGAGAACCTCTCATAAAAGATATCTACTCTCACGTGAGCATTTTGTCTGAGAGTATATGCAATGCTTAATAAAATAACAACATCAAAAAAGTGCCACTCAAGCTCTTGCAGTGCAGTAGAACCCGTAGCAAAGAAGTAACGCATTGATGCATCATATAAAATAAGCCCAACAAGTGCTACTAAAATAGTAGCTGTTATGTAGGCTGTAAACTGTGTAAATCTATCTATGAACTTCAATAAAACACTCCCTTTTAAAAGTAGTATTTTAACATAAGCCGCAGTGTATCTTCACCTTTTTTCTTTTTATCTATTATTTTATCTTTATAATCATACTTCAATATCAACTGTAGGTTTTGTGAAATTCGAAAACCTTGAGCCACGTTAACAAGAAGCTGATCATTTCCAGAGTCATAAAAACGTTGCGTGAGCTCAATATTTGTATTGAAATCTTTATACTTATCGATAATCAGCCCTATACTTCCACCAAAACCGGCATGAAAACTACTGTTTTGATATAAAAGCGGATCTCCTAGAAAGTAGATATACCCATATTCATTTCCCCATGAATACCCAGCCCCTACTGTTGCTGTAAAAGCAGCTTTATCGCTGAGATAGTCATTATCCCAACCTATATGTGTTCGCCATGAAAAGTTTTTAAAGAAGTTTGTTCTTTGTGCTATGGAGACAATAGAGATAATATCTGCTTTTTCAACTTGAAATGAGTCATTTGAATACGAAAAAAGAAGATTCATAAACTCTATCTGAGTCCCTCGTAAAAAACCATAAGGAGAGTCTTCAAGATCATGATAAGCCGGTCGAATACCTAAAAAAGTAATGATATCTCCATCTCGCTGCCCTGCTCCCACCTGAACTCTTACAGCTCTGTGTCCATCTACAGGATTTGGTGGTGTTCGTATATCTAAAGGTTTACCAACACCCAGCTTTGCACGCTGCAAAGTAATGGCATGAAAGAGTTTGAGATACTGCTCTTTTTTTACTTTTCCTTTAGAGTATTGATATTCAAGATACTCTATGGCACTCTCAAAAATATAACGCTTTTGCTCAACAGAAATATTTTTATTTTGCATTACTTCAGCAGCTGTAATCTTTGCCTCTACAAGCTCAATAGGGAGTATAAGATTTTTCTCATCAAGCAACTCTTCATACTTTAAAAGTTTTGTACGTTTTGATGGTCTATAGTGTTCATCTGTCACAATGCCCGCACCCTTTACAACATGAACAGTCTCTAAAGGTATAACATCATAAAAGAACTGCTCACGCAGATGCAAAGTTGGTCTTGCAGCTTCAATCAGCCAAAGCATATTGTATGAACAGTTTTCTGTAAAGAAGTAGTAGTATGAGTTTGTACCGTTGAGCTCCCAAATATGGCGAAACATTCGTACTGTTTCAGCTTGGCTAAGGTCTAGGTCATACTCCCAGATATCTCTTTGCTCACTGTCACGGTACTCTTTTAACTTCTCATAATATGGTAAGAGTGAATAGCGTCCATAATAACCACCGACAAGTCCTTTAATGGCAAAAACCACACCATTCTCCGTCTCTGCATTTGCATTGGCCGCATAATTTACCGCATAGGAGAGGAGTTTTGAATGGTATGATGAATTTATACGTAAAAAGGTATGTCCAAACATTGATGCCGGAGAGTTTATGTGTGCCGCTGGAAAGACCAGTGTTGTTGACTTTGGATCAACTCTATCAAAAATTTTGTCATATTCACTACAAACAGCATCAGGAAAGTCTGTTGCACCCAACTCTTTTTGCAACCATGCATAACGAGCTGGAAATCTACAGATACTGGAATTATCATCTTTTTTCTCATCTGAAAAAAATGCATCTATAGTAACTTCGAGTTCATGTTTTGGGTTAGTTGCACCATCATCTGCAAAAAAGAAGTTAGAATCATCTATCTCACTGACATTGTTGTCCATATGCAATAGAATATGCCAGTAGCGTTTGTTATAGAGCTGAAGATCATTTGCTTCGTTTTTATAATTTTGAGCACTGTTTGCTTCAAGATAAGAAGTGCTAAAAAGTATAAAAAAAATAAGATAGAAAAATTTTATGATAAAACCTTATAAAGAGGAGTGCTCACGCAGAAAAAAACTGCGTGAGATAGAAATTACATTGCAGTTGTAGAGATATTATCCAATACATCTGCCATCTCTACAGACTCAGAGCTGTAAATTTTGTTGTAGTTTGCTTGAAGTGTAGCATTGAATGCAACTTTGTCTTCAACTTTTAAAAGCTCAGCTAAAGTGTCAAGTGACTCACCATGACCTGCAGCCATCTCTTTTGCTAAGATGTCCATGTTTGATGCAACAAACTCTGCTGCTCTTTCATTCATAACAAATTTAGTTTTTTTACATCCTGAAGTACCAGAAGTAATACCAAAAGTCTGGTTACCAGAAGTACCGTTTGTTGTTGCTTGAAGTGCAAGCATAACTGCAGATGAATCATCTTTGATGATCATTGAACCAAGACCACAACCAGTTTGATTATTTACTGTAGCAAATGCTCCAGTACTAAGTGCAGCAACTGCTGCTAAGCTAACTAATAATTTTTTCATTTTTACACCTTTATATTGTAAGATAAGTTATTGTAGAACAACTAAGCTTAATCAATTCTGTTATTAAATAAAATTTGGTGCATCATTTGCAAAGAGGATGATATCACCTGCTTTTGTCTCTTTTGCAAGGAGTTCAGTGAGTGCTGATTTGTCTGCAAGATAATAGCTCTGCTTTACTTTAAGATGCTTTTTAAAGAGCTCTGCATTGAGTGAACCCGTCACTATAACCGTATCAAAGACTTCATTAATCACATCAATTAACTTTTCATTTAGCTCATCAGAACTCTCTACAAGTCCAGGTGTTACAATGACTTTATTGCCATTGTGCAGTGAACACAGACGAATACCCTCAAGCATCCCATCAATGTTTCCATTGTAGCCATCATCAAGTATAATCTTGCCGCCTGCTTTGATGATTTGGAGTCTATGCTCTACCGGTTGTAGTTTGGCTACTGCTTTTTGTATCTCTTCATTGCTCATACCAAACTCTTTGGCTATGCGTACTGCCACTGCGATGTTCATCGTCTGAAAAGCACCTAAGACATCAGTATGAAACTTTAATATTTCACCATCAATCTCTAGCTCAAAGTCTGTCCCATCAAGTGTCGCTTGAACATTTTTTATCTCCTCACCAAAGAAAGTCACCTTCTCATGTGGTTCATCCGTTACAGATGTATGAATAAATGCCTTTTGTAATCTTGGAGAGTGCATGATTTCAAGCTTTGTAGCACGAATATTTTCAAGTGACTTAAAGTACTCAATGTGGGCAGCACCAATCTTACCCACAACTACAATCTCAGGTTCTATAAATGTAGTGATCTCATAAATATCACCCTGCTCACGCGCCCCTGCTTCACAGACATAAACCTCTACATCTTCACTGAGGTTGTTATTTACATCTGCTACGATGCCACCTAGTGTATTGACACTTCTAGGAGTTGCATAGACATTGAACTTTTGTGAGAGTATCTGTGCTACGAAGTTTTTAATACTTGTCTTTCCATAGCTTCCTGTTATGCATACCCTTTTAAGATTTGGCATTGATGCAAGCTTTTTCTTTGCTTGACGCTTATAAACCATAAAGAGGTACTTCTCAATGAGGGTTGAGCCGATGTAAGCCATTGCAAGCGGTAAAAAAACACCATAGACTTCACAGGCACTTTTAAGTGTGCAGAGTATGTCTTGAAAGAGAGTCAGACCAAAAAGCAATATCAAAAAACGCTTCACACGCCAAGTAAGAACCAGCTTTTTATCGAGTCGTTTGTACCATACCAAAAGTCCTGGAATGTACGCAAATACAAAAAAGATAGTAAAAAACTTCCCTGTTGTATAGTAAGCCACAAAAGGGATTATAAAAAAGAGTATGTGCCAGTGTGGCTTGTGGTGCTTGAGTATTACACGATCTAGCTTATAGCTGTACCACTGTAGATTGGTAATAAGATACCACCCAAGCAGCATTACAAAAAGGATGTTTTGTACAAAGAGTACTAATGTTTCATATTTTTCCATTTAGTGTTCCAAACGTTTTAAAAAATTTTGTTCAATCTTTTGTGAAATATCAGCAGCATGCTGCATAAAGAAGTAGTGGTCTCCATCATAAACCTCTAGCTTACTATGCGGTAGCAGTGCTGCCATTTTCTGTGCAGAATCAAGTGGCGTTGCCGTATCATCTTTGCCCCAAAAAAGCAGTGCCTCGCCTTCATAAGCTTTAAAGTAATCACTAAAATCCTCATCAACAACGTTTTTAAAGGTTTGATACATAAACGCATTGAGCTCTTTTGCATCTTCAGCAACAAAGAGGGAGCGAAACTTTGTAAGTCCAAGAGGTTTGAGAAGTTTAAAAAGGGCTATTTTACTTTTTACTTTAAGCGATTTTGCTCTTTTGATCCCTGCACTTGCAACAAGTACTAAAACCTCAGGCTCTAAAAGCAGTGCAACTTTACCACCAAAAGAGTGACCAAGGATAATATCATAAGAGGCATTGAGCTCACGCAGCAACAGTCTCATTATCTCAGCTACATCAGCTGTAGTCATAGCCATAGAAGCAGTTGAATTTCCAAAACCGGGCAAATCAATGTAAATATGCCTAAAACCATTCATGTACTTTGAAAAACTCTGTTTCATTAAGTTTTTATTACTTCCCCAACCATGAAGTACAATCAAGTCAACCTTCTCTTGTGGGTTGATGATCTCATAGCTGATATCAAAAGTATGTTGTTTATACTGAATGGTCTTTAAGGCCATTACTTTCCTTTGGCTTGAGAAATAGAGTGAATATACTCATAAGTCACCTTTGGACGCTTTGCGTGAGGCAGAGAGTTTGCCAAAGATTCAATTGCTTTTGGAAAATCTTCAAAAAGATAATTTGCCATAGAACCCGGAATTGGATTTATCTCATTTAAGAGCACTTCATCACGATGTACAAAAAAGTCACAACGTATAAGTGCACCTTCAAAAAGGCCTTTATATACTTTGTCAAAGTTTGCCTGTAGACGTTTTTCAAGTTCTGCAGAGATATCTGCTTTTAAGACCTGCTCAGAGCGTGAAAAGTCCATATATTTCTTCTCAAAGTCTAAAAACTCCTCTTTATGCGGTTCTTCTACTATTGAGTAGTGCATTTGACCATTAGCACAGTATCCAGCAAGATTGTACTCTTTAACACCCTCTAAAAACGGCTCAACCAAAACAACAGAATCAAACTCAAAAGCAACATCAAGAGCATAGTCAAGTTCACTCTCATCTTTTACAATACTTACACCGATAGAGCTTCCCAAACGTGCAGGTTTTATGATGATAGGATATGGTGTTCTAATATCATTCATCTCATCTTTTTTCAAGATCTCATACGCAACACTTTTTACACCAATAGCAGCACAAAGATACTTTGTATAACGTTTATCATAAGAAAAAGTACATGCATCAACGCGTGGGCCTATATACTTGATAGAGTAAAAATCAAGAAGTGCAGATATAGTACCATCTTCACCATCACTACCATGAATAAGATTTAAAACTGTCTCTTTATGCTCTATATTATTGCTTCCAAAAAGAGACTTTTTAATCTCAACAAATGCTCCTTGCCCAAGTAAGAGCTTTGGCATAGCCTTATATTCACCTTTACTAAAAGTGACTGCTTTCATTTTATCTGCTTCGATAAGATAAAAATCATGCTGCCCGTCACAAAAAATAAATTTTAAATCAAAACTGCTAAGTTTCTCTTTGATTGTTATTGCACTGACAATACTTATCTCATGTTCAAAGCTGGCACCGCCAAATAAAATAGTTAATTTCAATATTGTTTTCCTTATTCGTTATTTCATTATATTGTTTGTAAAAGTTTCAGTGCACCTTTGACAAGGCTCGCTGTATCTTCACCCGCACAAGCAGAGAGTGCTTTTGCAATTTTATCTTTTTTAAACCCAAGAGCTTCTAAAGCTTCAGCTGCTTCATTGTGTGCCTGTGTTGCAGGTGATGTTGCATTGGCATTTAATATTTCACTGTCAAAACCACTAAGCTCAACTAAAATACGTCCTGCGCTCTTTGGCCCTATTCCCGGTACTTTTTGCACCGCTTTTACATCTTTGTTATTTAAAAGTGTTGCAAACTGCGACGGAGTATAAGTTGAGCATATTGCCATTGCAACCTTTGGTCCAACACCATTTATTTTAATAAGACGTTCAAAAAGCTTCTTCTCTGCACTGTTTGCAAAACCATACAAAAGGTTTGCATCTTCACGAATTATCTGTGTTGTCAACAGATATATTTCGGTTTGTGCAAGTGTACCAAATGTATGTAAAGAGATGAAAACTTCATAGACCACTCCTTGTACATCTATATGTACAAATGTCGGTTCTTTATAAACAATATTACCTCGTAATCCTACTATCACTTATTCTACCTCTTCATTTAATGGACGAATCACATATTCGCCTTCATTGATTTCAACAAGTCCAAAAACCTGCTCTTGCGAACCTTCCAATGGTTTATATACAATATCAACAGGAGGATCAACAAGTTTAAAATGGAGCTCGTTATAACCAATCCATTTATCTTTGTTGATGATTCGTGCATCAAAAATATTATCTTGAAAGGATGCTGTTCGAGTGGTTAAAAGATTTAATTTTTCTTGTTTAATCTGATAATCCTCTTTTAAAACTTTAAGTTTATCTTGCATATTTTGAAACTGTTTATATTTTTTTACAAAACTCTCTGGCATTTTAACACCATTTTTTTGGTAATGCAGCAGACGTTTCTTAATCTCTAAAAATGCTTTCATTCCATCTTTTATAAACTGTGTATATTTTTTTATATCTTTTTTAAGTTCTCTTATCTCAACTTTCAGCTCTTTTATCTGCTCTTCATTTTCTTCAAGAGAGTTCTTGGCATCACGACTAAGGAGCGGATCAATTGTAAAGATATTTTCACTGCCTAGAAGCTTATGAATCTCTATCTTGCGTGAAGCTGTTGCTTTTACGTGAGATGCACAGATCTCTATCTCAATCTCTTTTGCTCTAATATTCCCACCGACTGCTTGAGTCACTGAAGCATATTGGGCTTCAATCTCCCCGTGTTCCAGTCTTGTTACATGTACTTTATCACCTATTGCTTTGCCTTTGTGAACATTTATATCGAGTTCATCAGCTTTTACAAGTGCAGTTTTATGAGTCTGACCACCTACTGTTGCCTTTTTTGCAAACACTTTTGCATTTGATCCGACATTACCTTCTATCTCTATCTCTGTAACCTCAACTATCATTCCTGTACCAACAGCATCTTTAATGGCATCTGCCTCTTTTACTGAGATATTAACATCAGAGTCAACACCACTCTGAATAGAACCGGTTGTTTTAAAACTGATCTCACCGACATCCACTTCGTTTTTGATAAGATAGGTGTTGTTTTCAAATGCAATGTAGCCATTCTCTTTTGCATAATACTTAATGGAGTTCTCATCTTCAACGACTTTAATACTCTCATCAACGCTAAATTTTGGTTCATTTTTTACAACAGGATCTTTTGGCTGTAAAAACTCTCCACGACAATTACGCCCTGGCTTACCCATCTTTGGTTTAATATATTCAATAAGAAGTTCACCCTCTTTGACATTTTTTATAAAACCACGCTCAGCATAATTAATACGCTCATTCTCATCTAATTCGTTCTGTTTTTTTTCAAAATGTAAAATAAGTTCATCATCTTGCGTTGCAGTTGGCTCAATCCCTTCAGCTATAAGATGTGTCTCACTCTTTTCTATCTCTAACATTTCAGCAATACGCACTCGTGCTACAAATTTTGAGATAAATGAAGGCATCATTTCATCAAATATATCTATTAAAATACCTGCACGGACCTTTTTACGATTAATAATATCAAGCATATCATTTTCAAGGCGAGCATTATACTGAACCTTTGAACCCTGTGCAATGCTCAGATATACTTTGCATTTGGTCGCATTGGCACCTACTGCGGTTTTTAACTCTTTATAAGGATCGCTAAGATCATTTTTTGAATATATTTCAATTTCGTATGTCTGTTTTATTTGAAAGTTAGGATTGAGCAGTAGTTCTTCTTTGCAGATTTCGCACTCATCACCAATTTTTGCCTCTTCCCATTCACTCTCTTTACCATCTTCATTCAAACGTGTATAGGTTTGTACCTCCAAAAGATTAAAGTCAAGAAGTTCGGGTTTGATATCGTAAGATTTTGCAAGAGAAAAAATCTCTTTTGCAACATTTTGAGTACGGACAACTGTTGGGCGAACTTTTTGAATGCTGGGTGCCTTTTTCGAAGAGCCAAATAGAGCCATGTTTTATCCATTCTTAATTTTATAGTCTAGATTTTAACCAAAGATTTGTTAAAATCTCGTAAAACTTATATCATATCGACAAAGAAGCCCATGTTTAAAGCCATTTTCACCAATAGTTTTGGTATTTTATTTTCCCGAATATTAGGATTTTTCAGAGACCTTTTAACAGCATCAGTATTGGGTGCAGGTATCTACAGCGACATCTTTTTCATCGCCTTTAAACTGCCTAATCTCTTTCGTCGTATCTTTGCCGAAGGTGCTTTTACACAAGTATTCATTCCTGCTTTTACACGCAGCCGACATAAGGCGGTTTTCAGTGCGCATATCTTTGTTATCTTTCTCTCTATCATCTTACTGCTCACGCTGCTGGTGAACCTGCTTCCAGAACTCTTTACAAAGCTTATAGCCACCGGTTTTGATGAACATACCATAGCCATTGCAGCACCCTATGTAGCGCTGAACTTTTGGTATCTGCCACTTATCTTTGCAGTTACATTCATCGCAGCACTTCTGCAGTACAAACACCACTTTGCCACAACAGCCTATGCAACAGCACTACTCAATCTCTCCCTCATAGCTGCACTCTTGCTTGCAAAAGGTGAAGATGAAGCGACTATTGTTTACTATCTTAGCTGGGGTGTGGTTATCGGCGGTATACTGCAGCTTATCGCTCACGTGCTTATGCTTTACAAGCTTGGGCTTTGTAAGATGCTTCTTGGTGGCTTTGGCTACTTTAGAGTCAAAGCTGCAGCTATAAAAGAGGAGACAAAGAAGTTTCGCACCAACTTCTTTCCTGCCATGTGGGGAAATTCAACAGCGCAGATCAGTGCTTTTTTAGACACCTTTTTAGCCTCTTTTTTGGTTACGGGTTCTATCTCCTACCTCTACTATGCCAACCGTATCTTTCAGCTCCCGCTTGCTCTTTTTGCCATTGCCACATCGGTAGCGCTCTTTCCTCGTGTGGCACGATATTTAAAGAACAACGATGAATCAAAAGCACTTCAAAACCTTGGGCGTGCCTTTTGGTTTTTAGCCTTTATCTTAACAGGCTCTACTCTTGGTGGCATCATCCTCTCAGATGAGATAGTCAAGCTGCTCTTTGAGCGTGGTGCTTTTGATGCCACAGACAGCCAAAACACAGCAGCTGTTCTTCAGATGTATATGCTCGGGCTGCTTCCTTTTGGTATGCAAAAGCTCTTTATACTCTGGCTCTATGCAAAAGAGCTCCAAGGCAAAGCTGCCAAGATCGCCACTGTCTCTCTTGGAGTTTACATCACTTTTGCTCTTGCATTTATTCAACCCTTTGGTGTGGCAGGACTTGCACTTGCTTCAACACTTGGTGGTTTTGTAAGCCTCTTTTTTACACTCAAAATCTTTGGCTGGCAGAACTTTTTTGCTATACTTCGCTCACGCAAGCTGCTCTATTTGGTAGTTGGCTCACTACTCTTTACTATACTCTTAGTAATACTCAAGGATATGATTCATGTTTATCTATGACTCTGTACAAAAAACAAAACGCAAATTTGAACCACTGGAAGATGGCAAGGTCACACTCTATGTCTGTGGACCGACTGTCTATGACGATGCACACCTAGGACATGCCAAATCTGCCCTTGTTTTTGACCTTTTAAGTCGTGTTCTTCGTGCAAACGGTTACGAAGTGACATATGCTAGAAACATTACAGACATAGATGACAAGATCATCAAAAAAGCCATAGAGCAGCAAAAAGATATAAAAACAATTACAGACTTTTATACAGAGGCCTTTCACAAAGAGATGGAAGCCATTGGAGTAAAACGCCCAGACATCGAGCCAAAAGCAACAG
>Ga0256836_1000830_pt1 | contig 15219 bp, 18 predicted proteins | sample 4561380metaG_FD_185974 | JGI IMG/M metagenome (GOLD analysis project Ga0256836, IMG submission 185974) | Hydrothermal vent microbial communities from Guaymas Basin, Mexico - 4561-380 | ecosystem: Environmental > Aquatic > Marine > Hydrothermal vents | place: Mexico: Guaymas Basin | collected...
GCAGAAGGTAAATTGTTTGTTAATTTTGATGAAAAAGGAATGTTATCTGGGATATATAATTACATTATGAGAAAATTCCCAGAAAAATCTAAATTTGAATTATAATTGACAAACCACACCTTATATGTTAAAATCATTAAAAAATACAAGGAGAATAAATGGCTGTTGATTTAAATATATCGTTAACGAAAAGAAATGATTTGGACAGACCTTTAAGTAAAGAAGAGTTTGATGCAAACTATGCAAAAATAGAGGAGAATTTTAAAAAGATAGCTCCAGCTGGTTCTTTTTTTAAAGAAGATGAAGACAATGGTGGATACACTTATGATAAAGAAGCTATTGTAAATGCGCTATCGTCTATCACAGACACTGATGCTTCTAAAATAGGTGAAAGATTTAGAACTTTAGAGTCAAAGATCGAAGATGGTGTTGTAAGTAGAAATGCTATAGATTCTGTTTCAGTATCTCTATCTGAAGATGATAATAGCAGTAGTGGTAGTGGTAGTGGTGATAGTGATGATAAATTAGAGATTTCAATATATCCTTCATGGCTTATAGATAAAGAGATTGATATAGCACTTGATGCAGAATTAGAAGAAGAAGGAAACTATAGAATCTTTATAACTGGTAACAATATAATTGCTGTTAGTGGTAGTAATATTTTTATAACACTAGAATTTGTTGCAACTATGCAAGGTAAGTATGTAGAAGATAAAAATGTCTTTTCACTTGATACAGATAATGGTATAACATTAGATGTTAATGTAAAAAGTGTTACAGGAGGTGAAGTAGACACTATTGCAGTAGACCTGGTTGAGAATGAATGTTACACTATAACATTAAAAAACATAGATAGTATTGATGAAGATAAAATCGATATGGACGAAGGAACATATAACGGAAGTTTCCAAGCAGTAGTTTCACTCATATAAAATATGTCACGATTTAATCGTGGCACTCTACCTCATAAAAAAAAAGGAACTCGAATGTCTTTATTGAGCCACAATACAATAACTATTCAATCTAACGACAAAAACAAAATAGAAACATTAAAACAAAGATTGGTAGAAGCGCAAAAAGATAGCAAAAGACCCCCATCTAAACAAAAATATTATGGAATTCTTGGTGCTATAAGTAATGCAGAAAAGAATAGAAAAGCATTATCTAATCTTGAAGAACCTAGTTTAGGAGATAAGCTACTTAGTTTCTTAGATGGCCCTAGCGCTCGTAGAAAACAAAAGAATAAAGAAATTAATCCTATTGTATTTAATATGAAAAACATAGGTACAAAATGGGATGTTCCACATAGTCAAGCGAAAATAAAACATCTAAAGAATGGGGTGCAATTAAGATTAACAACAGCTTATACGCATCCAGAAGTAGCATTGACATCTTTAGCTAATGAGGGGTATAAAGTATCTGTAAAAGCATTCAATGAAAGTGATGGTAAGACTTCTAATTACTCTTGTAATAAATACAGATGTGTTTTAAAAAGGAAATAAAACATACTTATATCCCATCCCCAATCTGGGGACAAGCATATTTTTATTTTTTTGTTGGATATTTTGAAGCGTGATAAAAACCTATATATGGATCCAAATCTATCTGCATTTGTAAATTTTCATTACTACTAGCACCAAACATTTGTTTAGACGCTAACAATTTATTCTTAACATCATCTATTGCTTTCTGTGTTATTGGTGCATGGATTGCTAATTGGTCACCATCGTAATCGGCATTCAATGGATTTTCATGTAAAGGTGATATCTTCATTGCTGTACCAGAACCGATTTTAGCATAAGCACCTATCATACTATGTTTGTGTAATGTTGGTGCCCTATTTATAACAACAGGAACTTCTTTCATTGTTTCATCTAAAAATCTTTTAGCTGTTGGCGTTTTATTCTCTATGTGTTCTTGTATAGATGTTGTATCCATACCAGCTTGAGCCATTTTTCTGTGAACATGAGGTGAGAATATATTCCAAGCAACATCTTTAGGTATTTCCACTTGGTCTAAAGGTAAATATTTTTCTTTAGGAATAATAACTGCTCTACCTGATGTAAAAACTTTATTTTGTAATACGTTTTGTTGCCATAGTGATTCTTTAGGTTTTTTCCCTGATATTATCTCTTGCACTGATTTGATTTCTTTTTTTACTAATGCTGGGTCTGGCGATTTGTTAATACCATACATAGCACCAATATGTTTTTGCAATTCGGTTCTTAATTTACCTGTTATTTCATGTTTGTTACCAAGCTCTTTTTTTGCTTCTTTTAGAGTATTTGCACTATCTATTATAGCAGAGTAGTGATTATTTATATCATGGTCTACAATTGTCCCATTTGGTAATTTAGAAACACCTCTAAACATAGTTGGTATTACAGGTATTTTACTAATAAGGCCTACATCTTTCAAATGTGTATTAGAATCTTTAAGTTTTTTAATTGCTTTTATTGTTCTAACAGCTTGATTTATTTTATTAGAATCTTTAGTATTTTTAATTTCTCTTTTTAATCTTGTTTCAACATTATTCAGATTTATATTCTTTATTTGTTTTTCTAAATCAGATATTTTACCTTCTTCTATTTGCTTGTCTATTTCCTTTGTACTAATATTTAAAGATTTAGCAATAACATTCTTATATAATGGATTTATAATTTTTTCACCTAAATCAATATGTCCATAATAATTACCATTTCCCCCAAATATTTTAGGGTCATAAAACCCTTTAGGAACCTCTTTTAGTGTATTATGTTTTAGACCATAGGGTTCTTTCACTTCACCATTAGATAACTTTAACACATCTTTATCGGTCATAGGAGTTAATTTTATTTCTTTATCATTGTCTTCAACTTTTATATTCATTTGATTTAATAAAGCTTTAAATTTTCTAATAGATGTTTTATCTTCTGGAACAGGTAGTATAGAATCACCTTTCATATATGCACTAAACCAGTCTCTATTCTTTTGAGACCTTATCTTAAATGTTTCTCTAAGAAAATCTTTAGCTCCATGAGCTAATAGAGCATTTACCTCCATGTTTGATATAGAAGAAGCTGATATTTTACCACCTTTTTTTGGTTGATCCATACCATCTGTAGGCCCATATCCGACCGCAGACCATGCTGTATCACCTTGTTTAAATAATTTCTGAATATGATAATTTCCAACAAAAACAGGTTTAGCTATTTGTTTTTTTCTAACAGGGTCATACACTTTATGTTCTAATTTAACACCATGTTTTTTTGCTTCTTGTTTCGCAAATTCTGATAAATCATCAGTAACAAAATGAGGGATTTTGTATTGTTTCCCTGTTTTTTCAGAAACTGCTCCTAATGCAGCTTCTATAATTTGAGCGGGATTTTGTCTAGAAGCAACCCCTGCCCCTCCTAATATTACATCTATTGGCTTTCCATCTTCTGTTCGTGGCATTTCTTTATCTGGTATTACTTTAGATATAATACCTTTATTTCCACTTCTTCCTGCTATTTTATCCCCTACTTTTAAAGGAGATGTGTAGCTTAAATACATTCTAGATTTTTTTCCTTTGTTATGTATATTTTCTACTTTTGCTGGATCCGGATATTTCCATTCATCAACATAAGGCATATAACCACCAAATAATAATTTTTTTACTTTATCGTTAGCAAATTTAACTTCTTCTTCATCCGCTTTTTTTACACCTAAAAATAAAGGCTCACCTTTCTCTAATACAACTCCTTCTTTAGGAAAACCATCTTCACCATATTTATCTAAATTTATCTTTTTGGCCATATCAGGAAACAAAGTTACAAATTTCTTTTTACTAAACTCTGTGTTCTTATCTTTTAACACTTCGTGTTTCATTGTATGATAAGATGTCATTTTCTTTGCTGCACTTTCGCTGATAACAAAAGCATCATTTCTTGTTCCTGGATACATCATAAAAGCAGTTCTTAAATTCTTACCTAAAGCAAATTGACCGTCTTTAGTATAATTACTGTCAGCTAAAATCTGATCTTTTTTTACTTTATCTCCTACTTTCACTTTTAAGAAATGTTTTATAGATGTTTTTGCATTTAAAGGTAGATCTTCTGATGCGAATGAAACTTTATTTGTTTTTCCTTTTTCATCTTTTATATGTATGTAACCTTCTTTATGATCTATCTTAGTGATAACCCCATTTGTTTGAGCCACAGGTAAATGTTCTTTAGCATATTCTTCCAGCATAACCTTACCATTACTATCTTTAATTACAACATGAGGAATATCCCTTTCTACTAAAGGTAGTGCTTGTGTTATATGTTTTGAAGCCATTAAGTTTCTTGTTGGGTCATTAGCACTAATTAGCCCTAAACTGTTCATTGCTGGACCATACATTAATTTATGATCTGGTATTTGATAATCAGCATTCTTTATATGCCCTTCGTTAATAATATTCTTATATCTTATCCCTACTCTACCTTTATGGTCTGCATCAGGGAAGGCTATTTTTTTATCCCACAAATCTTTAATTCTTTTTATTTCTAATTTACCAGTTTTTAAATTTTTAACTAGCATAGCCGGGTTATGGTCTTTATCTATATAAGCACCTTCTGTTAATGATAAAGTAATACCAGTATTGGCTCCTTCTGGAGATTTAATCGGGTCAATATATCCTAATTGAGATAAGTGCAATCCTCTCATAGAAGGAGATATAGTTTCTGTTGATTTTATACCCCCTTCCCCCATAGGAGTAACATCAGAACCAACTTGTTTCACCTGTAATGGATTATATCCTTCTGGCATTCTAGAAATAGCTGAAGTTGTAATAAAATGTTTACTTGCTTTAGATAATAAAGGTTCATTAACTACATCTTCGACTTTAACTGGGTTGAATTTATTAAGTGGAGCTCTTTTTTTCCATAGTTCAGCATTCATTTTTCTTTTAACACCTTCTATCATTAGTTCATCAGGTGGAACTACTTTTTTGAAGATAAGATTCTCTTTATCATCTTGTTCTATATTACCTTTTTTAACTCCAATAACTTTCTTAATTGAATGCATAATAACATCTTTGTTCATATTATCAGCTTCTATACCCAATGTGTGTTTTGTAGCTTCTTTATCTAGCTTTCCAGATTCCAATACTTCTCTTAATTGCTTTAATCCGTCAGGAGTATTTGCTTTATCTGTAGATACAGTTTTAGTCGCTTCAGCTAATGACTTATAAGTTTTTTCTGGATTGCTTTTTATTTTTAATGTATGATATAGATCTGTTCCTATTTTCTTTTTTATCTCCTCATCGGTTGCACCCATTAGTTTTAATATATCATAAGTGTTGAATTTTCTACTTCCTATTTCTGTATAAATCTCGTTTTTATTTTGTGGAGATACTACTTTCATTCCAATACCATTAGCAACATTGAACATTGTTTCTGTATTACCATCGTTCTTTATACTAGTATAACCTGATGGTTTTAATCTAAACTGATGAGGCACAACATAATGAGACCCATCAACAATATATGTTCCTAATTTTGTCTTATGTAGAGCATTACCTAAAAACACTTTCTTTTCATCTTCTATTGTACCAGTATGCTTATTAATCACTTTAGCATTAGCATATACTTTACTTGAAATAGTTTTATGTTCTTTTTGAGCTTTTATTATCTCATTGAACGTATCAGCAGGCTCTTTAAATTCTACTTTATCAAAAACTATTTTTTTATGAGCACCCTCTATAGGATTATTTTTTAAATAATCAGAAATTTTTTCTTTTATAACATTATTGTGTTCTTTACTGTCAGATATTACTTTTCTATATTCCATTTAAGTTCCTTATTATAAAGAGTAAGTTAATACATTATTTGTTGACTCTATTTTTTTTATAGCGGCATAATTTTCATTTGGATTAGTTGGTAACCCATAACCACTTCCGGAAAAATTGTGTTTAGTCCTATGCGTTTCTTTATATTGCGTTGTTCTTGTTGGCACTATTGTTCTTCTGAATAATTGTATTCCATTGTCTAATGTAGGTAAAGTTATTTCTGGGTATAATTTTGTATAATTATCATATGTTTTTACTAGAAAAGTGTCAGATTCTTTCTTTAGTGTAGGAAGATCTCCATCACCTGTCCCACTACTACTTCCACTACCAGAACCACTTTTTTCATATGCTTTTACAAACGTCTTAGTATAAAAAACTTTATCTACACCAGCAATTATTTCTGTCCCGGATGCTATTTCGGCATAAGAAGAATACCCATCAAAATCGTCAAGACTCTCAGCTATTATAGTTACAGTTTCTTTCACACCCATATCCATTCTAAAGATATCTCCAGAAAACGTAACTATCTGTGCGTATAGTTTATTAAAACTTTCTTCTTTTTTTATTATTGCCATGATCCACTTTCTGTTTCAAACGATATAGATTCGTTAGCACCCCACATAGAGCTATAATAGTCACCCGCTAAAAATGTTTGTAACAATTGTAATGATTTTTGTTTATACATTTCTGATATTTGTATATACTGTTGAGACTTATTTGAATAATCTATATTTCCAACATTATCATCATCTATTCTCATCTGATTTCTAACCTCTTGATTAGATACTGATAATGCTAACATAGATATAACCATATAATATACAGCTACTTTAGGAATTCTATTGTTGTTTAATAGAGCTGGGAACCTACCATATATTTCATCTTCTGCATATTCTGCAGAATCATATATTTCCTCATCAGTATATTGCTCTTCATTATTTAATAAAACATTTAGCTCATCTTTATCTCTAATCATATTCCTAACTCTATCAGGGCTGACTATCTTTTTGAAATCCATCTAAAACACCTTTAATTAATATCCATTACCAGGGGTAGGAGTTGGAGCAGGATTATTATTATTACCACCAAACACTGCATTGTAAGCACCTTTTGCTACCAGCCCTCCAGTTCCAAGTACTGCAGCACCTGTTCCAAAATGCTTTAAATTGACTTTTCTAAAATTATTTTGTCGATTATATCCCGATTGAATATCTTTTCCTATACCTTTAATATTCCCCATAAAACCTTTTTCCCCTACACCATTTTTGGCTATATTTACAGTTCTAGCACCAATACTAGATACTCCTTTAGTAAAAGCATTAACAAGACCTCTTCCGACATTTAAAGCAGCTCCCCAAAAGGCTTCTTTTTCCAGATTATTAGAAGTATATAAATTATTAGACGCTATTTTATAAATCATAAATTATCCTTTTTTTCTGATATTATATCAAATCTTTTCTGTGTCTTTAATTAAATATGAAGAAATAACTTCCTTACCAACAAGGTTATCATCAAATATTATTTCTCCATCTTCATTTAGGTTAACCATTCTTTCTTCATAAACATTATTTTTTGAATCTATTTTAACAAAAACACTATTGTTTATAATATCACCTTTTATTCCATCTAATTTAATTTTATTATCCTTATCTACTTTAGTGACACAAGATTTGATTTTATATGCCCCTACATTAAAATATGTTTTTAATGATGTAACAATATCTTTTATATTATCAACAAATACTTTCATAAAATTCTTTTTAGTTACAAAATCTACAGTAATAACCTCAAATAGTTGTTTTCCAAGTTTGTAATGTTTAGCACAACCTTTACTATAATAATAAAAAAATTCATGAGTTCTAGAATCAAAAACGGTAGCATAATAGTAAGCATAATCCCCATTCTCATCCTCACCCTCTAATTCAGGGAGTCTTTTATCCAAATAATCATAAATACCTTGTTTAGATATTTTAGAGTCAGGTCTCACAAGAACATCCCTTCTCTTCATTATGTAACTCATTAAAATTCTCCTATTTTTAGTGTTATTATACCAAATAAGATTGACAAATAAATTAGTTTTTTGTATTATTATTCAAAAAATAAGCAAGGAGTTCCCATGACTTACAGTCAAATGATAGATGTATTGTCGGAAAAAACAGGACAACAAAAAAACACTATAAAACAAATTCTCACAGAATTTCAAAAAACATGTTTAGATGAATTAAAAGAAGATAATAAAGTAAAATTACCTTTATTAGGAACATTTATATTGGGTGATTTTAAAGGAAGAAGTGTTAAATTAAAAGACAAACATTATTCTTTTGAAAGTTTTAAAATAATTAAGTTTAAACAAGGTAAGAAAGCCAAAGACTTTTTAAACCAATAACCTCTTTGGTTATTTATATAATCCAACCACAAGGGTCAGATTATACAAGATTATTCACCATCGCTATCACTGTCATCATCACTATTTTGAGCAGCAATAACATCAGCAGTTCTAGCTAAATAAGAAATTCTAGCAGTTTTACCATCATATTCACCAGATTCATTAGGAGATAATGTAACCTCTCTATCACCAGTAACAGATGCGTCAACAACTTCAATACCATTGTCAGTAGAAACTTCAGCACAAGCCATAATTAAATCACCAACAGGATTAACAAGTAGTTCTAATTTATCCTCTTTTACTTCAATACTTTCGTTGATAACTCTAACATCATTAGCGTTGATTGCTTGTGGAATAGCGCTATCTACAATTTGTTTTCCAGCTTCTGCTGATAATACTTTATCTGAACCACCTGTAGTATAATCGTTAACGATCATATCTTTTTTTACAAAAACAGTTGTATCTATCTCTTTACTTAAAGGTGCTAATAAAGACCACTCTCCATCTGCATAAATATACGCATAAGGATTACCAGCTTCATCACCAAGATTCTCATCATCACTAGTATCTATAACATAAGCAATTAAAGAATCGTAAGCATTAAGGTTATCTCTTTCAGATATGTTAGCTACAACAACTGTATCATCTACGCTTGCAATAAATTCTTTGATTTTATCAACAGACCAAGTTTTGTCTGCAGCACTTTCTACAGTGTCATCAATTAAACCTTTAGCATTTTTATTTGCATCTTCTATTTGTTTTTCTAAATTTGCTCTTAACTCAACAATAGAAGCAGTACTAGGCACAGTAGCTGTTGTGTTTGAATTTTCTACTTCGTCAAGTGTACCCATAATTGCGCTTATTGCAATTTTTCCATTTAACGCTTCATCTAAACCAAAAATATTTCTTCTTGAATATTGTTTAATCATGTCTTTTCCTTTATTTTTTTTTGATTAATGTGTAATTTTTGCAGCGGTAACAAAACCTAAATAATAAGTTTTTCCAGACTGATAAGCTTTACCACTTTCTTGTATAACTTTTATATTACCACTACCACTACCACTACTACTGTATTTAGGTGTGTTGTTTACCATATGACCACTCATTTGGTCATATATTTTAAAGTTCATAACACCTTGAACAGATTCTTTAGTTACACTATAAATAGGTTCTGTTTGGAAGACTCCTTGAACAGTATGATCTGTTATAGCACCACTAGCACCCTTAAGATATCCAGCATTGTCAACAGATGGTTCTGATACAAAATCTTCTGCTTTTAATTTACTCATCTTTACATCCTTTATTTATTAACAACTACTACCACTACCACTATCACCAGTTACAACATTGAAACATTTTATTTCACCTTTTTCTATACCCATTATTTGTGCTCCAACTTGATAAAATGTAGTTCCTGCTACACCACTTGCATTAGATGACAATACAGCATAGGTACAACCATCACCACTACCAGATCCACTACACGATTGATCTTCAACTACTGCCATGTCAGTCATAATTAAAGATGTTGAATACATTGTACCTTTTTTTCTGTGTATCCATTCAAGTGGGGCACAATCTCCAGCTTTGAAAAAAGGTTGTAGATCATAATCTATACTAGTTGAATAATCCATTATATTAGCCATTTCTTACTCCTTATAGATATTTTTGAATAAAAGATATTATAATATCTTTTTCGTGAGGAGTGAAATTATTTACTTCTTCTTCAAAAGCTTTCTTATCAAATTCGTCTGAACTAAAGAAACTGATATCTTCGTAAGGTAATACTTCTCTCCACTCATCTTCTGGAATATTTGCTACCTTTTCAGTAGGAATTTCCATATTCCCTATAGTAATAATATCATTTTTTTTATCGAAAACAATATTATTGATAGTCTCCGCTACTTTCTCTACTTCATTTTTTTTATCCAACTCAAATAAAGCAAACATTATAGTTGGAGTATCTTCTTGAGAAGCAGTTTTTGCAATTTCTTTTATCTCTAAATAACCTTTATCAAAAGTTTCAAAATATCTATTTTCTGCTTCTTTTGATAATGCCATATTATCAATACCATTTCTTAATGATAGTCTTGTAATTTCTTCAGAAGGTTTTATACCAAGAATTTCGGCCTTTTTTTCGAACCTTCTAGCCCCTATAATTAAATCATTAGGATTAAGTTCGGCAGCTACTTTTAAAAAGACGCTCTCAGATGTATTGTAAGTTTCTTCATCAACAACAGGTAACTTTCTTTTTTCAGGAAAAATGAAATCAGTTTCATCTAATGTTACATTATTATCTGATGCTATTTTTTGAAATCCAACCAAATCAAAATCAACTCCAAATACATCACACATTTCTTGTGCAGCTTCTTTAACATGCATAGGAACTTCATCTGCTTGAGCCATTATGTACATTGAAGAAATAATCGTATTATGTTTGTTATAAACTGGAAACATCTTGTTTACTGGATCAGCAAATGCTTCTTTCGTTAACTCATTTTTAGGGATAAATACACTATCATCAGATGCATTTTTTTCTAAAACAGATATAGTATCTGGATTCCTTCTAATAAATTCCTTAAGTATTTCTTGGTTAGTATCACTATAAAAATCAACCATTTAAGTTACCTCCAATAATTCTAATAACTCTATGTCTTACCACTCCACCATCAGCCAATTTTTCATTTAATAAATCTTTAATATATGATTTTAACAATATTTCTATTAATTCTTTTTTTATATCTCTCTTAATCTCTTCTTTTAACATATCAAACATTTTAAGCCTTTTTTATTAATTCCATTAGAGCATCTCTAGAGATATTTCCTTTGAACTGTAATCCTTTTTCTTTTGCTAATGTTTTTAATTCTTTAAAAGACATACTTTCTAAATCAATATCTGCCTCATTCTCATCACCAGAAACTGAACCATCACCAGAAGCTGAACCATCACCAGAAGCTGAACCATTGTCAGAAGCTGAACCATTGTCAGAAGCTGAACCATTGTCAGAAGTTGAACCATTGTCAGAAGTTGAACCATCACCAGAAGCTGAACCATCATTAGAGGCTGAACCGTTTTCAGATGCTGAACCATCATTAGAGGCTAAACCATTGTCAGAAGCTGAACCATTGTCAGAAGTTAAATTGCTTTTACTTTCTTTTATAGTTTTTAAATTATTTACCTCTTTATATTTCTTAGCCGAAATTAATTTTAAAGCTCCAGCATTAACATCTCTTTTTAAAAGGCTATAGTTTTTTAAATAAACTTCTTTTCTTACTTTTATTGCTTGACCTGGTTTTAAAACTACATTTAAACTATTAAGTTTTATGTTTTTATTACTTCTATTTTGTAAAAAGAACCACATATTTTTCTCCTTATTTTTTCATTTATAAAATCAAAATATTGAATTTATAGATAAAAAAAAGGGGAGAGAGAGTATTAAACTGCGAATACTGCCTCATAAACACCTTTTGTATTTCCAACTGCATGAGATAAATATGCATCCGCATCAATTGTAAGCATTTCTCTATCAGTTTCCATATATACAGTGTGATCTCTAAGTAAGAATAACCATCCGTATAATTGCCCTCCAGCAAATCCATACATTTTGTTTTCTGGAACAATTTCATTTTTTATTGTTGTTACAATATTTTTACCCCAGAAAGATTTAATGTTGTCTACACCTTTATTCCAGAAGCTAGAAACATTTGCATCACCAACTTCTAACATAGACATTTTAATAATATCTTGTAGTAAAGTTTCTGTTAAAAGAACATTTTCTATTTTAGATTTGTTGCTCATAGGCATTTTAAAGAATTCTACTAAGCTGTTTTTGTCAAGATTGATACCATCTTTAAATTTGATTGTTTGAGATGATTTTGTGTAATCATCAGTATCAACTAATTTATCTGCATCCTCAGCTGCTTTCCATTCATCATCAAGAATTTTGTTTGCACCTGCCATAACAGTCATATCTTCTACTTTATACATAGCTTCAGCTATTCTTTTTTTGAATAACGCTTTGTAATCGATTCTTGTAGTCATCATCTCGATTTGAGATTTTCTGATTTTTTCAGATACAATTTTTTCGAAGAATACATAGAATTTGTTTGTTTCATAGTATCTGAAGTTACCTCTTCCTCTTAGAGGAACAGTCATTGCTCTTGTATCTACATCGTTGTAAACGATTAAAGCTGGTTGGTCAGTGAAATCAACTTCTTGAAGTTCACTTTGGCTTACATGTCTTGTTTCGATAACATTTCTTGCAAATCCATCTTCTCTTCTATAATCTTGCACAAATAAAGTAGCTGCTTGACTTGCTTCTTTAGCAAATTCTTTTCCACTGTTTGCGTCGAATATTTTTTCTGCGAAAGCTTTAGAACTAATATCAAAGCTATAAGCTGGTTGAATATTTTTACCCATTGTTACTCCTTATTAAATTGTTACACATTCAATGTAATCAGATGCTCTATGGATTACTTGAATTACTGGAATTGTATGATTATCATCTAATTTAGCTGGCTTACCATCAACTAGAGTTAATAAGTCTCCTTTTGCAATAGGATTATCAGCATCATCTGTAAATAATTTTGTGATGAATCTAATATCTCCAAAATATCCTACAACGTTTCCAGCTGGTTTTAATACTTTTCCACCTGCTGATTTGTAGAAGTTTGCTTCAGTTACTAACGCATGCCACTTTGGTGTTTTTTCAATAGTACATAAATTTCCATCTACATCAATAAAATGTCCACTTTCGATAAAGTTATCAGAGTCAACTTTAGCTTCAGTTAAGCTTAAGAAATCAGGTGATACAATAACACACTGTTCGTTTCTGTTAAACTCGAATGGTACTTGAATACTCATTACTTCTCCTTAATTTTTTTTAAATTTTACACAATTTAAGTGCTTCTGTCAAACAATTTTACCATATTTTAAGCGTTTTATAAAACACTATTTTCCGTAAAATACTTTTTCAAAGGTAACTTCGGGGTTTCGTGAATTTACAGTAAATTCATCATTTTCAACAACAACACCAAATCCGTATTCAGTATTATCAAACTCAGCTTGTTTTTTTATGGGAACATTGTTTGTTTGTTGTTTTAAAGCGTTATTTTCTTCTTTTAGAGCAAGATTTTCTCTCTTTAAATCTTTTATCTCGTCTGCAGCCTCTTTTAATAAAAGACTTATCTCTTTTAACATGAATTCTCCTTTTTTTTTATTGTATTATAGACAAAATATTAATAAAATGCTACTTGACCGTTCATAAAATAAACATAAGCAAAAAAACCAAAAGTTACAGCGTGTAAAGCATCGTCTGGTGTATCTGGTGAATGTGTCCATATTTTTCTATTACTAGATCCTTTCTGAGAGAACTCAGCCAATATGTCTTTAAAGAAAGGATAAGAATCTTCGAATTGTGGCCACAGTATTTTAAACATATGCTCTTTATTAGTCATAACAGGAACAGCTACTTTCTTAAGTAAAGGGTAGTATACATCTTGTTTAAAGATACCCATTATAGTATCGATAGCTGCTGTTTTATCTATATTTAAGATATTAACTCTAGGATCGTATTTAAACGGATTTCCTTGTGAAGCTACATATCTTACTTGTAGAAATCTTTGAACACCAAATTCCCTTTGCAAGATGGCGTTTTGATAAGCACCCATTCCTGCATCGGCACCAAAGAATTTAACTCTAAAAGCATAAGCAACATTTTTTACCATATCCAATGTTTGGTTTGGGTTACCTGGTGGTATTATCCCTCCACCTATTACTTCTACATCACCTGTAGTTTTTTTCTGCCCCATTATTATATAAGCTGTTCTTGATTTATCTTCAGTTCCTTCCCCAGACCAGTCTATACCCATAAATATATTTCTATATAAATTCAGTCTATCATTATCTATCATCTTTAGCATTCTTTTACCAGGTAAACATAACTCTTTCAAATCATCTAATGTTAAGAATCTACTACCTGCCCCTGTAGGAATACCTAATACTTCTTGTTCAAATTTTTCAGGAGAGTATTGATTGTATTTATTTAATACATCCACCCACTTATTTTCTGTTTGGTGAATTGGCATAATAACCTGTGGTAATCTAACTCCTACTAATCTATTTTTTGAATTAGTTGAAACAACCATAAATCTAGAATTTTCTTGTTCAAGTTTTTTTCCGCATTTACTACAAATTAAACCGCTTTTTCCTATGTTACTATATTCTATTATATTCAGTTTATTACAACCAGTGCATTTATACACTCTTTCTATTCTATTAGCATTTTTCCATAAAATACCTGTTAAGTTTTCAGAGCTTTTGGCTGTTCCAGCATATGTAACTGTAGGTCTAAGAGATGATGTGATTGTTTCTTTAATAACAGGTAAAGCGTCTGGAACAATATCTTGTGTTTCATCTATATATAAGTCATCTGCTGATTTACCCCTTACCCTTGCAGGTTCAGCAGAAGCAAGAGAAGCATAAGTTAATTCTATATATGAACCTAATGAATTTTCTTTATAAAAAACATTATTTCCTGACCTTTTAAAAAAATGACCTATCCTTGGAGAATCACTTATGATTGGACCTAGTTTTGTTTTTGACCATGTTTTTGCTTGTGATTCTAATGGAGATACATATAATATCCTATTATGTGGGATAACTACTGATTTTGTAGAGGATTTACTAGCTAAATAAACCGATTTACCAATCTGTCTACCAGCCAATACTAACAATTCAGGTGGGTTTAAATCATATACTATTTTCATTGGTTCATATAAATTAAAATCTATATGCTTTCCTTCAACAAAAACATTATCTGCTATAAATTTACTGATACGAGGATCAGTAGGGATAGTTATTTTACTCATATTAACTACCCGTTATTGACTTTATCTGTTTTTCTAGTTCTTGTGTTTTATCCATTAAATATTGAATAATATGGGCATGAAATTTATAATAGTTTTCAAAAGCATCTTTTGGGTCTTTTACTTTACTTAATTCTATTAATTCATTCACATTTACAAGTGCTTTATCTATAAA
>Ga0256836_1000831_pt1 | contig 15198 bp, 9 predicted proteins | sample 4561380metaG_FD_185974 | JGI IMG/M metagenome (GOLD analysis project Ga0256836, IMG submission 185974) | Hydrothermal vent microbial communities from Guaymas Basin, Mexico - 4561-380 | ecosystem: Environmental > Aquatic > Marine > Hydrothermal vents | place: Mexico: Guaymas Basin | collected...
TTGCCTATCATCTCTTTACTTAAACCTTTAATGGCTTCATAATGATACTCTACACCAAGTGCTACAACAAGATAATCGTATGTTATTTCTCTGTCTTTATCTGTTTTGAGTGAATTTTTTTGTGGGTTAAACGCAGTGACACTCTCTTGTATCCATTTTACTTTGTCTTCTAATATATCCGCTGTAGGACGTTCATTGTCAGCCTGATTATAAAGACCAAAAGCGACAAAAGTTTGACCGGGTTGATACAAATGTGTTGCATTTGGTGCAATAAGTATAATCTCTGCATTAGGCGCACTTCTTCGCAAACGGGCAGAAGCTATCATTCCACCTGTGCCGCCTCCCACTATAACAATCCGTACTCTTTTATGACTTGAAGGGACTGAGAGTTTCGGAGCTGCGTTTAGCTTTGAAGTTCCAAAGAGTGAAGTGACTACAATTGCTTTCATAGCATCTCTTCGAGTGAGTCTGTTACTGTTTTTCATAGCCATTCCCTTAGATAATATCTTCATTGTATTTTTTTCTGTAATATCGTAAAACACCCATCTTGACAGCATCATTAAATACAAACCAGGTTAAGGCATACGCCCACATCCACATACCCCATTCCCATCCAATAGGTTCCATAAGTCCAAAACCATAAACGGCGATGATGGTTCCTGCTACACGACTTGAAAAAGTTGCACCAAAAAGTGTCCAAGATGGCCATGGACGCTTCCAAAACCAATCATCTATACGAGTATTATAAATGGTTCCATGCCCTGCAATCACAAGTTTAGCAAAAAATACACTCTGCACAAAATCAAGTGGCAGGTGCATCAAAGAGATTAAAATCCAAAAGAGCATAAAAGAGGAGATGACCCCAGCAATTCCAAGCCATGATGATAATATAAAAACTTCTTTCATATCCCATCTTACAGGGCTTTCACGCAGTTTCGTATTGTCATAGGCTATACTCATAATAGGTATATCATTTAGCAGAGCCAATATGATAATCATCAATGATGTAATAGGATAAAAATCATATATAACAATTGCCAAAGTCATAAAGACAATGACACGAATGGTCTCTGCAATACGAAAAATTGTATAACTTTTCATACGCTCAAAAATTTGACGAGACTCTTTAATAGCATCGACGATAACTCTCAGTCCAGGTGCCATCAGTACGATGTCTGCTGCTGCACGCGCGGCATCAGTAGCACCACTGACTGCGATACCACAGTCTGCTTTTTTAAGTGCCGGTGCATCATTGACACCATCACCTGTCATTCCTACTATATGGTCGGCTTTTTGCAACTCATCGACTATAAAGTATTTATCTTCAGGAAAAACCTGTGCAAAACCATCAGCATCTTCAATTAAAGCAATAATTTCAGACTCATGTTTTTTAACACTCCCTTTAGGCAGTGGCATATTATAAAGTTCTTTTTGAACTTTTTTCATTATTTTCTTAACAGTTTCTTCAATTTCGTTTTTTGAAGCATCTGGGTACATTGACTCGGCAATGGCTTTTGAGAGCACTTTTGAGAGATAAATATACTCTTCAATCGATTCACCTTTAAGGGTATGAATATCTTGAATTTTTTCACCAATATTTAATAAAGAAGCAATATATTTTGCAACGGCAATATTGTCTCCGGTAATCATTTTTACACTTATACCTTTGTTCTTTGCTTCTGTGATAGCTTCTATAGAGTCTTCACGAGGAGGATCAAATAGAGGAATAAGCCCTACAAAATGGTACATATCTTCTTCGCATTTTCTATACGCAACACCAAGTGTACGAAATCCTTTGGAGGCAAAGTTTTCTACAGCTTTATAAGCAGCTTCCCTGTCAAACTCTTTGTCATCACTTTGTTCTATGATAACCTGCGGTGCACCCTTGGTATATATAATTTCGCAATCTTTATCTTCATATATGCCCTCTGTTCTTTTATGTACAGGGTCAAAAGGCAGAAACTTTTTTAGTTTTTGCAGAGGAAGCTTGTCCTCTAATTTATTTTGATGAATGAAATCAAATATAGGTTTTTCTATAGGATCATGATTCTCTTCTTTACTTGCAAGGGCTGCATAAATCATTAACGTATCCGCCGTGTAGTCAGTTGTAAGGTAGGGTTCTGCTAGACTCATGCGGTTTTGCGTAAGTGTTCCTGTTTTGTCAGAGCACAGTACATCCATTCCTGCTATCTCTTCTATGGCAGCCAAACGGCTTACTATAGCCTCTTTTGCTGCAAGTGCCTGAGCCCCTATAGCCATGGTAACTGTGAGCACTGCCGGCATTGCCACAGGAATGGCCGAAATCGTCAAAACAAGAGCAAAAACAAGCAGTTCCATAGTAGGCTGATTGGTTGTAATGCCATGATAAATAATAATGGCAATCATAAAAAGTGTCAAAATAATAAGAAAATTACCGACTTTAATTACCATCTTTTGAAAATGGCTCACCTCTTCACTTTGTGCTTTAGCAACAAGTCCAACTGTTTTTCCAAAATAGGTATTTTTTGCTGTTGCTGTAACCTTGGCTATCATCTCACCTTGTTTAACAATAGCATTGGCATAGAGCTCATCACCTACTTTTTTATGTACAGGAAGTGACTCTCCCGTAAGTGCTGATTGGTCAACCAGTAAAAAATCAGCACCCTCAAGCAGTCTTACATCCGCAGGAACGATATCGCCTATTTTTATTTTTATAATATCATCAGGCACTATCTCTTTTGCATCTATCTCCTGCCATTTTCCATCACGCAGAACAACAGCCCGACGAGCAAGTTTTTTCTTAAGTACCGAGATAGCATTGAGTGCTTTTGATTCCTGATAAAAATCAACTATTGCATTTACAAAAAGTAAAATAGTAATAATCGTAAAATCTTCCCAACGATGCGCCATGGCAGAAAGAATTGCGGCAGCTTCTATCATCCATGGAATAGGTCCCCAAAATCGCTGAAAAAGACGATGTAACCAACTCTCTTCTTTTTCATTCAATTCATTGTAACCAAATTTTTTCAGTCGTTCTTGAATCTCTTCTTGTGTTAAACCTGTTAAGTTTTTCATTTCTGTTCCAATCATATAAAATTTAATTTTATTTAATTAAACGATTATACATCCAAATAGATAAATCTAACTTCAAAATGATTTTTTCTTAAAAAATCGGTTATTTTTAATTAAAACAGTGCACTATTGGTTGTATAATAATAAGATATTCAAATCAGGAATAACTTATGAATGATCAAATAGTAGGGCAGTTTTTATTGTTATTGGCTTTACTGTTCGGGATTACTTATTTGTTGGCAGGTTTGATGGAGAGGATCAGGATACCTGGTATTCTTGCAGCACTTTTTGTAGCTATGGCAGCACATTATACACCAGGGGGAGATTTACTTACCCATGGTGTTTTTAACAATCTTTTCACTATTCTCGCTGAACTTGGCGTACTTTTTTTACTCTTTTTTATTGGACTGCAAATTGATATGAAAGAGATGCGTTCCCAAAGTGGAAACATTATTCTCGCTACCATTTTTAATACAATTGTCCCTTTTGCATTGGGTGTAGGGGTCATGCGTTACCTGGGGTATGACTGGATTATATCTTTTATTGTCGGTTTGACCCGTATGCCTACTGCTGAAGCGGTAATTGTTCCTATACTTGATGAATTTAATCTCATCAAGACAAAAGTAGGCAACTATATAGTCGATGCAGGAGTTTTAGATGACATTATAGAAGTCTTTCTTGTCGCATTTGTATCTGTCTGGATAAGCGCAAAGAGTGGACTGATTGTCAGTGACTCTCAAGAGGTAACTGATATATTAACTAATGTTGCAATTTTTATGGCTGCAGCATGGATAACCCGGCGTTTTATACTTGTTCTGCTTTCACGCTGGCTAAAAATTCGCGTAGCAAATCTTATTCTATTTAACTATTATAACACTCTTCATTTTTGGAGGTTTTGCCGAATACTCTGACCTGGGTCTTGTTGTGGGAGCAATCGTAGCAGGTATATTAATGCGTCCTGTTTTTACTGCTGCAGGTTATATTGGTATTGGAGCCACGAAAGCTGTACGAGCCGTAAGTTACGGGTTTTTCGGCATAATATTTTTCTTATGGATAGGAATGAGTGTTGATTTAAGCGGCATACTCAAAGCTCCAGAACTTGCAATTTTACTTTTTCTTGCTGCCTTTATAGGGAAGATTATAGGAATTTTTCTTATGGTTCCTATGGGGCAACTCAACACTAAAGAAGCATGGACCATCGGTATTGGGCTTAATGCACGACTCACTACGGAGATTATTGTCGCAAAACTTTTACTTGACGCACAGATCATTGATATTCATCTTTTTACTGCACTTGTAGCTGCATCATCCGTTTCTACAATCGTTGTTCCGCTCCTCTTTTCTCTGATGATCTCTTTTTGGAAAAAAGAGCTTATGGCATCTTCTGCTAAAGAGACAACCCAAATACTCAAAACAAAAACAGCTAAAACTGTTATACCTTTTTATACACAAGAACCTGCAGAGATACTCAAAATTCTTGACACTAATCCAACACAGGGCCTTTCGGAAGCAGAGGCAAAAGAGCGGCTAGAACATTATGGTATCAATAAAATTCAGGCTGTGCATAAAGAAAAATGGCAATGGATACTATTGAGACAATTTACAGATGTACTTATTCTTATTCTGCTTGTTGCAGCGGCAATCTCTTTTGTGATTGGTGAAACGAGAGATGCTGTATATCCTTATTATTGTAATCTTAAATGGTATTCTTGGCTTTGTGCAGGAGTTTAAAGTAGAAAAAGCCATAGAAGCGCTGCAAAAAATGCTCTCATTACGTTGCAAAGTCATAAGAGACGGTGTAAAAAAAGAGATTGATTCCACTTTGCTTGTTCCTGGAGATATTCTTCTGCTTGAGATAGGAGATAAGGTTCCTGCCGATATTCGTCTTATTGAAGCAGTCAATCTCAAGGTTGACGAATCAGCACTCACCGGTGAATCTACTGCAACTGTTAAAAATATACAAAGTGTGCCTACAACAAGCATATTGAGTGAACGAAGTTCCATGGCATATATGGGTACCAATGTTGTCAATGGATATGCCAAAGGTATTGTCGTTGCAACTGCCATGCAGACAGAATTTGGCAAAATTGCAAAAATGACTACTGAAATAGAAAATACACAAACACCTTTACAAAAGAAGTTAGCAATACTGGGTAAGAAACTGGGTATCTTCTCTATATCAATCGCCGCAATGGTTGCTATTATCGGTTATCTACTGGGAAAAGATATGCTTGAAATGTTTCTTACCGGAATCTCCTTAGCTGTGGCAGTAGTTCCTGAAGGACGTCCTGCTGTTGTCACAATAACACTGGCACTGGGTGTCAAAGCAATGGTAAAACAAAAAGCTCTCTTACGCCGTTTGCAGGCAGCGGAAGCCTTAGGCAGTGCTAATGTTATCTGTACTGACAAAACAGGTACCTTAACACAAAACCAGATGACCGTACAAAAAATATGGCTTTCCAACGGTACTCAGCTCGACGCAGATGTTGTAGAAAATGATTTTATTCTTCTGGGTGTTGTCGGTATCATTGACCCACCAAGACCGGAAGTCTCTCTTGCTATACAAACAGCACACACAGCAGGCATTAAAGTAGTCATGATTACAGGCGATGCACCGCTTACAGCAATGGCCATAGCCAAAGAGATAGGGCTGGATGCAAAACATGCCATAACAGGTGCCGAGCTTGATTCACTTGATGATGATGCCCTAAAAACATATATTCACGAAGGAGCACTTTTTGCCAGAACAACACCGGCAAATAAAATGCGTATTGTTGATATATTGCAACAAGAAGGACTTATTACTGCGATGACAGGTGACGGTGTCAATGATGCTCCAGCACTTAAAAAAGCTGATATCGGAATTGCTATGGGAATGAAAGGGACAGATGTTGCCAAAGGCGCGGCTGACATGATACTCCTTGATGATAACTTTGCTTCTATTATCAATGCAGTTAGAGAAGGGCGTCGCCAATATGATAATATCAAAAAATTTGTCACTTATTTACTCTCTTCTAATATTGGAGAAGTTATTGCCATTTTTGTCAATATCCTCTTAGGAGGCCCACTTATTCTGCTCCCTGTGCAAATCTTGTGGATGAACCTTGTTACAGACGGTATGACTGCCGTCGCACTCGGACTTGAAAAAGCAGAAAAAGGTGTTATGCATCAAAAACCACGGGCTTCAAATGAACCAATCCTTAAAATGAGAGGAGTTATAATGATTATCTTACTTGGCGGATACATCGGCGGAGCAACGCTTTGGATTTTTCATCACTATCTGGCATCAGGACTTCCACAAACGCAGGCTATAGCCTTGGCACAAACAGCTGCGTTTACAGCAATAATTATCTTAGAAAAAATGAATGTTTTTAACTACCGTTCATTCCATGCCCCTATGTATGTTATGGGATTTTTTAGCAATATGTGGCTGATTGCAGCCTGGCTTGTAACAATTTCTTTACAGGTTGCTGCCGTTTATGTACCTTTTTTACAAGAAACACTACATACGGTTCCATTAGCATTAAAAGACTGGATTTTAATCTTTGAAGTCTCTTTACCAATTTTTGTATTAACAGAAATATACAAAATAACAGACTGGCTGCTAAGAAAACAAAAAGATACAATGAAAAAATAAGGAGACTATACTTACCCAAATTTGTCAAGACAACTTTTTCAAAAATCTAATTCCCTAAATAGCTGTTCCTCTATGTTCTACTTTTACTAGATTTAGTATAGTTTTCATCATTTTTTAAACTTTCTTAAGATAGGTTACACTGAGTGGAGGCAGTGTAACTTCTATACTGTTCTTACGTCCATGCACCTCTTTAGCACTAGATTTCATATCTGTATAAGTTTGAGTACTCCCTCCAAAGCTACTATCATCAGAAGAAAATACAACTTCATAAACACCTCTGCTTGCAACACCAAGCTTATAGTTCGTATGCTCCTTGTCCGCAAAATTACAAATGACAACAATCGGTTTCTGGTTTCGTGCTCCTTTGCGTATAAAGGCAATGACATTAGCAGTGTAATCATTCTCCTCTATCCAGCTGAACCCCTCTTTTTCAACATCATTTCTATGTAAAGATGGTTCTTCTTTATAGAGTCGGTTAAGCTCTTTTACGCAACGCTGTATCTCTTGATGTGGAGCATGTTCTAAGAGATGCCAATCAAGACTTGCTTCATAATGCCACTCATTAAACTGGGCAAACTCACCACCCATAAAAAGTAGTTTTTTTCCTGGATGTGCTGTCATTAAAGCATAGAGTGCCCGTAAATTTGCAAATTTCTTCTCGTTGGTACCCGGCATTTTATTGATAAGAGAGCCTTTCATATGCACTACCTCATCATGACTCAGTGGCAAAATATAGTTTTCATGAAACATATAAACAAAACTAAAAGTCAGATCTTTATGATTATGTTGGCGAAAAAGCGGATCTACTTTCATATATTTTAAAATGTCATGCATCCAACCCATATTCCATTTATAGCCAAAGCCGAGTCCACCTTTGTCCACGGGACCCGTTACCATTGCATAGTTTGTGGACTCTTCTGCTGCCATAATAATATCGGGAAAATTTTTATACACAGTCGTATTTAAATCTTTCAAAAATTTCACAGCCCCTAAGTTTACATTGGAACCATCTTCATTTGGCACCCATTCACCTGCTTCTCTTGCATAATCAAGATAAAGCATAGAGGCAACGCCGTCAACTCGTATGCCGTCGGCATGATACATATCCAGCCAAAACATGGCAGAACTGATTAAAAAAGCCCGTACTTCATTTCTGTCATAATTAAATATGGCACTTTTCCACTCAGGGTGATATCCTTTTTTAGGATCTGCATGCTCATACAAACAGGTGCCGTCAAAATTCATCAGTCCATGTCCGTCATTGACAAAATGAGAAGGTACCCAGTCTAAAATGACCCCAATATCATGCGTATGCATAATATTTACAAACTCCATAAACTCCTGCGGTGAGCCATAGCGTGATGTCGGAGCAAAATATCCGGTTGTCTGATAGCCCCACGAACCCTCAAAAGGGTGCTCCATCACAGGCATTAACTCAACATGTGTGTAGTTCATCTCAAGAAGATACTCGGCTAAAAGATGTGCTGATTCTACATAAGTCAAAAAGCGGTTATCTTCCTCAACTTTGCGTCTCCATGAACCTAAATGTACTTCATAGATAGAAATGGGTGCTTTATGAGAATTATTTTTTGCTCTTTTTTTCATCCATTTTGCATCACTCCATGCAAAATTATCCAAATTCCAAATCTTTGAAGCAGAACTCGGTGCAACCTCTGCATAAAAAGCAAAAGGATCAGATTTATCTTTATTTACATGAAAATTATCAGAATCCACATAGTATTTGTAAGTAGTTCCAAGCGCCACATTACTGATAAATCCCTCCCATATACCTGAATCATCACTACGAAGTTGTAGAGGGTGTGAAGCAGGATTGTAACTGTTAAAGTCTCCCTCAACTGCTACACTTTTTGCATTGGGTGCCCATAGCGCAAAATGGACTCCCTCCACTCCATCTCTTTGCATAGCGTGGGCTCCAAGATGCTGATAAAGCTTGCTATGCGTACCTTCTTTAAAAAGATAGATATCAAACTCACTCAAACGTGACACATCATAAAAAACTTCATGTTTCATTTTACTTTCCTCTTCTATTCTCAAGTGCAAATAAATACACTTTCTCATACTCTTTAGCCGAATCCTCCCAGCTAAAATGTTCCTGCATTGCAAACTGTTGCATTCTTTTAAATGCCTCTTTTTTATGTTTATAAACATCTACTGCCCACAAAACTGTGTTGTAGAGTGCTTCATTGTTTGCATTATAAAATTTAAAGCCATTGCCTCTTTCGTACTCTTCATCGAAATTAATGATAGTATCATCAAGCCCGCCTGCTGCACGTACAATTGGGAGCGTTCCATAACGCAAGCTATAGATTTGATTGAGTCCACACGGTTCAAAAAGGGAAGGCATTAAAAACATATCACTTCCTGCTTCGATCTTATGTGCCAAAGCATTTGAGTAGCCGACATGTAACGCGAAATTCTCTCTTCTAGCAGCAACTTCAGAGAAAAAGTGCTCAGCCCAAGCCTCTCCTGTTCCAAGCATTACTATCTGAATATCATGCAAAAGCAGGCTGTCAATTACACCGGCAATAAGTGATATTCCCTTCTGTTCTACAAAACGCCCAACAAAACCGATGAGTGGAATATCTCCGCGTAAAGGTAATCCAAAATATTTCTGCAAATCTCTTTTACAGAGTACTTTTCCATTCATATTATTTCTATCATACTGCATAGTTATGAACTTATCTTTGGAAGGATTCCATTCATCATAATCCACACCATTTAAAATGCCAAAGAGCTTTTCATTATGTGCGCGAATATGCCCGTCAAGTCCAAAACCAAACTCGGCTGTCTGAATCTCCTGCGCATATTTTTTTGAAACAGTAGTCACCGCATCTGCTACAGTAATACCACCTTTGAGTAGGTTGACACCATCAAAACTCTCCAATTCATGCGGATTAAAATGTTCCCAACCTACTTCCATAACATCTATAATGCTTTTATCGCAATAACCTTGATGCTGCAAATTGTGAATTGTTAAAACAGTTGCCGCATGTGCAAAATCATGCACAAAGCGTGTTTTTGCCAAAAGAGGCTGAGCGGCCGTGTGCCAGTCATGTGAGTGGATAATATCAGGTGTAAAATGAAGCATCTTACAAAGCTGCAAAGCTGCTTTAGAGAGAAAAATAAAACGTTTGTCATTATCAGGATAACCACCATTTCGATCTCCATATAAACCACTGCGTCCAAAGTAAGCTTCATAATCTATAAAATAGATAGAGACCTTACTATTTGACAGTTTTGTTTTGTACACCCCTGCCCAAAACTCTCCCATGCTTCCCATAGGAACACCCAAAGGAGCCGGTAGTTGCTCTAGTTGGTTTTTATCGATATTATAATAACGAGGCATCACAACAATGACCTTATGTCCCAGTTTTTCCAAAGCTTTTGGAAGTGCACCTGCAACATCTGCAAGCCCGCCCGTTTTTTCAAAAGGAACAACTTCTGAAGCTGTAAAAAGTATTTTTAATTTATTTGACATAGGTATCCTTTAATAGAAATGCTCCTCTTAGCGCAGCATCTTCAAGTTGTGAACGGACTATCTTTACAGTTTGCAAAGAGAGCGGCATTGCATAACTTTTTATTCTTCTTAGTATCACTTCATATATTTCCAAATCATCTGCAATAATACCACCTCCAAGCACTAAAACTTCAGGGTTACAGAGTGTAATAGCAATACCTATGGCATGTAAAAGTCCTTCTACAAACTCATTATAAAGTCTTTGTGACTCTAGGTCTTTGCTCTCACGCAACATCTGTAGTGTTAAGTTTTTTTCTAAGTGCATCTGCTCTTTATACCGTAAAAGACCACTCCCCGAAGCTATCAGTTCTAAACAGTTAGATTTTGTACAACTACAGATAAAAGGAGTCTCTTTATAGGGAATATGTCCGATTTCTGCAGCAATATTTGAACTCCCTCGTAATAGCCTGCCATCACTGATAACACCCATACCAAGACCGGTACCTACATATAAAGCGACGATATTTTCACTTTTATAATATTGTGATTCGGCAAGAACTGCACAAGAGAGATCATTTTCAATATAAAGCATTACATCATATCTACTCTCTATGTAGGTTTTAATACTCTTATTCTTCAGTATAATATGCGGTGCTGCAATGATTTTGCCATTTTGCACCTGTCCGGCAAATGCGATGTAGATAGATTTTAGAGAGGGCTCACGCAATAAAGTCTCTTCTATAAAATCAATTAAATCAACTTCAGAGCTTTTCAAAGAGGCTTTTTCTATAGTTTGTTGCTCTTGTCGCAACTCATAACGAAGATAAGTACCGCCAATATCTATGCCTAATCTCATAATAGTGCCTTGTAGAGAGTTAAATATTTTTGAGCGCTTTTATTAAAAGAAAAATCACATGCAAGATTAAAATCTATTACTGCTTCTAATTTTTCTTTCTCTTCATAAAGTTGCAATGCTCTCTCAAGTGCAAAAAGAAACTCTTTTTGATTTTGCTCATGATAACTTATACCCCTGCCACAAGTTGTCTCTTTCTCATGGACACTCTCTGCCAAACCACCAACACGATGCACAATAGCAACCACTCCATTGTTCATTGCTATAAACTGATTAAGCCCACAAGGCTCAAAAACAGAAGGCATTAGTAAAAAATCAGCCGCCAAATAAACTCTTTTAGATAAAAGTTCATTATAGCCTTCCACAAAAACAAAATTATTATGTTTTTTAGCAAGACCTTTTAAAATTTTACAAAATCCTTTTTCCCCCTCACCAACGATTAAAAGGTTTAACCTTTTATCCAGTAAAGCCTCCATACTCTCTTGCAATAAAGCTATCCCTTTTTGTTCAACCAAACGACTTACCATTACAAAGAACGGTAAATCAGAGCTAGAAAATTCAAACTCTTTTATGATGCTCTTTTTTTCTTTTTGTTTAACTTTTTTATCGTTTAACGGTGGAAACATCTCATAATCTATACCATTTAATATACCAAAAAGTTTCTTTTGATGCAGCTCTAAAAAACCGGCAAGTCCACAACCAAACTGTTCTGTCAGAATTTCTTTAGCATAAACTCTACTAACTGTTGTTATGGTGTCACTAAAGGCGATTCCCGCTTTTAAAAAATTTACCTTGCCATAAAATTCTAAAGCATCTATATTGAAATAACGATCTTCAATACCCAAAAGTTCTAAAACATCTTTCTCAAAGATTCCCTGATAGGCTAAATTATGAATGGTAAAGAGTGTTTTTATACGCAGATCATATTTTTTTACAAACAGAGGTACTAAAGCCGTATGCCAATCATTGAGATGAATCATATCGACACCAAGACGTAAAGCAAGCTCCACAATGGCCATGCTAAAGATCCCAAAACGCAGTGCATTGTCAGCATAGTCACCCTTTTCATCACCGTAAGGGTGCTGCGTTTGACTTAAATGTTGGGCTTTTACAAAGTAAGTAACAACTCCTTTTTTGTTGTGTTGTAAAAGCTCGATGGGATAATGTACTGCGTTTAGACTAATTGTAAAATTATCAACATGCGTAAATACCTTTGTATTCATAAAAGCATAAAGAGGCATCACTCTTGTGATGGACAAATCTTTTTTCAATGCAATAGGTAAGGAGTAAGCGACATCAGCCAGTCCCCCTGTTTTTGCATACGGAAAAATCTCACTTGCTCCAAAGAGAATTTTCATAATTTTGCCTCACGTAAAAGTTTTGCAGCCATCTCAGGAGCGACACTGTTCATCGCCATTTCTGTAGGGAGTTCAAAACCACCCAAGGTGTAGATACGCGGCATGATTCTAATATAAAAAGTAAAGTTTTGTTCAATATCTCGCATATAGGCTTCATTTTCAAAATTTTCATTTAAAGGTGCCATATAAAAAGCTATATTAAAATCAAAAATATCAAGTTGCACTTCCAATTTTGCAAAAACATCCTCTAAAAGCAAAGAGAGAGTCTTTAATTCTTCCCGTGAACATTGAGAGAGACTTGAGAGCACTTTTGTAGGGGCTATGATTATTTCAAAAGCAAAGAAACTTGCATATGGGGCATAGGCAACAAATATATCATTTTCTGCTACCACTCTTGTTCGTGCCATTTTTTCATTATATACCACATCTTCAACAATGCCTCTGCCGTGAAGATGATAATACTCTGCGTTTCTCTGTAAAAATTCCAACTGTTTCATAGGGACAATAGGCAAAGCGATCACTTGAGAATGGGGATGTTCTTGTGTTGCACCTGCTGCTTTTCCACTATTTTTAAAAAGTTGTAGTGATACAAGGCGTTTGTCCTTTTGTAAGTCGTTGATGCGGACAATCATTGTCCTAAGCCATTTTTCAATACCTTCACTACCTAACTCTGTCATTGTACAACTATGACAAGGTGAGTCGATAATTACTTCATGTGCACCAAAACCGCTTACAGATTCAAAAAAACCTTCCCGTACTGAGCTTGTCTGTGTCTCAATCTGTACCGCCTTATAGAGATTTGGAACAACACGGGTATGCCATCCTTTTGTGTTTGCAGCATTCTCACGCAAGGCGAATATTTCAGGAGGAGTCAAAACTTCATTACCTTCACAAAAAGGACATTTCTTTGGTGTTTGCACACGCTCTCTTTTAGGAAGATTGGGACGGTGTTGGCGTTCAGGTGCAATGATGACATATTTGTTATGCAATCTGTCAAAACGTATCTCAGACATCTTGTACCTCCAAAGATATTTTAAAGTTCAAGCTTTGCTCAAAGCTTCTTGTGAAAATAAAACTTATTTGCTGTGCTATACGTTCAAAACCGTTCTCCGACTTTGAAACAGTATGCATAATATAAGCAAAAACATCACAAATCTGACTTGTTTTTATCACTAACTTCTTCTCTGTAAAATCATCAAAAATAGTAAGCGTATCAATATCATAGGCACTCCAACCCTCACCAACTGTTTTACCATTAAAAGTAACATATTTTGGATGGGCAAAATGGAGATTAAACTCCTGTGCAAAATAGAGCGGCAATGTGTATTCTGTTATAAATTTACTTTTGAGGCTTATTTTATTTGAAGCAAATTTATATTTTTTTTGCAAAGAAGCTTTATAACTTTTCCCATCACAATAGAGTCCCCCTTTGCGTTGAAACTTTTTATCTTCTAAAACAAAAGGCTGATTTGCAAAATCTCCAAGTTCTCTAAAAGTGAGTTGTTGGAAGTTTTGCAGAGTAAAAGCCTCTTGTGCAAAGTGTTCTATAAAAGAGTTTTTAGCATGCCAATCAAAGACAAGGTACTTTTGAAAAGTATCATCCAAAATTACATTTTGATTATGAATTGTTGTAATAACATTCTGGTTTTGTTCTTTTGTAGGCTCTTTATGATGATATATTTCCTCTCTTCGCATCAAAGTGTTTTGCCAGTTAAAGAGTGCAGTAAGTGAACCAAATTCAATAAGTTGTGCTCCATTTTTTGCACTAATAACACAACTTAAAGCTGCAGTTTTTACTTGAAATTCATCATAACCATCTTTATTAATATCAACAACTCTATAACTTGTCTTTTTAACTTTTTGTTTTGCCTCGATTGCTAAAAGATAATGGTAGGCATTGTCACGCAGACTTGGTAAATACAAACCACCAAAAACACCATGCCAAAAAACATCATTTGTCTGTAATTTATAAAGAGATTCAAGCATGTCTGCATCAAAATTTTCTTGCTCTTCGCTAAGTTTTAACATTCTTTTATGCAAATAATTACTCTCATGATATTTTATAAAAAAGTTTTTCCAGATACCACCTTTTAGTGTATAGGTTTCAGTCTGTTTTTTTAACTGCTGTAAAGCTCGTGCTTTTGGTAGTTTTAAACTCCACTCGCCCATCTCTTCATAGGAACAGTTATCAAGATAAACCAAACCCAAAGAACGATTTTGTTTTTTATATGAACTATAATGCTGCGTGAGAATCATAGGATGTTTTAACACTGCTTCTACAAATTTTTGCAGCCATTTCTGCCCATATACCCACTCATTTGTTTGTGGCCAAAGTCCAAATTTTTCGGCATCATCAAAGATAACTGCCGCAGGATTTTCACCTCTGTTATGCACAAGAATCTTCTCTACTGCTACTTCTACTTCAGAAAATGGCAGAGCATAGCGTAAATCTTTAGCTATTGGAAAAAGTGCCAAATTTTCTGTTGCATCTTCTGTCGTATGGTAACCATCAAAACTATCAGAACAAAAACCATTACTCAAAAAATGATAATCATCCACCATAACATATTCTAAACCACAGGCTTTTATATCATGGAGTAAAGAGGCTTCCCAGACACGTTCTGTCAACCATAAACCTTTGGGCTCTTGTTTAAAATAGGTAAATATATACGTAGAAAGTTTTTCTATTTGTGCCCGACGGTCCCGTGATGAGATAGAGCTTAAAACCGGTTCATAATAACCACCGCTCAACCACTCAATACTTCCTTTTTGTGTAAGCTCTTGCATCAAAGTAAAAAGTTCTGTGTACTCTACGCGTATC
>Ga0256836_1000833_pt1 | contig 15195 bp, 15 predicted proteins | sample 4561380metaG_FD_185974 | JGI IMG/M metagenome (GOLD analysis project Ga0256836, IMG submission 185974) | Hydrothermal vent microbial communities from Guaymas Basin, Mexico - 4561-380 | ecosystem: Environmental > Aquatic > Marine > Hydrothermal vents | place: Mexico: Guaymas Basin | collected...
TAAAACTCCAAATTTTTCAATAAGTTCGCTTGCAAAAGCTTTATCTATTTGAAGCATTCCGCAAGGTGTTTCATAAAAATCTTCAAGGGTTGTAGAAATACCCCTAAAAGGTACTCTGTGACTTGGCCCAATTACCACAACTCTTTTTGGTTTTGTATTACTTGCTATTCTATAGGCGAAATTTGCCGTAAAACCGCTATACATCCATCCTGCATGTGGGGAGATTAGGGCTTTTGGTTTTAATGAAAAAACTTCTTTAGCTTTTTGTGAATCTACATTTTCGTCTATTATTTTATTAAAATGAGCAATAAATCTCTCTACTGCTTCACAGCTGCCGCCATACCAGTCTTTAAAATATGCTCTTCTCATTTCCATACTCCTTCAATAATTTCTCCACATTTTGGACAGTGTGCCTGTCCGTTTTCATCAATTTGTAAAATGTTTTTTTCAACTCTGTAAATTGAACGTACTATCAATTCTTCATTACATTTTGGACAGTAAGTAACTACAGGTGCTGCAATGTTTCCAAGATATACATATTTAAGTCCGGCTTTTTTTCCTATTTCATATGCTTTTATCATAGTTTCAATTGGAGTAGGACCTTTGTCCTTAACTTTATAATCAGGATGAAACCTTGTAATATGCCAAGGAATTTCTTTTCCAACGTTTGCAATAAATTCTGCAATTTGAGTTAGCTCTTCTTCAGAGTCATTATCTCCAGGCACTACAAGGGTTGTAATTTCCTGCCAGATACCAACATTATGAAGTCTTTGGATTGTATCAAGAACATCCTCAAGTCTTCCTTTTAAAACTTTTTTGTAATATTCAGGCTTAAAGCTTTTTAAATCCACATTGCAAGCATCAACCCAGTTTTTCATATCTTCAATCTCATACACACTCTCAAAACCGTTTGTTACAAATACGTTTTTAAGACCTTTTTCTTTTGCCAAAACTCCAACATCCCTTGCATACGGGTAAAAAATGCTTGGCTCATTATATGTGTATGCAATTGATTTGCATTTATACTGTAGTGCAAGCTCTACCATCTGTTCAGGGCTTACATAAACTGAATCATTTACTTTGTTGGTATGTGCAATTTGCCAGTTTTGACAAAATGGACATTTAAAGTTGCATCCAACAGTTCCAAAAGAGAGTACATCTGTTCCCGGTAAAAAGTGAAACAGTGGTTTTTTTTCAATTGGGTCTACATTAATAGAACTTGGATGCCCATACACAAGATTTACAAGTTTTCCACCTTCGTTCATATTGACGCCACAAATGCCTACTTGTCCTTCTTTTAGTACGCAGTGGTGGCGGCAAAGAAGACATTTTATTTTTCCATCTTCGAGTGGTTCATAATATTTCATTTCCCCTCCTTAATTGATTATTAATTTATTATAGCACAAAAAGAAAAAAAAGTAAATAAAAAGCTTTAAAAAGATTGATATAAAAAGACTAAACTATAATGGCTTTTAAAGTAGTATATGGGCAGTTTTTACCTTTGCTTGCAAAAGATGAAACATCAACAGGAGTTTTTTTAAATTCTATTTCAATTTCCTCTTTTATTTCGAAATTAAAAAGTTTTGCAGGGTTGGTTGATATTAATTTTGTAATGGTTTTATAAGGCAGAGGCAAAGAGTATGCAAGTTGTGTAAAAATATCAAGCTTACTTATTCCTTCTTGTGCTTCTTCAAAAGGCACGTCTTTTTGGTTGGTTGCAATATGGTTTGATGATATAAAATCAACAATTCCCTCTTTACACGCATTAAGCAGAGCTTCTTTGTCTTCTTCACTTCTAAGGGGCGGAAATGTTTTATAAAGTGTATTAAAATCTTTTAACATTTCGTCACTGAAGTATAAATTATCAATACATACGTCTATAAAAATGTTTGAGGGTCTGTTTTTTAAAATTTCAATGGATTCTTTTGTGGTAATGCTTTGAAACACTACTTTTGCTTTAAAGTGATGGGAGAGTTCATAAATTTTTGCAACCTCAATACTCTCGGCATAATTTGGAATTCCGCTGACTCCAAGAGAGTATGCCATTTCACTGTCGTTCATAACTCCGCTGCTTAGGGCCTTGTTATTAGGATTTACAAAAATCGGTATATTCAAAAACTCGGCATATTCAAAAACCCTTTTTATTAAATTCATATCTTCATCTGAGTTTATGTAAATAGCACTTGCCCCTTTGTTTTTTAAAATTGAGATTTCGCTGAGTTTGTTATCGTGTATTCCTTCAATTGCCACAAAAAGATTAAAATTTTCCTCATTTGCTCTTTTTAAGTTGTATGCAAGATGGAGTTTGTCGTAAATCGGCTTTTGTTTTGGAATCATTAATGCAGCTTTTACTCCTCCGTTTTGTGCAGCTGCGGCTATTCTTGCCACACTTTCAGAGTTTTTAACGTTTAAATCAAAACTTTTTGGCACTTTTATTTTCATAACACGCCTTTTTTAAATATAATTTTAACTAAAAAAGGTAAATTATGGGCACAATTTTAGTGTGGATTGTAATGGCAAGTGCAATAGCATACCTTGCATTTAGACTTAACTATAATCCTTGGATATTTTTAATAATTTCGGTTATTTTTTCTCCGGTTATGGGACTTTTATCGCTTGCAACGTGGGATTATTACAAGACCTTTATAAAAGGCAGGGTATGAAACAGAAATTTTTGGAGCTTTTAGAAAAAAGTTATTATAACCTAAGTGAAAAAGACAAAAAAGCTTTTGAAGAGATAATAAGGGATGACGGGCTTGGAAAATGTAAGCCTAAATTTAATTTATGGGCGTTTTTGTTTGGATGGTTTTATCTATTATACAGAAGAATGACAATTGAGGCTATGGGAGTTTTGGTGGCTTCTTTGATGATAGGGTATTTAATGGCTTATGCAAAATTTCATCCTTTGTTAATTATAGCTACAATAATTCTTATAAGTTCTTTTTTAAGTGGTTTTTGTTACTATTTTTTGTATCTTAACAAGTTAAGCCGTGATATTGATTATTGTGGGGAATATAATACAGATATTGAATGTCTTAAAAAAAGGGCAAAACCTCAAATTTCTTATGTAATAGCGGCTGTTTTTATGATTTTGCTTTTAATTTGGCCTTGGATTTTTGCTTTAATTACAGGTGCAAAATTAAAATGATATAATTTCATTAAAAAGGCTTGGTATGAAAAAAGTTTTGATAGTTGGAAGCGGTGGAAGAGAATATAGTATAGGTTATTTTTTAAAAGATGAGGCTGAGGTTTTTTACGCTCCTGGAAACGGAGCTACTGAGGAGTTTGCCACAAATATTGATATAAAAGATTTTGAAGAGCTTGCAAAATGGGCAAAAGAAAATGAAATTGACCTTACAATAGTAGGACCAGAAGACCCTTTGGTTAAGGGAATAGTTGATGTGTTTAAAGCACATAGTCTTACTATTTTTGGTCCAAGCAAAGAAGCTGCAAAACTTGAAGGAAGTAAAGTTTATATGAAAAACTTTCTTAAAAAATACAATATTCCTACAGCAAAATATATTGAAACTTCAGATAAAGAAAAAGCTTATGAATTTATTGACAATATGGAAAAACTTCCAATTGTTGTAAAAGCCGATGGTCTTTGTGCAGGAAAAGGGGTAATTATTGCTGAGAGCAGGGAGAATGCTAAAAAAGCTGTTGATGGAATGTTAAGCGGTGAAATGTTTGGGGATGCGGGGAAAAAAGTGATTGTAGAAGAGTTTTTAAATGGATATGAGCTTAGTATGTTTGCAATTTGTGACGGGGAGGATTTTGTTTTACTTCCTGCAGCACAAGACCATAAAAGACTTCTTGACGGGGATAAAGGACCAAACACAGGAGGAATGGGTGCATATGCGCCAACTCCTCTTGCAACGCCTGAGCTGTATGAAAAAGTAAAAGAAAAGATTATAAAGCCAACCCTTAAAGGAATGCAAAAAGAGGGGGCTCCTTTTGAGGGAGTCCTTTTTATAGGGCTTATGGTGGTTGATAATGAACCGTATGTGCTTGAATATAACGTAAGATTTGGGGACCCTGAATGTGAGGAGTTAATGGCGCTTATTGATAGCAGCGTTTATGATATGTTTTACAACGGGGCTACAAAACAGCTTGATAAAATAGATGTGAGAATTAAAGATATGGTTGCGGTTGGGGTTGTGTGTGCTTCTAAAAACTATCCTTACTCAAGTAGTGAGCCTGCGGAAATTACCGTTGATGATTTAAGTGATTGCAATGGATATATTGCATATGCGGGTGTTAAAAAAATTGATGGAAAACTTTATGCAACAGGCGGAAGAGTGCTGGTTTGCGTTGGATTTGGAAAAGATGTAAAAGAAGCAAGGGATGAAGCTTATAAAATTGTTGATAAAGTTCATTTTGATGGTAAAAAATACAGAACTGACATTGCATATCAGGCTATAGGAAAATAGATGGAAAATATTGCTGATAAATTAGAAAGGGAAGGTTTTAAAATCGCTTCTCTTTCTAAAAGAATTATTGCTATGAGTATAGATGATTTATTAATCTCTTTTTTGGTTGTAATTGCATTTTTTGATTCTTTTGCAAATGCTAAAACATATGAAGAGATGATTATCTTAACAGATAAACTTTTTGTTTATATTTTTGTAGCTTATATGCTTTATCATTGGATTTTTGTTGCTCTTTATGGTAAAACTCTTGGAAAAATGATTGTAAAAATAAAGGTTATTGATATTCAAACACTCGATACCCCGACTCATTTAAGAGCTTTTATAAGAAGTCTTTTTAGAAACTTTGATGAAATGTTTTTTTATCTTGGAATGTTTTATGCTATTGTAGACCCTTTAAACAGAGCTATTCATGATATTGTAGGAAGAGCTGTTGTTGTTGAAGATAATTAGTTTAATTTTTTTTGCTTCTTTTTTATTTGCAAAGGTTGAAGTGTTTGCGACGGCTGCAAAATATAAAGGTAAGGAACTTTATTTAGTAAATCCTTTAATAATTTATAACAACTATGTTATTCAAGCAAAAGAGGGTGTTATTAAAAACAGAAAAATAGTGATTTTAAAAAAAGATGTAGTTGTTTTTTATAAAAATATCTCTATTCTTGCTCAAAAGGCTACTGTTTTTTCAAAAAAAGAGATTAAAATAGAAGATGTTTTTTTAATAGATAAATACAACGATATCTGGTTTAAGGCTCCAAAGGTTTCATTGAAAAAAAGTATAATCTCTTTAGATGATTTAATATTTTCAAGCTGTTGTGTGGAAAATCCTGATTGGTTTTTGTCTGCAAAAAGGGGTGTTTATAATAAAGATACTAAATATATGAAACTTTATAATATTGTTTTATATGTTCATAACACCCCTGTTTTTTATTTTCCATTCTTTTTTAACTCTTTAAATAAAACAAGGCATTCAGGGCTTTTAAGACCGTATGTAGGATTTTCTGCAAAAGAGGGTTTTTTATACTCCCAGCCTATTTATTTTGTTTTAAGTCCTTATGCAGATTTTGAAGTAACTCCTACTATAAGGACAAAAAGGGGAAAGGGTATTTATAATACATTTAGGTTTGTGACATCTGCATATGATTACGGGGAAATTAAATTTGGAGAATTTATAGATTTTGAGAAATATTATGAGAAATATGCTTTAGCCCATAAAAAACATTTTGGATACGAAATTTTTTATAAAAGAGATAAGGTTTTTAGTAATGATAAGTTGTATGCAAAAATAAAGTATGCAAACGATGTTGATTATTTTTATTTAAACCCTTATAACTATACTTTTAACACCTCTTATCTGGTTGATAAACTTATAACTTCAAAAATAAATTATATAACACCTGTTAATAAAGGTTATTTTTTGGGTGTTTATGCAAAATATTTTATAGATACTACAAAAATATCGAACGATGATACCATTCAAATTCTGCCTCAAGTTAATTTGCATAAGTTTGAGAGAAAAGATTTTATTTTAAACTCTTTTGATTTAAATTTATATAACTTTTATTCAAAATCTGTTAAATATTATCAGGTAGATTTTAATTTACCGTTATCGGTTGATAAGAGATTTTTTGATGATATTTTAAACATAAAATTTAGTGAAACTTTTAATTATGTGAATTCTAATTATTATAATTCTCAAACTCCTCCTCAATATTTTTATGAGCTTTACAGCACCCTTAAGTTTTATACTTCTTTAACTAAAAAAAATTCATTTTTACATATTATAAACCCTTCTGTTGAATTTAATTTTAAACAGTTAAGTAAGCTTTCAAAAGAGAATGAGCTTTTAAATTACACTAATATTGTAGATAGTGTAAGTTTTAATCTTTTTCAGATTTTTGAAGGCAGCAGTTTTTACTTAGACCATACTTTAAGGCAAAACAGTGATATTAATTTTAAAAAGAAGGGTTCTTTAGAAAATATTGTTAATTTGAAAAAAAGAGGCATATCAATAAGCGATATTAATAAATATTCCTGGGATTTAGAAAGTGTAATTTATAACTCATTTTCTTTTTCTTTTCCTTTAAAAAACTTTTATTTTAAAATCTCTCATCTTTATTCTAAAGCTGAAGATGACCCTTCAAATATAATTCAGACTTATACATTAAGGGTTGAAAAAAGTATAAATTCACATAAAAAATATTATTTTGAGTATAATTATGATATAGAAAACAGATACGTTCAGTATTTTTTGTTTGGGGTTAAACTCAATAAAAAGTGTTGGCAATATAATTTGAGTATTCAGAAAAACAGAATTCCTGTTTTAACTGAAGGCGGAATCTCTTTTAATAATAATTATTTACTAAGTTTTAACGTCAATTTTTATCCAATTGGTGGTTTAAAACAGACTATTCAAATAAAATAAAGGAATACAATGAAAACTGAAATAAAAGTAGGTTTGTTTGTAATATTGTCTCTTGCTGCATTACTTTTATTGACTTTTCAGATTAAAACATTAGAGAAGCTAAAAGAAAAAGGATATGTAATATATGCCATTGTAAATGATGCAAGCGGGCTTAATAAAAAGTCGCGTGTTAAAATGAGGGGTGTTAAAATAGGTGCAATAGATAATATGCAGCTTCAAGAAGAAGGAGTTAGATTAAAGCTTATTATTAAAAAGGAAGTTAAAATTCCGGTTGGCTCTGAGGTGGTAGTAGCTCAGGATAATGTCCTTGGAGGTAAGTATTTAAAAATTATCCCTTCAAACTCAAAAGAGTATTACAAGCCAGGAGATGTTATTAAAAAATATTTAAAAACTGCTTCTATGGAAGATGTTATGAACAATATAAACTCTGCTGTTAGCGAACTTAGAGTAATGATTAACAGGGTTAATGATAAACTTTTAGATAATGAAACTCTTTCTTACGTTAAAAATATAATGAAAAATATAGAAATTGCATCTGCTAAGGTAAATGATATTTTAGAATTAACTCATAAAAAACTTCCAAGACTTTTTAAAAATGCAAATGATTTAATGCTTTCTTATAAGAAAACAGGGGATATTTTAAGGGAAAAAACCCCTGTTTTAGCAGAAAAACTTAATAAACTTATTGATAATGCAAATACAATGCTTAGCGATGTAAAGGTAAAATTTAATACATTAGCCGATGAATATACAAATGTTGGTAAAAATGTAAATATTATGCTAAAAGAGAACAATAAAACAATAAAACAGACTATTATTGCAGCTAAAGATTTCTTTGCAAACGGAAGTGACAGTTTTAAAAAGATAGATAATATGTTAGCTTCATTTAATAAATCGGAGCTTGTTGTAGATATTACCACTTCTTATTTAACAAAAGATGATGATTATTTAACTATTGCAAATGTTGCATATAAACCTACTCCTACTAAATATTATATTTTAGGTATTGCTTCAAGAAAAGATTATTCAAGCCTTCCTTTTAAAGATGAAAATAAACTTTATGTAAATGCCGAACTTGGAAAAAGATATGGTAATATTTTATTAAGAGGTGGTGTAATAGAAAGTACAGGAGGGGTTGGAATTGATTATTTTATGAATAAAGATAAAGTTAAATTTACAGGTGAGATATATGATTTTAATAGTGCAAATGACAAAAGGGGAGATAATCCTCATCTTAACTTTAAAGCTACATACCTTTATTTAAAACATCTTGAATTTTTAGCAGGGGTTGATAATGTTCTCAATACAGAAGCTAGAAGCTTTTTCTTAGGGGTTGGGATTAAATTTAAAGATAATGACCTAAAACCTTTTATAAGTGGAGGTGCGACATCGTTTCTAAAATAGAGGAGATTAAAAAAGCCTGCAGAATTTTAGAAGTCCCTCCTCTTAGCACTATGAAGGATATTAACAAAAAATATAAATTGTTAGCTAAAAAATATCACTCTGATATGGGAGGAGATAAAGAAAAAATCCAAGAAATTAACTGGGCTTATGAAGTTTTAAGAGAGTATATTCAAAACTTTAAATTTACTTTTAGTGAAGATGAAATTTTAAGACAGTATCCTGAAGAATTTTTAAAAAAGTTTAAGGTTTGAAAATGATTTTTGAAAATAAAAAAGAAGCGCTTGCAAGGCTTATTGAATCTTTAGATAAAGATATGCTAAATAACTGTGTGGTACTTGCAATTAGTAAAAGAGGTGTTTTTTACGCACGTGAAATTGCTATGAGAAACGGGCTTCTTGAAGGGGATTTTCTGTTTATTGAAGAGGTTAAATCCCCTATAAACAAAGAAACTTCTCTTGCGGCTGTTAGTGAAACTAAGGATTATGTATTAATAAATGAGCTTATTGAGAGTTTTGAAATTACTGATGATTATATTTTTAATGAAATTGAAAGGGTATATGAGGAAAAAATTTTAGAAGACATTCATAAATTACGTGCAGGAGAGGGTATAATTACACTTGAGAATAAAAATGTATTATTAGTGGATGAGGGGGCAAACACTGGTCTTACTCTTTTATGTGCTATAAAAAGCTGTATAAATAAAAAAGTAAATTCCATTAATGTTGCAATTCCCATAATTGCTAAAAGTACAGCTGAAATGGTTGAAAAAATTGTAGATAATACATTTTTTGTAAAAGTGATAGAAGATTATGTTGATACAAGATTTTATTTTAAGGAGTATGAAGAATGAGTTGTGAAGTAGATATTAAAATTAACGGAAAAGAGCAAAAATTTATCTTAAACAAAGTTGCAAGACAGGCTGACAGTTCTATATGGTGGCAGGAAGGAAATACTGTAATGCTTGCAACCCTTACGTATAATCCTGATGAAGTAATTGAAGAGGATTTTGTTCCTTTAGTAGTTCAGTATGTAGAAAGGGCTTATGCGGTTGGAAAAATTCCTGCAGGGTTTGTAAAAAGAGAACAAAAACCGGGAGACTTTGAAACACTTACTGCTAGAATTGTAGATAGAAGCTTAAGACCTCTTTTTCCAAGGGATTATGGATATGATACTATTATTACCATTATGGCTTTAAGTGCAGATGAGGATAGTGACTTGCAAGTTGGGGCTATGAACGCCGCGGCTGCTTGTATGTATATGAGCTCTTTGCCTTTTGCAAAAATGGTACATAGTGTTAGAGTTACAAGAGTTGATGGAGAAATTATCTTTAATCCTACTCTCTCTCAACTTGAAAAAGGAGATTTTAACCTGTTTGTAACAGGTACTAAAGATGAACTTTTAATGATTGAGTATGCCTCTCAGGGACAAGAAGAGATTGAAATTATTCCGGTTGAAGATGTAATGCTTGATGGAGCTCCACTTGAGAATACTATTGTAAAATATAGAACAAATGAAATTAGTGAAGATGAACTTATAGATATTTTAAAACAGGCTCAGGAGAAAATAAAAGAGGGAGCTAAAATTTATGAGGAGGCTTTAAAAGAATTTGTAAAACCTAAAATTGAATTTGAAAAAAGAGAAGAAGTTGATTTAACCCCTTATATTAAGCTTATTAAAGAAAAATATGCAGATGAGCTTAGAGAAATTATTAAACATTTAAGTAAAAGCGAAAGAGATTATCTTTTAAAACAGTTTGCAAAAAAAATTGCTAAAGCTTTAGGTGAAGAAGAAAATTTTGATGCAATACTTAAAGCTGTAAAAGAGGTTAAAAGAAAGATTGTAAGAGGTATGATTTTACATGAAGGTATAAGAGCTGATGGAAGAAAACTTGATGAAATAAGACCTATTACTATTGAAACAAATATTTTGCCAAGAGCTCACGGAAGCTGTCTATTTACAAGAGGACAAACCCAGGCACTTGCTGTAGCTACAAGAGGCGGCGATATGGATGCTCAGGTTTATGCAAATTTAACCGATAAAGAAGAAAAGCTTGAAAAATTTATGCTCCATTATAACTTCCCGGCATTTGCAGTAGGTGAAGCTGTAAGGCTTGGACCTCCAAGCAGACGCGAACTTGGTCATGGGAATCTTGCAAAAAGGGCTATTGAGCCTTTGATGGATCCAGAGTTTGATGAGACTGTAAGAGTTGTTAGTGAAATACTTGAGAGTAACGGAAGTTCTTCAATGGCAACTGTTTGTGCGGCTTCTTTAGCACTCAAAGCGGCAAAAGTGCCACTTCTTAAACTTGCTGCCGGAATTGCTATGGGAATGGTAAGTGAAGGTGATAAGTATGCTGTTTTAACTGATATTATGGGACTTGAAGACCATGATGGGGATATGGACTTTAAGGTTGCCGGAACATTTGACGGAATTACCGCTATGCAGATGGATATAAAACTTGGGGGAATTGCTCTTGATATCTTAAAAGAAGCGCTTTATCAGGCAAGGGATGCAAGGGCATTTATTTTGGAAAAAATGGAAAATGCGGCTGCGAATATTAAATATAATGAAGATGTGTTGCCAAAAAGCGTAAGCTTTAAAGTTGAGCCTGATAAAATTATTGATATTATCGGAACTGCAGGAAAAACCGTAAAAGAGATTATTGCTAAATTCGGAATTACAATAGACCTTGATAGAGAAACAGGAAAAGTTAAAATTTATGGAGATGATTATGAGCAAATGCATGCGGCAAAAGATTATATTTTAAATGTAATTTGTAAAGATGATACTCCAAAAATTCCTCAGTTTGAAGTGGGAAGTGTTCTTGAAGGAGTTATTAAAAGAAAAGTTCCTTTTGGAATGTTTGTAGAAATTGCTCCTGATGTTGAGGGTCTTTTACATGTAAGTAAGCTAAACGGCCACAGTTTAGATGAATTTGAAGAAGGGCAGAAAATAAAAGTAAAAGTTTTATCTCAAAGCGGCTTTAAAATAGAGCTTGCGTTAGCGGAGTAAAGAATGTTTGAGAAGTATCCGTTTGAGAAATTAAATGAGCTTTTAAAAGATATTCCTCATCCTAAGGAAGTAATTTCTTTAACTATAGGAGAACCTCAGTTTGAGACTCCTTTATTTATTCAAAAATCCCTTTGTGAGAATGCAAAATATCTAAACAAATACCCAAAAACTGCAGGCGAAGAGGTTTTAAAAGAGGCACAAAGGGGGTTTGTAAAAAGAAGATATGGAATTGAACTTAAAAAAAACGAGCTTTTGCCAACTTTTGGAACAAGGGAACTTTTATTTAATTTTCCTCTTTTTTTAAGACCAAAAAAAACGGCTTTTCCTAATCCTTTTTATCAGATATACGAAGGTGCGGCAATTGCTGCAGGAAGCAAAATAAACTATATGCCTTTAACAAAGGAGAACGATTTTAAAAATACTCTCTCCCAGCTTGAGGGGGATGAGGATTTTATTATATTAAATTCTCCTAACAATCCTACGGCAAGTGTTATGAGCTTAGATGAGCTTAGCGAGTGGGTTGAGTGGGCTTTAAAGAAAAATATTGTAATTTTAAGTGATGAGTGTTACAGTGAGATTTATTTTGATAAAAAACCTCCAAGTATTTTAGAAGCTTCTATAAATGTCGGAAACAAAGATTTTAAAAACATTTTAGCAATCAATTCCATTTCAAAAAGAAGCAGTGCTCCTGGACTTAGAAGCGGATTTATTGCAGGGGATAGCGAAATTTTAAAAAAATATCTTCAATTTAGAACATATGTAGGATGTGCTTCTCCTTTACCTTTACAGTATGCTGCGGCTGCTGCTTGGAGTGATGATACACACGTAGAACCTTTTAGGGAAAAATATAAAAAAAATTTTGAAATTGCAAAAGAGATTTTGGGTATAAATCCTCCAAAAGCCACTTTTTATATATGGCTTGAGGTTGGTGATGATATTGAATTTACAAAAGAGGCTTATAAAAAAGGCGTAAAGGTTATGCCTGGACGTTTTATGGGTAGAAATGGTGTAGGTGAAGGTTATGTAAGAGTTGCACTTGTATATGATGAAGAAAAAACAAAAAAAGCGCTAAATTTATTAAAGGAGTTATTATGAGCTTGGTAAAAAAATATGAAAAACTTGATAGACTAATAAATCAAAACAAAGAAGATGAAATTAATGAGGTATTTAGGGGAATTTTAACTGAAACTTTTGATTTGGTTAATAAAAAAATAGAAAATAATGAAAAACTTAATGTAAATAATCCCGAAGAAGCTGCGGCAATCAGAGCGATGTTTGAATATATGCTTGAGCTTTGGGATGAGGGTGCGATTGATGAAGCAAAAGAGGTTGGATACGATATGGCATATCTTGTTGATGATGATAGACTTAAAGAGATGTTTTCAATGTTTGTCATTGGAATGCTTGAAGGGCTTAGTATTGATGACTTTTTTGAAAAATACGTAAATAGCGAAAAAGTTTATAAAGATGCGTTTTTTACAGATTTTGACGATAAAATAGATGCACTTGTAATAAAACATAAAGAACAGTTTAAAAAAGAGTTCAGTAAAGATGCGTGATATCCATTTTATTGGTATTGGAGGAATTGGGCTTAGTGCTATTGCAAGATATTTAAAACAAAAGGGGGTTAATGTAAGCGGTAGCGATATAACTTCTACTTCTTTGACCTCTTCTTTGCAAAAAGAGGGTATTAAAGTTTTTGTCCCCCAGAAAAAAGAGAATATAAAAAATCCCGATATAGTTGTTTATAGTGCTATTATTAAAGAAGATAATGAAGAATTAAAAGAAGCTAAAAAAAAAGGTATTAAAACCTTTAGCAGAAGGGAGTTTTTGCCTTTTATTGTAAATGACAAAAAAGTAATTTCTGTTTGCGGGGCTCACGGAAAAAGTACAACTACTGCTATTTTAGCTTCAATTTTAAAAGATGCAAATGCCTTAATAGGAGCTGAGAGTAAAGAGTTTAACAGTAATGCAAGGGTAAGTGATAGTGATATGCTTGTGTTTGAAGCCGATGAGAGTGATGGCAGTTTTATTGATTCAAATCCTTTTATAGCGGTTGTAACAAACACAGAACCTGAACATATGGAGTTTTATAATCATAATTTAGATAAATTTTACGCTCATTATGAAAGATTTTTAAAAAAGGCAAAAATAAGAGTCGTAAATGGAGATGATGAGTTTATTAAAAAACTTAAAATCCCTATGAAAAAAGTTTATTTAAGAGATGTAAAAAATATCCGTTTTGAAATAAGAGATGATTTACCAAAAAGTGTTTTTGAATATAGGGGAGTTGAATTTGAGGTATATGGGTTTGGAGAACATTTAATTTTAGATGCTATACTTGCTATTGAAACAGCGAGCGAGTTTTTATCTTTAGATGAAATTGCTAAAAACATAAAAAATTATAGAGGTATAAAAAAAAGGTTTGATGTATTACAAAAAGAGGGAGATTTTATCTTAATAGATGATTATGGACATCATCCAACGGAAATTAAAGCTACACTAAACAGTGCAAAAAAATATGCTTCTCTTAATGGAATAGATAAAGTAACGGCTATATGGCAACCTCATAAATACAGCAGAACAGTTGATAATTTAAAAGGCTTTGTTGAGTGTTTTGAAGGAGTAGATGAACTTATTATCTTACCTGTATGGGCTGCCGGAGAGGAGAAAATAGATATTGATTTTAAAAGACATTTTAAAAAATATTCTCCTTTTTTTGCTGACAGGGTAAAGGTTGATGGAAAAAATATTATGTTAATAAAAGATAATAAAATATTAAAAATTATAAATAAAGGACTTATAATAGGCTTTGGAGCAGGGGATATTACTTATCAGTTAAGAGGATATAAATAAGACTTTATAAATTTTTAATATTCGTTAAAATAATATTAAAAACTTTTCCTTTAATGCCGATATGGTTTTTAAGGGGCGCTATGGTCTAAAGGAGAAATGATGTATGTTGCAGTATTAGTTTTAGGTATGGGATTTTTAATAGTGGTGTATCTTTTTATTAAAGATATAAGATTTTATTTTTTTTGTAAATCGGATATTTGTAAAAAAATTTTATTAGAATCTCAAAAAATAGAAGATGCAATGAGTGAAGTAGAAAATATTCTTAATAAAGAGCTTAATTATTTTGAAGCTCAGCTTTTAGAGATATTTTTTTATGAAAACAGGTTAAAAGAATAATATTATAGCGCTCCTTGGTTATTTAAATGGTTTTTAACTTCTTTTAAAATATTTAAATCTTTGGTTTCATCAAAGAATTTAAAACTCTCACCACTTTGAACTGTTCCGTCAAGTAAATCACCGCTTTTTCTAAATTTTAAATCAAGTTCTGCTATTTTAAATCCATCAAGTGTAGAAGCAAAAGCTTTTAACCTTTTATTGTTTTTGTCATTTGTATATAAAAAACAATATCCCTTTTGTCCATATCTTCCAACACGTCCTCTTAGCTGGTGCAAAGTGGCAAGTCCGAGTCTCTCAGCCCCTACTATTACAATGGTGGTAAGTCTTGGAAGTGAAATTCCAACTTCAATAACAGTGGTTGTTATTAAAATATCTCCTTTTTCTCTAAATTCCATTAAAATTTCTTCTTTGTTTTTATCTTTTCCGTGTGTTACATAGACTTTGTCAAAATATTTAAGCCAGAAATATTTGCCTTCTTCTATGCTTTGGTATTCGAAATTTTTAGACTCTTCCACTAATGGATATACGATTACAACTTGGTTATTTTTTGATATTTCACTTTGGATGTGTTTTATTAAATCTTTAAAATCCTCTTTTGAAATTATTAATGTGTCAATATCTTTTCTAAATGGAAGCTCTTTTATTAAACTTACATTTACAAAACTGCTCATAATAAGTGCCTGGGTTCTTGGAATAGGGGTTGCACTAAACTGAAAATAGTGAGGCAAAGTTTTATTA
>Ga0256836_1000834_pt1 | contig 15188 bp, 15 predicted proteins | sample 4561380metaG_FD_185974 | JGI IMG/M metagenome (GOLD analysis project Ga0256836, IMG submission 185974) | Hydrothermal vent microbial communities from Guaymas Basin, Mexico - 4561-380 | ecosystem: Environmental > Aquatic > Marine > Hydrothermal vents | place: Mexico: Guaymas Basin | collected...
AAATGGGCTCGTCTTGCATTAGAGAGAATGTTAGCCTTATGATAGAAGCATTTGTAAAAGAGGCACTTGCTGAGGATGTCGGAAGAGGTGATCTTTATGCTCTTGTAGAACCTGCTGTGCCATCAAGTGCAAAGATCATTGCAAAGAGTGATGGCGTTGTTGCCGGAGTAGAGTACATTGATCTCCTTTGCAAGTTAGAAGACATCCAAGTTACGTGGCTAAAAAATGATGGCGAGCGATTTGTAAAAGGAGATATTTTAGCTACTTTTGAGGCTGATTCTCACGCAATGCTTCGCTGTGAGAGAACCATTCTTGATATGCTTTTGCATGCAAGCTCCATTGCAACGCTCACGCGAAAGTATGTTGACATTATAGAGCCTTATGGTGTAAAGCTGCTCGATACAAGAAAGACCCGTCCACTGCTTAGACGCTTTGAGAAGTATGCCACGCGAACAGGTGGTGCGGTTAATCACAGAATGGGTCTGGATGATTCGTTGATGATAAAAGATACACACCTCAAAACGATCGAAGATCTCTCAGCGTATATTCAAAAAGCCAGAAAAGTGATTCCTTTTACTGCAAAGATAGAGATAGAGGCAGAGACTCTTTGGATAGCACAAGATGCTATGAAGGCAGCATGTGACATTGTTATGTGTGACAATATGACACCAGAACAGGTGCGTGAGGTCGTTGCCTACAGAAATGAGAACTATCCGCATATTTTACTCGAAGCAAGTGGTAATATCTCACTTGAGACGATTGAAGCCTATGCAAAAACCGGAGTAGATGCGATAAGTTCTGGCTCACTTATTCATCAGGCAAACTGGATCGATCTTTCAATGAAGATGGATTAAAGCACTAAAGGCTACAAACTATGGCTGATGATGCTGAAAAAACAGAAGAACACTTTTTTTTAAACAAAAAAGGAACAAATCCCTTTTTTTACGCTTGCCGCTGTGGCACTAAAGAGAAGTTTAGAGTAAACTTCTGTGAGTTCTTCTAGGAGATTTAAATGGCTGATGATGCTGAAAAAACAGAAGAACCCACCCCCAAGAAGATAGAGGATGCCCGAAAAGAGGGAAATGTTCCAAAATCTCAAGATGCCTCTGGTGTGGTTACCCTTTTTGTAGCTATTTTAGCACTCTTGATGCTCTTTCCTTTTATGGCAAAACATATGTTTTTGCTTTTTTCATATTACTTTTCTCTTATTGGAATGGAGCTGACAAAAGTTGATATGCTCGATATTGCACTGGTGACTATCAGAGAGTTTTTGTTGATGGTTTTGCCATTGGCTTTGGCCGTTGCGGTTGCCGGTGTAATTGCTGCTTTTTCACAGTTTGGTTTTTTATTTACTACAAAAGCGATTATGCCAGACTTTAAAAAGATTGACCCTATTAAAGGGATGAAAAATCTTTTTTCACTTAAAAAGCTCATAGAAGGTATAAAGATCACTTTTAAATCTTTTACTACCTTGGGTGTCGGGTTTATCTTCTTTTTTTACTTTATTACAGAACTACCTACCGTTGCTCTTTTTGGACTTCATGACCAGCTAATCTGGCTAAAAGACAAAGCAATTATCATCTCTTTGGTTATGTTGCTTATTATTTTTGTCTTTGCTGTTATTGATATTATTATTGTTAGAAAACAATATTTTGACGGGCTAAAGATGTCCAAACAAGAGATAAAAGATGAAATGAAAAATATGGAGGGAGACCCTCTTGTAAAGTCTCGCATACGACAATTACAGATGGAGGCCTCACGCAAGCGTATGATGGCTGAAGTTCCCAATGCAGATGTCGTCATTACAAATCCAACACACTATGCCGTGGCCATTAAGTATGACCAGCAGAAGGCTAGTGCACCTATAGTTGTGGCAAAGGGTGCAGATAATATTGCGCAACAGATTAAAAAAATAGCGCGTGAACATCATGTTCACATTGTCCAAAACCCTCCACTTGCGCGCTCACTCTATAACGAAGTAGAGATAGATAAAACTATTCCTGAGAGTCTTTTTGCAGCAGTTGCTGAAGTTCTTGCCTACGTTTACAAGATGAATAAAAAATAGTATATAATTTTCTAAATTTTAGCAAAAGTAGATAGTTTGATACCTGATATAAGTGAAAGAAAGCATATTGTTCTACAGTGTGATGGCAACTCTTTTGCAGTTGCTTCTGCACTCTATACATATATGCTGATGCAGCATAAAAAAGTATCACTGGTAGGAGAAGTTGAAAAAAAGTTTGCTTTTTTACCATGGTATGATGCACTTCGCGCTAACACACCAGCCTCAGCTGATGAGTTTATAGATACAAGAGAGATAGATGCTCATGCACTGTTTTTGTATTTTGAACAAGAGGGTATTAAAGTAAATGCAAAAATGGCAACTGCACTCTATTGTGCCTACTTTGTGAAGTACAAACACTTTACAAGCCCTACTTGTGATGGTATGGTTTTTGCTGCTGTAAGTCAAATAATAAATTATGGTGCAGCATATAAAAGTGTACAAAATGCGCTCTTAAAGCAAGAACCACTAAAGCTGTTTCGTCTGCGAGCATATCTTTTTAAAGAGATGTGTTTGACGGAAAATGCAAGGGTTGCATCTGTCTATTTTGATGAGTCGATGCTTGAAAAAAGTGGAGCAGTGCAAGAAGATCTCTATACTTTGCTTGAAGAGTTTTTAAGTATTGCTCATGTACAAGAGGTACATCTGCTAAAGCGTGATGAGAAGAACAAAACAGTTACAATTATAAAGGATGAAAACATTGAAAAATAGAAGAAACAACTCTTCAATTATGAGTATGATAATATTTGTAGGTCTAATAGCCGGAGCACTTTATGTGTACTTTTCTGATACATTTGAGCGTGAGGCTCCCCAAGTTAGTATTACTGAACAGAGCCGTTACTGGAATCTAAAAAAACCTCTGCATCTGACACTTGAAGATACAAGTGGTATAAAGTCTTACAGAGTTGTACTTAAAACTAGCAAGGGTGAGACGACACTTATTCATGAGCAGCCTTTGGCAGTAGAGAATAAAGTTGAGTTGGAGATAGCACCGCCAAGAGGTTCAACAACAATTAAAGACAAAAGTATCACTATCATCGTTCAGGCACAAGATGCAAGTAAATGGAACCTTTTTAATGGTAATGAGGTGATTAAATCATATAAGTTTACTATCGATAAAAAACGCCCACAAGTAGCTATTATCAACAACTCATACAAAATTCAGCGTGGTGGATCTGCACTGGTTATCTTTAAAGTAGATGATGAAAACCTTGATGATATCTACATTCTTTCAAATCATAACAAACATTTTAAGGCAGAACCGTTTTATCAAGAGGGGTATTATATTGCACTTTTGGCATGGCCTGTAAAAGACAGTGGCTTTAAAGCAACAGTCGTTGCTACGGACTTGGCAGGTAATGTTACAAAACGCTATGTTCCGCTTTATCTTAAAAATAAAAAATACCGTGTCTCAAAAATCACACTCTCAGATAGATTTTTAAAAGGCAAAATTTATGATCTTGCTGATGAGTTTGAAGAGACGCAGGGTATTGAAGACAAGCTTGAACAGTTTAAAATCATAAATGAAGATGTACGTGCGAAAAATGAGGAGCTTATTCATAAGATAACTTCTGTTGTTCCACAGGATATGATCAGTGATTTTAAAATCAAAAGAATGTATCCACTGAAAAATGCAGCAGTTGTAGCTCATTTTGGAGATCATAGAAAATATTATTATAACGGACGCTTTGTCAGTGAAGCATATCATCTTGGACTTGATTTGGCTTCTCACGCAATGGCTCCAATAAAGACACAAAACGGTGGAAGAGTTGTTTTTGCCGACTATAATGGTTTATATGGAAATATGCCAATCATCTCTCATGGATTAGGCCTCTATACACTTTATGGTCACTGCTCGTCTGTTGAGGTAAGTGAGGGAGAAGAAGTTCCACCAAACTCAGTTATTGCTAAAACAGGTAAAAGTGGATATGCAATGGGAGACCACCTTCATTTCGGTGTTTTAGTACAGGGAATTGAAGTTCGTCCGCAAGAGTGGATGGATAAACAGTGGATAAAACTCAATATTGATGATATAATTAAGAGTGCTAAAAAAGTCATCGATCAACAATAGGGAAAGAAAATGTATCAAACTACAATAAAAAAGAGTGTTGAACTCGTTGGAATTGGACTGCATAAAGGTTCACCGGTAAAGCTAAAACTTGAACCACTTGAAGCAAACAGTGGTATTGTTTTTTACAGATGTGATGTAGATGTCTCGATTCCACTCCTTCCTGAAAATGTAGTTGATACCCGTATGGCAACAGTAATAGGTAAAGGGGAGTATGTCATCTCTACTATTGAGCATCTGCTCTCTGCTGTCTATGCGTATGGAATAGACAATCTCAAAATAACAGTTGATGCGGATGAAGTTCCTGTAATGGATGGAAGCAGTGCCAGCTACTGTATGCTTTTAGATGAAGCAGAGGTTATTGAACTTGCTGCTCCAAAGAAGATTATGCGCATAAAAAAAGAGATAGAGGTAAAAGAGGGTGAGAAGTATGTAAAACTCTCACCTTCAAAAGATCTTAACTATGACTTTACTATCAAGTTTCCACATCCTGTCATTCAAGAGCAGGCTTATGTCCTTCATTTTACAAAAGAGAGCTACAAGCGTGAGATCTCACGCGCAAGAACTTTTGGTTTTTTACATGAGGTGCAGTATCTGCGCTCAAAAGGTTTGGCACTTGGCGGTTCACTTGAAAATGCTATCGTTTTAGATGAGAAGAAGATCTTAAATCCAGAAGGGCTTCGTTTTCCTGATGAATTTGTACGTCATAAAATCTTGGATGCCATTGGAGATATGAGTCTGATAGGGATGAACTTTATAGGAAACTACGAAGCATTTGCAGGCAGTCATGATCTTAACCATAAGCTTACTTTGGCACTTTTGGCAGATGCTGAGAACTATGAAGTTATCGAAGTTGTTGGTGAAGCGATGCCGGAGTTAGAAAAAGCATATGCTTAAAAAAGAAGTGGATGTAGTGCTTATTGCACTCAACTCACCTATACGATTAGGTATCTATGAGAATCAAAAGCTCATAGAGGAGGTAGAGTCTTATGAGAAGAGTTCAGATGTTTTGCCGCTGCTTTTTAAAGACATCTTGGAGAAGTATGAACTAAAACAGCTCTTTTATGCCAACGGACCTGGAAGTTTTATGGCTATAAAAGTTGCCTATATCTTTTTAGAATCACTCTCAATCTTAAAAAAGATACCACTCTTTGCAAGAGATGCTTTTTATTTTAATGATAACAAACCTATAAAAGCGATAGGAAAGTTATGTTTTGTTAAAATAGCAGATAATATTCAAACGCAAAAGTTTGAAACGGTTCCGGAAGTAGATTTTAAACTTCCAAAAGAACTCAACTATAATGAATTTAGCAAAGATACAGCGCCACTTTACAAAATAGGTGCTGTAGGATAGGACAGAATCAGTGACAATCAGTGTACCAGCAACTTCAGCAAACTTAGGACCGGGTTTTGATACTCTGGGGCTTGCTGTTGACTTGCGTAACCGCGTAGAGTTTCACCCATCAAAGTTTTTTAGTGTCAGTATCAAAGGAGAGGGCGAGGATAATCCGCGTTTAAAAGGGAATAACCTCTTTATCTCCATTTTTAATGAACACTACTCACGCCTGACAAAAAAGAAACAGAACTTTAAGTTTACTTTTTATAATCAGATTCCGATGTCAAGAGGTCTTGGGAGCTCTTCTGCTGTAATAGTCTCTGCTATAGCATCTGCACATGAAGCAGCAGGTATTCGCGTGAGCAAAAGAAGAATACTCAACCATGCCTTGGTTTATGAACCACATCCAGATAACATTACACCGGCTGTTATGGGTGGCTTTAATGTTGCTACTATTGAGAAGAACAAAGTATTTTCTCAAAAAAAACATCTGCCAAACTATCTCAAAGCTGTTGTTGTCATTCCAAACAAGCAGATGAACACGGCAAAGTCTCGCACAGTACTGCCAAAATCATACTCAAAAGAGAATGCCATCTACAATCTCTCTCACGCAGCACTGACAGTGGCTGCTTTTTTTAATGAAGATTGGGAGATGCTCAAACTGGCCGCACAGGATCGTTTTCATCAAAAAGCAAGAATGAAAACACTGCCTGAACTCTTTTCGGTACAAAAAGTTGCCTATGAGAGCGGAGCATTGATGAGTACATTATCAGGAAGTGGATCTACATTTTTCTCTTTGGTTTATGATGATGACTCGGCTATGATAGCTAACAGATTAAAGCAGAAATTTCCAGATTTTATAGTAAAAACACTTGATTTGGACAATGACGGATTAATAATAGAGCGTTAAGCCTATTAAAAAAAGCAAGATTTAGATATAATGGCAAAAAAATTTCATCAACCAACAAGAATGTGTGTCTCTTGCAGACAAAAAGATGCACAGTTTAATCTTTTAAGGCTACGATGTAGTGATGGAGAACTTACTCCATTTATGGGAGTTGGGCGAAGTTTTTATTTATGTCATGATTGTCTATCTGATGAAAAAAAGCTTGTACGCGCTCTTATGCGGCAGTGTAGAGGCGGAGATAGAGACAAACATATGAACACACTAAAGGAGATCATCACTGATGACAGAAAAAGTTAGAGTACACGAAATTGCAAAAGAGCTCGGAATCGCTTCGAAAGATGTATTGGAAAAAGCAAAAAAAATGGGGCTTGAAGTAAAATCAGCTCAGAGCGTTGTTACAATGGAACAAGCAGAGAAAATTGCAAACTATATCATCAATGGCGAACCTGCCAAAGAAGAAAAACCAAAGCCAAAAGTTGTAAAAACAACAAAAGCAAAAGAGTCTAGTGATACTCCTAAAGAAGAGGTTTCTCAAGAAGAGAAGTCAACTGCAACTACGGCAGAGGCTAAAAAAGAAGAAACTCCTTTAGAAGAAGAAAAAGCAGAGAAAAAAGAAGTTGAAGCTAAAGAAGAGACAACTTCTAAAAAAGAAGAAAAAGAAGAGCCTCTTAAAGAAGTGAAGAAGAAAAAAGAGTCTACTTTACGTGTTGTTCAACCATCTGCAAAACCAGGTATTAAAAAGTCTGGTCTTAAAATCGTTAAAAAGAAAAAACCAAAAGAGACAGAAAACTACTCTATGCCTAAACGTGATGCAGCATCTGTATCATCTTACGGTAAGATGTCTCAAGAGGCACTTGAAGAGCTTGCACGCAAGAAAAAGAACAAAGACAAGTCTGCTCCGGCACCGAAAAAAGATCAAGGTACAAAACTAGATATCTTTGGTGGTAGTTTGGCTGATGTCTCTATGGATATAGAAGACCAAGTAGTTCTTCTTGACCTAAACTCTACTGAGCGTGCTAAAATTATTGCTGAAGAGCCAAGAAAACCAAGAGCTCCAAAACCAATAGGTAGAAATGCAAACAAAAAGCAAGCACCACGTGGTAGAAAAGTTTCTCGTGACAAACGTAAAAAGTATACAAAAGAGAAGCACACTGATGAGCCTGTAACGCATGTTGAGATCCCTGAAGATATTCGTGTATACGAGTTTGCTGAAAAACTCAAACGCCCAATGTCTGATATTATCAAAGTTCTTTTTGACCTTGGCATGATGATGACAAAAAATGACTTTTTAGGTGCTGATGAGATCGAGATTCTTTCAGAAGAGTTTGGTGTTGAAGTAACAATTATTGACCCTAAAGATGAGTTTAACTATGTAGAAGAGTCAAAACCACAAGAGGATCCAGATGCAGTTGAACGTCCACCGGTAATTACTATTATGGGTCACGTTGACCACGGTAAGACATCACTTCTGGATGCTATTCGTAAAGCTAAAGTCGCTGATGGTGAAGCAGGTGGAATTACACAGCATATTGGTGCATATACAATTTCACAAAATGGTAAAGATATCACATTTATCGATACTCCGGGTCACGCAGCGTTTTCTAACATGCGTCAACGTGGTACAGATATTACAGATATTATTATTATTGTTGTTGCTGCTGATGATGGTGTAAAACCACAAACACTTGAAGTTATCAAACTTGCAAAAGAGTCTGGAAAACCTATCATTGTTGCGATGAATAAAATGGATAAAGAGACTGCAAACCCTGATCTTGTTAAAGGTCAAATGGCAGAGCATGGTATTACTCCGATTGACTGGGGTGGAGATATCGAGTTTGTTCCTGTTTCTGCGAAAAGCAGAATGGGTATTGATGACCTTTTAGAGAACATCCTTCTTACAGCAGAAGTTCTTGAACTTAAGGCAAACCCAAAAGCACCTGCAAAAGCAGCAGTTGTTGAGTCTTCACTTGAAAAAGGTCGTGGACCGGTTGCTACTGTAATCGTTCAAAACGGTACACTTAAAGTTGGTGACAATGTTGTGTGTGGTGCAGCTTATGGTCGTGTTAAAGCGCTTATCAATGATATGGGTAAAAACATTAAAGAGGTTCCGCCTTCATATACTGCTGTTACAGTTGGTTTGAATGAGGTTCCACCGGCTGGTGAGATTCTTATGGCAATGGAGAGTGATAAAGAGGCCAAAGAGTATGCCCTCAAACGTAAAGAGTATGAACGTCATAAAGAGCTTTCTAAATCTACGAAGTCATCTCTAGAAGATATGACTGCAATGATTGCAGAAGGGAAACTCAAATCACTTAAAGTTGTACTCAAAACTGATGTTCACGGTTCACTTGAAGCGATCAAGTCAAGTCTTGAAGAGCTTAGAAATGATGAAGTTAAGATTGACATTATCTCAAGTGGTGTTGGTGGAATTACAGAGAGTGATGTAGAATTGGTCTCTAGCTCTGAAAACTGTGTACTTCTTGGATTTAATGTTCGCCCAACTGGTTCAGTAAAAGCACTTGCAAAACAAAAAGGTGTAGATATCAGAACATACTCTGTAATCTATCAACTTCTTGATGATATGACGATGATGTTAACAGGTATGATGGCACCAAAATGGACAGAAGAACAGACTGGTCAGGCAGAAGTACGTGATGTATTTAAATCACCTGCTGGTATGGTTGCCGGATGTATCGTTGTCGATGGTAAACTTATTCGTGGTGGTCTTGTTCGTGTCATTCGTGAGGGTGTTGTTGCGTTTGAGGGTGAACTTGTATCACTTCGTCGTTTCAAAGATGATGTGGCTGAGATTGGTAACGGTTATGAGTGTGGTGTTATCATCTCTAACTATGATGATGTTCAAGTTGGTGATGTTATTGAAACATTCAAAAAAGTTGAACAAAAAGTTTCATTGTAAGGTTGCGTGAGCGTGAATGAAGCACAGATAAAACTTAAGCGTACAGAGTCGATTTTAGCGGAGCTTATCCCTGAGGCACTCTCACAGCTTAACGATGCACGCCTGCATGAACTGAGTGTTATTGAAGTAAAGTGCTCACGTGGACGCAGTGATGCAAAGGTCTATCTAGATCCTACAGGGTTTATGGAGAGTGAGAAGGGCTTGTATCTAAAGCAGCTTCGTAAAGCTCGTCCTATCATTGAAGACTACTGTATGAAAGATCAAGGTTGGTTTCGTTGTCCAAAACTTGCTTTTGAGTTTGATGAGCAGCTTAAAAAATCACAAAACATAGAAGAACTATTTAAAAAAATTGCAAAAGAGAGAAAAGATGAGCCTTCAGAGTGATATAGAATCTGTTATCAAGTCAGTTGGGTTAGAACTCTATGACAGTGTGATAGTCAATGAAAATGGAGAGACTATCTTTCGCATCAGCGTAATTTCTCCTGAATTTGAAGATGGAAAACGCAAAGGTGTAACACTTGATACTTTTGTAGAACTCACGCATCTTATCTCACCACTTTTAGATGTTACTTCTCCTGTTAGTGGAGAGTATCGTCTTGAAGTAGGTGGTCCTGGTATTGAGCGTAAACTTACATCACTTGATCATTTTAAAAAGTCAATTGGTGAAAATGTAAGTATCGTTCATGGTGAAAAAGAGAAGATTCGTGGAAAACTCACAGCAGTAGAGGGTGAAAATCTTCATATCCAAAATGATGAAACATCAGCGACGATTCCTTACAGCGATGTTAAAAAAGCGCGTACTTACTTTGAATGGTAATAGACGATAGTTTTTATATGCGCCTCGCACTCAAAGAGGCGTGGAAATATCAGGGTTTAACTTTTCCAAATCCTGCCGTAGGTTGTACTGTAGTTGGCGGACATGGCGAGATTTTAGCTGTTGAAGCACACCACAAAGCAGGTGGACCTCACGCAGAGGTAAATGCCCTCAAACAAGCCTACTACAAACTTACAGATGACAGCTACATTTTAGCGCTAACAGACTCCGCAGATATACATACCCACCTCCTAAGTAATCATAACGGTATATTTGAAGATGCAAAACTCTACACTACACTTGAGCCTTGTTCTCATTACGGAAAAACTCCCTCATGTGCCAGTCTCATTGCAGAGCTTGGCATCAAAGAGGTCTATGTAGGCTCAAACGATACAAATAAAAAAGCAGCTAACGGCAGTATGCTGCTCTCTATGAATAACTGTATGGTTTATTCTGAGATTTTAAAAGATGAATGTGATGCACTGCTCTATCCATTTCAAAAAACATTGGAGAGTCATTTTGTCTATTTTAAGTGGGCACAACGACTCAATGGCACAACTGATGGTGGCATTATCAGCTCACAAGAGTCTCGCAGACATGTTCATGCTCTGCGTGATGTGTGTGATTTACTTGTTATTGGTGGGGGAACTGTACGTGAAGACAGACCAACACTTGATGCGAGACTTGTTAACGGAAAAGCTCCTGACATCTTGATACTCTCACGCAAGAAGGATTTTGACAGAACTATCCCTCTTTTTAATGTTGCAGGGCGTAAGGTATTCATTGAAGATAACCTAGAGAGAATCAAAGAGTATAAAAACATTATGATAGAGGGTGCAGATATGATGTATGCACTTACTCGTAATGTTGTAGATTACTATCTCTGTTACATCGCACCATCACTCGGTGGGAGCCAATCAATACACTTTTGTGAAGATAATTTTGAATTTTTAAATCTGAGTAAAGAGAGCGAAGATATAATAGCGTGGATGAAAAGGATGGAGAGATGAGCATTTTAGAACAAGAGGGTGATGTAAAACAGGAGAAGATTGTCTCTATGTTTGATGACATCGCACCGACATATGATACCGCAAATCGTGTAATGAGCATGGGTGTTGATATCTCATGGCGTAAAAAAGCGTGTGATTTGTCATTTAACTACTATGGTAAAAAAGAGATAGCAAGAGTTGTGGATGTTGCCTGTGGTACGGGTGATATGATGGGGTACTGGCAAAAGCAGGCAGATAAAGCCGGTGTAACTATCAAAGAGTTCGTTGGTGTTGATCCATCAAACGGTATGGTTGATGTTGCTCGCAAGAAGTTTCCAGATTTTCATTACCACATAGCAAAAGCGACAGAGATCCCCCTTGAAGATACAAGTGCTGATATGCTTAGCATTACATACGGGATTAGAAATGTAGTAGAGCGTCAAGAGGCATTTTATGAGTTTAATCGTGTGCTTAAACAAGGTGGACTTGTAGTTATTTTAGAGTTTATGAAAGATGAAAACAAAAACATCCTCAAAAAGATTCGTGATTTTTATATGCATAAAATCCTACCATATGTAGGTGGAGCAATCTCTAAAAATCTTGAAGCATACACATACTTACCAGATTCGATTGAGAACTTTGTAACGATTCAAGGGATGCAAGCAGAGCTTGAGCGTGCCGGTTTTGAGATGCTTCACACACAAAGCTTCTCCATGGATATCTCTACTTTAATGATCGCGCGTAAAAAGTAAGGGAGTGTAGGTGCACACACTCTCCGTCTCCGCACTCAACGAACAGATAAAACATCTTCTGGAAGAGACCTTTACACGGGTCTTTGTAGAGGGTGAACTCTCACGCATCACTTTTCATAACTCCGGACATATCTATTTTACTTTAAAAGACAGTGGCTCGGCCATCAGCTGTGTAATGTTTCGAGGTAATGCCTCTAAGCTGAAATTTCGCCTTGAAGATGGACAAAAAGTTATTATCGACGGTGCTATCACACTCTATAAACCTCGTGGAAGCTATCAGATAAACTGTTTTTCTATTGAGCCATCAGGGCAGGGTGCACTAGCCCTTGCATATGAGCAGCTCAAACAAAAGCTCTCTGCTCAAGGCTATTTTGATCCAGAGATAAAAAAGCCTCTGCCAAAATTTCCACAAAGAGTAGCACTTATTACCTCTGCAACAGGAGCTGCTTTGCAGGATATGCTGCGTGTGGCAAATGCTCGTTATAGGCTCTTGGAGATTGATATCTATGATGTATTGGTACAGGGTGAGAGTGCCGCGGCTTCTATAGCTCACGCAATCAAAAGAGCAGACCAAGAGGGTTATGATGTCATCGTTGTTGGTCGTGGTGGTGGAAGTATAGAAGATCTTTGGGCATTTAATGAAGAGATAGTTGCAAATGCCATCTTTGAAGCCAAAACACCCATAGTATCTGCTGTCGGGCATGAGATAGATTGGCTTATCAGTGACTTTGTAGCGGATCTGCGTGCTCCAACGCCAAGTGCTGCTATGGAGATGATACTTCCAGATACAAATGAACTGCTCATGACACTTGATGCTATGAGTGAGCAGCTCACGCAGCTTGTTATGCAGAAGATCTATAACAAAAAGCAAGAACTTGAACACCTAAAAAATGCCTATGAGCAACATTCTGTAGAGAAAAAGCTCAAACAACGCCATGATGCCATAACACAGTTGCGTGAGGCTTTTGAGCAAAATATGGCTCTCAAACTTCGAAGCTACTCAAATGAGGTTTTAAACCTTAAAGAGCGTCTGCCTCAAGCGATGGCTTCAAAACTCTCACTTGCGCAAAATCAACTTTTACAGTTACAAAAGATGCTAGAATCCAACCATCCAAAATACAAAACAAAAAAGGGCTTTGCACAGATTGCTAAAGATGGTCGTGTTATAGAGCTTGAGAGTCTGCAAAAGGGTGATACCTTTGAGGCACAGAGTGACCATGTTGTAGTGAGTGCACAAGTCCTTGAGACAAGGAAAATATAGATGAATTATCCAGATTTTTTTGATACAGTAGAAGCTATTAAACTCCAAGATCCTTTAGCAGATATTTTAGGAGTATTTGATGATGGTCTTTATGAGATCAGCTACATAGAAGTCGTAAAAGCAGCAGGGCACTCTTGTCCTACAGTTGCCGGAGCATATCTTATGAGTGATGCAGCTCTTAAGGCACTCTTTGGTGAGAGAGCTGTTCGAGGTATGGTAGAGGTCTCTTTTAAAGAGGGTCTTGAAGATGGTGTTGCCGGAGTTGTCGGTAATGTTGTTGCACATATTACGGGTGCAACTGACAAGAGTGGTTTTAAAGGTTTAGGCGGCAAGTTCGCTCGTCACTCTTTGATGCATTTTAATGCCGACATCAATGCAAGTGCTCGATTTAAGCGACTAGATACGGGTAAGAGTGTTGATGTTATCTATGATCCAAGCTCAGTACCTGCTTCACCGGATATGATGCCTTTGATGCAAAAGATAATGGCTGGAGCTGCATCTGCAGATGAGAAAAAGATGTTTGGTGTTCTTTGGCAAGAGAGAGTCAAAAGAGTCTTTGAGAACAAAGCAAATGTTATAGAAGTAAAAGAGCTCTAAAAAAGCTCTTTTATCTTAGCGTGAGGCTTGGAAAGTAGGTGTGCAGTACAACTGCACTCGATGCTGCAAGTTTTTTCATGAGTTTGTCAAAGTCACTCTCTTTGTTCCATACAGGATTGCTCACTTTTGCAAGCGTCTCAAGCTCTTTTTTTGCATCATACTCTACACCGACACTGTCAACTAAACCTACATCTTTTGCCTGTGCAGCAGTAAAAATATGTGCATTTGCATAAAAGTCTCTCTTTTTATACTCAAGTCCTCTTGCATCTGCTACATCTTTTGTAAACATATCATAAGTACCATAGATGACTTTGTTAAGTTCATTTTTCTCATAAGGTGTCCATGGTCTATCTGCTGTTCCGACTTGCTTATATTTACCGGCTTTGACTACTTGTGTTTTTATACCGATTTTTTGCATAATGCCACTAAGATCAGCTCCCTGCATAATAACACCGATACTCCCAACCATACTTCCTGGATTTGCGATGATTTTATCTGCCCAGATACTTGCATAGTAGCTTCCACTCGCCATTGTTCCTTTTGCATAGGCAACAACCGGTTTTTGCTCACGTAAGCGCTTAATGGCATAGGCAATCTCTACTGATGGTGCAACTGCACCTCCTGGTGAGTCAACTGCCAGTAAAACTCCTTTTACATTTTTATTCTCTGCTGCTTTGTTTATCTTCTCAATAACTTCACTTGCATCCATAATAGGGCCAACGAGCATAATCTTTTCAAGATTGTGTGGTGTAAGTTCCTGTCCGGATTTTGGTGCAAAGATAAGTACCAGAATAAGTATAAAAAGCAGTGCTTTAAAATGGTTTTGAATAAAATTAAGCGCAGCACCAATAGGTGCAAAAAACTTTTTAAAGCCTTCCATTACAGTTCTCCTACTTCAAGAGTACCATTGACAAAGACTTTTGAGATATTGTAACGGTGCAGTATAAGATGCAAGGCTAGATCTTTTGTCGGTTCACTCTCAAGATCTACTACAAGCATATCTGCATTTTTACCCTCTTCAATAACTCCGGTATTAAGACCCAGTGCTTCTGCAGCACGAACAGTCACTCCTTCTAAAAGTGACTGGGCAAGAGTACTTAGTGGTGCTTTGTCATGCATAAAGAGTGAAATCTTCATCTCTTCAAAAAGGTCAAGGTCATAGTTGGAACTCAGCCCATCAGTTGCTACAATCCATGTAATATCTTTCTCATCCAGTGCTTCTAGATCAAGAGTAGGGTTTCCTAAAAGACGGTTTGAGATAGGACAGTGGATAATTTTTAACTTGTTTTTTGCAATGAAGTCAAGCTCACTTTCACTAGCATTTGTAACATGCGTCAGCAGTGCGTTTGTTCCTTCAAAGTAGCTCAAAAACTCCTCTGCAGAGCTTACACGTTTATCTTGTTTGAGGAGTTCTTTAAAGAAAGGCTTAAAGTCACCACGACTCTCATCAAGCCACTCTCTCTCAGCAATACTCTCCATAAAATG
>Ga0256836_1000836_pt1 | contig 15161 bp, 13 predicted proteins | sample 4561380metaG_FD_185974 | JGI IMG/M metagenome (GOLD analysis project Ga0256836, IMG submission 185974) | Hydrothermal vent microbial communities from Guaymas Basin, Mexico - 4561-380 | ecosystem: Environmental > Aquatic > Marine > Hydrothermal vents | place: Mexico: Guaymas Basin | collected...
TTGTTAGATATAGAAGATTTTACCGATATTGATAACTTTACTGTTTTATTACAATCCGGAGAGAAAATTTTTAAAATGAAAATGTCTTTAGAGAGCCTAAAGAATTATTTTAAATAATTTAGCCATTTTAGCGTTTTTATTACGCGTTCTCTTTTCTAATACCTATTATATTCACCTTTTCTAGTTCGTTTCTCTACGGCTTTAAAAAAGAGAGCATAAGTTCATTTGTAAAATTTTGCATATTTTTATAAAAGAAATGCAAATTTTTACTAACACTCTCCGGTGTTATATTGTTTTTCTTTAAAAAATAAACAATTATTAAAAATAATAAAGAGATTAAAATATATTCTGTTGGAGATCCAGTCCGGAATCTTAACTTATCCGGAAACAGATTGTAATATTTTTTGCTAACAGGATATAATGCAGGAATACCTGTTACAGTTAGCATATCTCCCACCAGGTGTATAAAATATCCATATAAAAATAATAATAAGGGTATATTATAAAAAAACATAGCTACACTTACTGCGGCCGCCGGAAATATAAAACTATGCGTAATAGTCCTGTGTTTTAATCCAATCCACCGGAGCGGGTAACTTATAAAATATAATTTTCTACCTATATAACTCTGTGGTTCGTCTAGATCGGGAAAAACTGCACCTAATGTTATAAAAAAAATAAAAAGCGGATTATTAAAAAAATCCGGCTTTATTATTGCCACTGGAGCTAAAGCTAATAGAATATGCCCTTTTACTGTCATTTAAAAAAATCCTTTATACATAGATATATAATGTTATTATTATAATTAAGATATTTAAAGCGTATAATGTTTTTTTTCCAGTTTCTAACGTCTTCTGTAATTTAATTACTTCCTGTTCTTTATTATTTAAAGCATTTCTGAGTCTGTTTATTTCTAAAGCGTCCTCTGCATTCTCTTTTATGAGATCCTCTTTTAATTTTCTACACTCTTTAAGTTCTGTAGTTAAATATTTTATAATTTTCTCAAGATCCGGTTTGTTTTCCTCTTCTTTTTGTTTTTCCTCTTGTCTTTTTTTATATTCTGTATAAAGTTCATAAAATTTTAAATACTGGCCGTGCTGTTTAGCCAGTTCTTCTTTTTCTTCCTCTGTTGCATCTGTAAATTTTCTTAAAGCGTGACACCAGGATTTGCTTTTTCCAAAAATTTCTTCCAGTTCCCTTACGCTTTTATCCTTATTTTCTTCTAATAGTTTTATATATTCTTCCCAGTCCATTACATCTCCTTTACCTGCAAGGTAATTAATAAAGTCCTGTTTTCTTTTTGTGTTTCTTTTTTAGAGAATAGATACTTTAATATAGGGATGTCTTTTAATACAGGGATACCTACAATACGTGTTTTATGGGTTTCTCTTCCTAATCCTGCAATAAAGACTGTCTTATTAAGTTTAACCTGGAGAGAAGTAGTAATTTGTCTGTTTGTAGTTGTTATCCCTGTATCCGTATAATTTATTAAATTAGTATCTTCTAAATCCAGTAAAAACTTAATTTTATGGTCTTGTGTTTTAGAAAGATACTTTAAAGTTAGTTTTAATCCTATATCTTTATAAATAGTATCTGTTATATCCGTGACTACCGGATTTGTTCCTGGAACGATTTGTGACTTTTTTATCTTTATCGGGACTGTTAATCCCTCACTAAAATATGCTGTGCTATTTGTGTCGGGGGTTAATATTAATTTAGGACTGCTTACTAGTTTAGTTTTTTGTTTGTCGTTTAGGAGAGTAATTATCACAGGTAAAAGATCCGGTGTAATTGTGCTTTTAAATAATATTGTTCCGGCCTCTTTATTTACGTTTAGATTATTTATATTAATTCCTATCCTGTTTAAAGCGTTAGTATCTGTTTCGTATATGTTTATATATACAAAATACGTTTTAGGGGTATAATCTACTTTAGAGAGCGTTTTAATAATACTTCTTGCCTGTTGCTTTGTTTTAGTTCTTATTAATATAAATTTATTGTCTAGTTTCTCCAGGTTGTCCGGATAAATATTTTTTACTCTATTTAGTATAACGTTACTGTTAGCGTTTTTTACTTTGTAAATAGTTTTATATCTAGTGTCTTTTATCTTTGTTATTAAATAAAATTTATTTAATTTGTTAAGAGTATAACCTTTTCTTTTTAATAATATTTTTGTTACATCTAATAAATCTTTAGCTTTTATAAAATTATTAATAGTTATATCGTATGTAGCAGAAGTGTTTAGATCTTTAGGAATAACTATATTTATATTATTTAATAAAGCTGTTTTTTTTAATAAACCGTCTAGGGTTATATTGTTGTAGTCTGCAAACAGACTACATACTATTATTGCTGCTGCAAAGATAACTCTAAACATTCCGGATCCTTAATCTTATAATAGTAAGTTATTGTAGAATCTAAATTCTTTTTAAAACTAACAGTTCTAGCATTACATTTATTAAGAGCATTTCTCCAGTCCAGCCAGTAATATTTATTTCCTTTGTATATATACCAGTTTTTAATTTTTAAGGCTTTTATGTCTTCCCAGTCGTTTATGTCTTCTTGCGGAGTTTCTTTAGGTTTAATCTGTTTTGTTCCTGTAGGTTTATGTTTTGCAGGTGCTGTTGTATGCCCCTTTTCTTTAAAAGAATATATAAGATAAAAAAGCATAGCAATAACAAAAAAGAGCATTAGAAAAGGTTTTAAAAGTACTTTAAAAAGATAACTTTTCTGCGTTTTATTAGACCCCGAATGGTAAAGGCGAAAGATGTCCGGATCTGCTCTTAATGTTATCTTTTCTAAAAGATTCGTATCTCTAAAAGAAATATATCCCCCAGAATAAACCTTATACTTAAAACTTTTTGTTGCTTTCATTACCGGATTAGTCGCTTTTATTGTTTTTTGCGCTATTCCGGTAACTTTACGGCTTAACTGTTTTAAATCCTGTGTAATTAAAATATAGTCCTGGTCGTAATGTCTGTGATAAGAAACCAGGCGTTCTTTGGCCGCACTAAGTGTTTTAAAATAATTATGTGCCTCGTCTATAATTATTAAACAGTCCGAATATCCGGCTTTCTGAAATATAGGTTTAGTATATTCTATGTAGGCTAGTTCTTTATCGTTCTGTAGCTTAATATGTTCTAAAATCTTATCGTTTATACTTTTGAATTCTCTTAAAGGATCTAAATGATTTGGGTAACGATCTATAAGCTCCTGGTGTTTAATCTCTTCGGTATCTTTTATAATTTCTTTTTTAGAAAAATCTATTCCGGAAAAATCTATTTCTGAGTTTGCCTCTTCCCATTGTTTGTATATTTTTAATTCTTCCTCGTATAGTTTTATTAATTCATCTACTTTAAGTAATTTAACATATTTATTGGGCTGGATCCCTTCTATATTAGTCAGAATCTTATTGTATCTGTAATAAGTTCCTTTTATTTCAGCCTCGTAAATTTTCTTTACTTCTTGCCAGATTCTATAAGTTGCATAATAACTTTTACCGGATCCTACATTACCGATAACAATTTCTATTGCCACATTACATCCAGTAGTTTATTATTTTATTTATTATCCACGTGGCAACAACTGCAGATATATATATATTTACTGCCTCACAAATCTTAAACCTAGAAAGTATATATAAAACGTTTGCACCAAAATTAAAGGTGGTAAGTTCGGAAGACACTTTACCCATAATTGCACCTATTGCAAAATAAAGAAGTGCGACAAACGTTGCAAACATACCTATTTTTATTAAATAATAAGTCCAGCCCATTAATCCCTCCTTAAAAGGCTTAAAAATCCTACAGTTGTAGCAAATAAAACAATAAGGGTGGCTGCTTTATCTACTACAGGGGAAATATTAGGATTATCTATTGCATTAATAACAGCACAGGTTATGTCAGGGAGTTTATATTGCCCTTTAACTCCTGCTAAATCGTAATTAATAACTAAATCGTTCGGACATTTAGGAGTAGCCGGAGGACAGGTAAAAAGATTAATTTTATAGTTAAGTGCGTTATTAATTTCGTTTTGTGCTAAAGGCCCAAAAGATGTCAGATCCGGTTTAGGTATGTTTTGTTCTGCGGGGGTAGTGTTTGTAGTAGTTGTTTTAATATTATATATATTCTTAATTTCTGTTCCGGTAACGGTTTTATTTTCTATGTTATATTTAGGAATAACTTTTACAACTTGTTTACGACTGTCCTGGGGATCAGGGCTAACTTGTGCCTGATATACAACAGGTAGGGATGTTTTTGCTCCCTGTGGGGTAATATTATAAGTTATATTATAAGTCTTTGTTTCCCCCTCTGTGCTTACGGGAATCACTTGTCTTGTTACCTGTGCATTTATAGGCTCCCCTGAAACAATATCGTTAATTACGACAGGAAAATGCTGTTCTTGTGTATCAGGTTTTGTTTTTTTAAATAGATCCCTTAAGTCGTCTATAACTGCTGTTTCTGCAGGATTCTTTTCTAAATTGTAAGCTGTAACCGCCTGGGTAAGTCCTTCGTCCGTATCCACTTCTGCAAATTTACTTCTTAGAAAATCGTCTAATTCTTTAGTAGGTTTTATTATTTGTTCTGCACTCTCGGAAGTTTCAGGGGCCTGGAAAATTTTTTCTTCCGGAAGTTTTTCTATTCGTGGTTCTAAAGAAATTTCAGGCTCATATACGCCAGTTTCAGGATTATATTTTGTTTCTATAACAGGTTTATTATCGGTAAGCAGTTTCGGATCTTTTACTTCTTTAGCAATATCATTTACTAGACCCGCCCATTTTGCTAATTTAAAAATTTTTCCCACAGGCAATAAATTAATTGCAGTTTTTAAAACATTTTCCGGACTGAATGTTGCTTTTAGTTTGTCTTTTTTAGCATTTACCCAATCTGTAGAAAAACACCCGGAGCCACCTAGACTTGCAATTGCTTTATCTAAATCTGTAAAAACTTCGAAAGAAGTTGAATCTACATATACATACCCTTTCGATTCGCATTCGCTTTTATTTAAATCCGGATTCGGAATACAATGTCCTGTCTGATCTAAAACCATAGGTTCATAGCATTTACAGACACAATTAATTGTATCTAATTGTTTTTCAGCCGGGCAAGTTAAGTTGCATTCAGGTATATCCTCACATTTAGATTTATTAGAATTATATTGTTGTCCTGGAGGACAAATAATTTCATCTCCACATTTCCAGGCATTAAGATCATTATCAAATCCACAATCAGGATGTGTAGAAGGATTACAAAATTCCACATCATTTAGATTAATATTATAATAATTCTCACATAAATCATCATTAAAATATTTATATCTTAAATTTTTATAGAAACAATCTTCGTTTGCTATAAAACTTGATACAGTAGTAAGGTTACCTTCATATTTTCTTAAATTACAATCATATACATAATTTTTATCCCCAATAGGATAATTTCTGAAAGCATAAGCATTTGTATCAGACCCGAGAATACCGCTTTGAATATCAAGTTTTTTGATTGTAACTATAAGATTCTTATTTGAATCTCTCCCATACGTTGCCACAAAATAAGTCCCTTTCTGCCAATTATCAACCCCAAGCGAAAAAGCAAAGTTTATAATTAAAAACAGGGATAATATTTTTCGCATTTATATCTTCTTTATAAGAAAAATTATTGCGACAATAGGGAATAAAACTAATAAAGCCCAAAATATAACACTAAAACCTAAATTAAAAGCCGGAAATGTTGTAATATTTATTACCCAATCAGGCATCTTCTTCCACTCCTTTTACTGCATAAAATATAAAAAACATTAAAATAGCACCGGTTAAAACTCCTGCTATAGCCATTGCGGAGCTTATACTGTCGCCTGTAGTGTTTGCAACCCGGGCTAAACCATCGCTAGGGCATTCCCCCGCCTGGATGTCATCTCCAGTAATATCAAGCTTGTATTTATAATTTTTGTTTGTAGAGTAAAGATCCAAGATGTAATAAAGTGTATTTTCTCTTAAATTGTCCGGTTTTATTTCTACTTCTTTATATTTGCATTTGTTTTCTATAACCCCGGAGGCGTCTGAAAGAGTTAAACAGATTTTTTTATAAGTGTTTATTTTTAATTTAATGTCTAGCTTTGTAGCTCCTCTGTTAGCTATACAAATGTGATTAAGTTCTTTAAATTTATTATTAAAGTGTATTGTATTTGCATAGATAACAGAGCCTAATAAAAAAAAGAGAAAAAAGGGCATATTAAACCCTTTTTATTAATCTCATAACAATCTGCACACCTTTAACCGCTACTACACCACCGATAACCAACCCAACGGCCACCCAAAAACCAGAATCTAAAACAGAAGTTGGAAGGGCAGTTTTAAGATCTGTAGGATCGTCTGCAAAACTTAATGTAGGAAGAATAGCAGCAGCAGCAACACCAGCTTTAATTAATTTAGCTCTAAAATCTTTTTTTTCCATTGTTTCTCCTTTAGTTTAGATTAAGGGATCCCGCGAAATATTTTATCAAAAAAAAAAAAAAAAAAAAAGGAAAATTATTTTTAATTATAAAAATTATATATATAAGGTAATTTTTTGTCTTATAGGACACTTTTTCGGACGTTTTATAGGACATAAATAGGACAGTTTTTTAATTGTAATATTATATTCCGATAACGGAATACATAAGCCAGCCTTAAGCTTAAAATGTTATAATCCGTTATCGGGATACATAAAAAGGAGTTGTTATGGATAAATTGGAACATTACAAAAAACTGGCCGAATCTTACAAAGAAAAATACGAAAAAACAGGTAATGAGCTTTTTTTTAAGTATCACAAACGGGCACTGAATAAAATTAGGATAATTAATGAGATAATAGAGAGGAATAAAAAAGAAAATACACAAAAAGGAAACCTATGAACAAAGAAAAAGAAGATTATAAGGACTATGTATATTTACGCATTCCGAAAACGGAATACGAAAAAATTATGGACGGGCTTATCTGTATAGATAAGAACGACATTAAAGCCTGGCGTAGTGATTATGAGTTAGCACAAAGTTTAAAAAAGGCTTATGCTAATAGAGCGAATAAAATACGCTCTAGAAGGATTCTAGAGAAAATATATAAAGCGGTAGAGGAGTATTATTTGGGATTATTTAAAGCAGAAAAAGAATTAACAGTTAATAAATTATCTAAATTAGCCCAGATTAATTACCGCACAGCATTAAAATATTGGGATATGCTTAATATGCAATCCTGGATAGAGAAAATTAAAAGAGATCCTACTAGTAACCTGCCCTTATTTAAAATCGAAATTAATAAATTAAAAGATTTTTAATTCCCTCTCTCCTCTTGTAGAAGTGTATATATTGTAATCTTATAATGTAATAATGTAATCTTGTAGAAGCCTTTAAATCCCAATATTACGGATTTTTAAAGCTTTAAATATAACCTATATAGAGTTAAATATAACCTATATAGAGTTAAATATAACCTATATAGAGCTTTAAATATAACCTATATAGAGTTAAATATAACCTATATAGAGTTAAATATAACTTATATAGAGTTAAATATAACTTATATAGAGTTAAATATAACCTACTTGACATATTAAGTTATATAATGTAATATTTTATAACTTTATTTTAAAGGGGAAGTTATGTTAAAATCTATTAAAAAAAGAGAGAGAATGATTTTAATAAAAGAGCCATCTAGTTTTATTTTAGGAAAATATAATCTAGATCTAGTAACTCTTAAAGTTTTAGCATTATTATTTACAAAAATAAATAAAGATGATAAGGATTTTACACAATACGAAATAGAGGTTAAAGAAATAAGTGAATATTTGGGAAAAGAATATGGAGAAATTTACAATGTTATAAAAAAGAAATTTCTAAAGTTATTAGATGTTAAGATTGAGTTAGAAGATGAGAATACCTGGAAAGCATTTACACTAGTAGTGGATCCAGTTTTAGAAAAAGGGAATGGAATTATTAAATTTTATCTGTCGCCTAATTTCTTAAAGCTTATAAAAAATTCCTTACATTATGTAAAATATAATTCTTATGTTTTAGCTTATTTAAATAGTGCATACGCCCTTAGATTATATAAAATCTTAAAAGACAGATTAGAGATTCAGGCTAAATACAATACTTTAAATTATAAAGTATCTTTAAAAAAATTAAGAGAATTGTTGCAAATTCCAAATAGTTATTTATACGCTAATATTAAACAGAAAGTGTTAAACAAAGCTAAAGAAGAAATAAACAAATATACAGATATTAGAATAGATTTTATCGAGCATAAAAAAGGGAGAAAGGTAGATGAAATTGAATTTATTGTAACCAATAACCCTAATTCCTTAATCCCTTCAAAAATGAATAATACTAAAACTGTTAATAAAAAACAACCTGGTGAAACTAATAAGAGTGTTAAAAGCGATAATTTTGTAACAGATCTTAGGAAAAAATTAAATAATACAGATAATCTTATACTACTTGGTGAAGATATTTATAAGATTAAAGACAATTTACTTTATAAAAACGATACCCTTTTAAATAAAAATGAATCTTTAGAAGAATATAAATATCTACAAGAAAACAAAGATAAATTAAAAATAACTAGTCCTGCAGCACTTAAAGAAGATAATAAAAACAAAATAAAAGAAGAATTAATAAGTATATATAAAAATAAAACTTTAAAAGGATTGCCGGTAAAAATAAATGGAGAGATACAATATATTAACGCTGTTTTGTTAGATATAGAAGATTTTACCGATATTGATAACTTTACTGTTTTATTACAATCCGGAGAGAAAATTTTTAAAATGAAAATGTCTTTAGAGAGCCTAAAGAATTATTTTAAATAATTTAGCCATTCTAGCGTTTTTATTACGCGTTCTCTTTTCTAATACCTATTATATTCACCTTTTCTAGTTCGTTTCTCTACGGCTTTAAAAAAGAGAGCATATGTTCATTTATAAAAATTTGCACGTTTTTATAAAAGAAATGCAAATTTTTACTAACACTCTCCGGTGTTATATTATTTTTCTTTAAAAAATAAACAATTATTAAAAATAATAAGGAGATTAAAATATATTCTGTTGGAGATCCAGTCCGGAATCTTAACTTATCCGGAAACAGATTGTAATATTTTTTGCTAACAGGATATAATGCAGGAATACCTGTTACAGTTAGCATATCTCCTATCAGGTGCATACAATATCCATATAAAAATAATAATAAAGGTATATTATAAAAAAACATAGCTACACTTACTGCGGCCGCTGGAAATATAAAACTATGCGTAATAGTCCTGTGTTTTAATCCAATCCACCGGAGCGGGTAACTTATAAAATATAATTTTCTACCTATATAACTTTGTGGTTCGTCTAGATCCGGAAACACTGCGCCTAATGTTATAAAAAAAATAAAAAGCGGATTATTAAAAAAATCCGGCTTTATTATTGCTACTGGAGCTAAAGCTAATAGAATATGCCCTTTTACTGTCATTGTTATCCTTTATACATAGATATATAAACTGATTATTATAATTAAGATATTTAAAGCGTATAATGCTTTTTTTCCAGTTTCTAACGTCTGCTGTAATTTAATTACTTCCTGTTCTTTATTATTTAAAGCATTTCTGAGTCTGTTTATTTCTAACGCGTCCTCTGCGTTCTCTTTTATAAGATCCTCTTTTAATTTTCTACACTCTTTAAGTTCTGTAGTTAAGTATTTTATAATTTTCTCCAAATCTGGTTTATTTTCTTCTTCTTTTTGTTTTTCCTCTTGTTTTTTTTTATATTCTGTATAAAGTTCATAGAATTTTAGATACTGTGCGTGTTGTTGTGCCAGTTCTTCTTTTTCTTCGTCTGTTGCATCCGCAAATTTCCTTAACGCGTGACACCAGGATTTGCTTTTTCCAAAAATTTCTTCCAGCTCTCTTACGCTTTTATCCTTATTTTCTTCTAATATTTTTATATATTCTTCCCAGTCCATTACATCTCCTTTACCTGCAAGGTAATTAATAAAGTCCTGTTTTCTTTTTGTGTTTCTTTTTTAGAAAATAGATATTTTAATATAGGGATGTCTTTCAATATAGGGATACCTACGATACGGGTTTTATGTGTTTCTCTTCCTAACCCAGCAATAAAAACTGTTTTATTAAGTTTAACCTGGAGAGAAGTTGTTATCTGTCTATTTGTAGTTGTTATCCCTGTATCCGTATAATTTATTAAATTAGTATCTTCTAAGTCTAGTAAAAACTTAATTTTATTGTCTTGTGTTTTAGAAAGATACTTTAAAGTTAGTTTTAATCCTATATCTTTATAAATAGTAGCTGTAACATTAGTTACAACCGGATTTGTTCCTGGAATAATTTGGGATTTTTTTATCTTTACTGGAACTGTTAATCCCTCCTCAAAATATGCAGTAGAATTTTTATCCGGCGTTAGGACTAGCTTAGGGCTGCTTACTAGCTTGGTTTTTTGTTTATCGTTTAAGAGGGTTATTATTGCAGGTAGAAGATCCGGGGTAATTGTTCTTTTAAAGAATATTGTCCCGGCATCTTTATTTACGTTTAGATTATTTATATTTATTCCTACCCGGTTTAAAGCGTTAGTATCTGTTTCGTATATGTTTATATATACAAAATACGTTTTCGACGTATAATCTACTTTAGAGAGTGTTTTAATTATACTTCTTGCCTGTTGCTTTGTTTTAGTTCTTATTAAAATAAATTTATTGTCTAGTTTCTGCAGGTTGTCCGGATAAATATTTTTAACTCTATTTAGTATAACGTTACTGTTAGCGTTTTTTACTTTGTAAATAGTTTTATATCTAGTGTCTTTTATTTTTGTTATTAAATAAAATTTATTTATTTTGCTAAGTGTATAACCTTTTCTTTTTAATAAGATTTTTGTTACTTCTAATAAGTCTTTAGCTTTTATAAAACTATTAATAGTTATATCGTATGTAGCAGAAGTATTTAGATCTTTAGGAATAACGATATTTATATTATTTAATAAAGCTGTTTTTTTTAATAAACCGTCTAATGTTATATTGTTGTAATCCGCAAACAGACTGCATACTATTATTGCTGCTGCAAGGATAACTCTAAACATTCCGGATCCTTTATTTTATAATAAAAAGTTATTGTAGAATCTAAATTCTTTTTAAAACTAACAGTTCTAGCATTACATTTATTAAGAGCATTTCTCCAGTCTAGCCAGTAATATTTATTTCCTTTGTATATATACCAGTTCTTAATTTTTAAGGCTTTTATATCTTCCCAGTCCTGTATGTTTTCTTCCGGAGTTTCTTTAGTTTTAGTCTGTTTCATAACGGTAGTTTTATGTTCTACAGGAGCTCTTGTATGCCCTTTTTCTTTAAAAGAATGTATAAGATAAAAAAGCATAGCAATAACAAAAAAAAGCATTAGAAAAGGTTTTAAAAGCACTTTTAAAAGATAACTTTTTTGCGTTTTATTAGAACCTGAATGGTAAAGGCGAAAAATGTCCGGATCTGCTCGTAAGGTTATTTTTTCTAAAAGATTTGTATCTCTAAAAGAAATATACCCCCCAGAATAAACTTTATACTTAAAACTTTTTGTAGCTTTCATTACCGGGTTAGTTGCTTTTATAGTTTTTTGGGCTATTCCGGTAACTTTGCGACTTAATTGTTTTAAGTCTTGTGTAATTAAAATATAGTCCTGGTCGTAATGCCTGTGATAAGAGACTAATCGTTCTTTGGCCGCACTAAGTGTCTTAAAATAATTATGTGCCTCGTCTATAATTATTAAACAATCGGTATAACCCGCTTTTTGAAATATAGGTTTAGTATATTCTATGTAGGCTAGTTCTTTATCGTTTTGTAGCTTAATATGTTCTAAAATTTTATCGTTTATACTTTTAAATTCTCTTAACGGATCTAGATGATTTGGATAACGTTCTATAAGCTCCTGGTGTTTAATTTCTTCTGTATCTTTTATTATTTCCTTTTTATTAAAATCTATTCCGGAAAAATCTATTTCTGCGTTCGCCTCTTCCCATCGCTTATATATTTTTAATTCTTCTTCGTAAATTCTTATTAATTCATCTACCTTTAGTAATTTAACGTATTTATTAGGTTGTATTCCTTCTATATTTGTAAGAATCTTATTGTATCGGTAATATGTTCCCTTTATTTCAGCCTCGTAAATTTTTTTTACTTCTTGCCAAATTCGATAAGTTGCGTAATAGCTCTTACCGGATCCTACATTACCGATAACTATTTCTATTGCCATATTACATCCAGTAGTTTATTATTTTATTTATTATCCAGGTGGAAACAACCGCAGATATATATATATTTACTGCCTCGCAAATCTTAAATCTGGAAAGTATATATAAAACATTTGCACCAAAATTAAAGGCGGTAAGTTCGGAAGACACTTTACCCATAATCGCACCTATTGCAAAATAAAGAAGTGCGACAAACGTTGCAAACATACCTATTTTTATTAAATAATAAGTCCAGCCCATTTAATCCCTCCTTAAAAGGCTTAAAAACCCTATAGCTGTAGCAAATAAGACAATAAGGGTAGCTGCTTTATCTACGACAGGAGAAATATTAGGATTATCTATTGCGTTTATAACAGCACAGGTTATGTCAGGCAGTTTATACTGCCCTTTAACTCCCGCTAAATCGTAATTAATAACTAAATCGTTCGGACATTTAGGAGTAGCAGGAGGACAGGTAAAAAGATTAATTTTATAGTTAAGGGCGTTATTAATTTCGTTTTTTGCTAAAGGCCCAAAAGATGTCAGATCCGGTTTAGGGATGTTTTGTTCGGCGGGGGTAGGACTTGTAGTAGTTGTTTTAATATTATATATATTTTTAATTTCTGTTCCGGTAACGGTTTTATTTTCTATGTTATATTTAGGAATAACTTTTACAACTTGTTTACGACTGTCCTGTGGATCCGGACTAACTTGTGCCTCATAGACTACTGGTAAGGGCGTCTTTGCTCCCTGTGGGGTAATATTATAAGTTATATTATAAGTCTTTGTTTTCCCCTCTGTGCTTACGGGCGTTACTTGTCTTGTTACCTGTGCGTTTATAGGCTCACCTGAAACAATATCGTTTATTACTACAGGAAAATGCTGTTCTTGTGTTTCAGGTTTTCTTTTAAACAGATCCCTTAAGTCGTCTATAACAGCAGTTCTTGCTGGATTTTTTTCTAGATTGTAAGCTGTAACCGCCTGGGTAAGTCCTTCGTCCGTATCTACTTCTGCAAATTTACTCCTTAAAAAGTCGTCGAGCTCTTTTGTAGGTTTTATTATTTGTTCTGCACTCTCGGAAGTTTCAGGGGCCTGGAAAATTTTTTCTTCCGGAAGTTTTTCTATTCGTGGTTCTAAAGAAATTTTAGGCTCATATACTCCAGTTTCAGGATTATATTTTGTTTCTATAACGGGTTTATTATCGGTAAGCACTTTTGGGTTTTTTACTTCTTTTACAACATCATCTATTAAGCCAGTCCATTTAGCTAATTTATATAATTTACCTAAAGGCAATAAATTAAATGCAGATTTTAAAACATTTTCTGGGCTTAATTTAGCTTTTAAAGCGTCTTTTTTAGCATTTACCCAGTCTTTGGAAAAGCATCCTGATCCGCCTAGACTCGCAATCGCTTTATCTAAATCTGTAAAGACTTCGAAACTAGTTGCATCTACATATACATACCCTTTCGATTCACATTCGCTTTTATTTATATCCGGATTAGGGACACAATGTCCGGTCTGATCTAAAACCATAGGAAAATAGCACTTACAGACACAATTTACTTTATCTAATTGTTTATCAGCCGGGCAAGTTAAAGTGCATTTAGGCGGAGTTACGCATTGTCCATTATCTTCTATCATCCCGTCTGGGCAAATAATTTCGTGAGTTGTGGAATTTACCCAAGCCTTTAACGCTTTACTCCAAATATATCCTTCTTTTTTTAAACAATACATATAATTACCTTCCCAAAATCCCGCAATACCGGGCGTATAAGGAGTGTGATCCCAAGAACATTTGCGAACAGCATAAACAACTAAACAATCTGGCTCAAACTGTGGAATATAAGTCTTACCAGTTCCCAAATGTGGATAAGAAGTTTTTTGTGAATATAAATATATATCTTTACCTATTTTTAATTTATCCCCTTGTGGATAGCATCTACTTCTATAATCTTTATCAAAAAAAGTAACACCGCTATAAGCAGTAGCGTCCATATAGTAACCAATATAAAGATAATCTGCTTTCAAAAAAGAAAAAACAAAAAAAAATATTAATATTATTTTTTTCATTTAGATTTTCTTTATAAGAAAAATTATTGCCACAATAGGAAATAAAACTAATAAAGCCCAAAACATAACACTAAAACCTAAATTAAAAGCCGGAAAAGTTGTTAAATTTATTACCCAGTTAGGCATCTTCTTCCACTCCTTTTACAGCATAAAATATAAAAAACATTAAAATAGCACCCGTTAAAACTCCTGCTATAGCCATTGCGGAGCTTATACTGTCGCCTGTAGTGTTTGCAACCCGGGCTAAACCATCGCTAGGGCATTCCCCCGCCTGGATGCCATTACCGGTTATATCTAGTTTATATTTATAATTTTTATTAGAAGAATACAGATCTAGGATGTAATAAACAGTATTTTTTCTTAAATTATCCGGTTTTATTTCTACTTCTTTATATTTGCATTTGTTTTCTATAACCCCAGAGGCGTCCGAAAGAGTTACACATATTTTTTTATAAGTGTTTATTTTTAATTTAATGTCTAGCTTTGTAGCTCCTCTGTTAGCTATACAAATGTGATTAAGTTCTTTAAATTTATTATTAAAATGTATTGTATTTGCATAGATAACAGAGGCTAATAAAAAAAAGAGAAAAAAGGGCATATTAAACCCTTTTTATTAATCTCATAACAATTTGAACGCCTTTAACCGCTACTACACCACCGATAACTAGCCCAACGGCCACCCAAAAACCTGAATCTAGAATAGAAGTTGGAAGGGCAGTTTTAAGATCTGTAGGATCGTCTGCAAAACTTAATGTAGGAAGAATAGCAGCAGCAGCAACACCAGCTTTAATTAATCTAGCTCTAAAATCTTTTTTTTCCATTGTTTCTCCTTTATTTAGATTAGATTAAGGGATCCC
>Ga0256836_1000837_pt1 | contig 15159 bp, 18 predicted proteins | sample 4561380metaG_FD_185974 | JGI IMG/M metagenome (GOLD analysis project Ga0256836, IMG submission 185974) | Hydrothermal vent microbial communities from Guaymas Basin, Mexico - 4561-380 | ecosystem: Environmental > Aquatic > Marine > Hydrothermal vents | place: Mexico: Guaymas Basin | collected...
CAACTTTTGTTCGACTTGATCTGTTTTGAGGATTCTTTGGAAAAATAACATTTTTTAAACGCTCTTTTATTCGATCTGCTTCTGCGTTTAATGCTTCACTTTGCGAATAACGTAAAATTCTAAAGTCCTTCATTTTTCCAAGAGGATCAAGTTCTATAACTGTCTCAACACTCTCTCCCTCGGTATTAGGAGGAACATGAAAGTGTTCATAGACTATAGCTTGAATTTTAGCTAAATATTCATTAACTTCATCAGCAGCAGAACTGCTTAAAGCCTCTTTATTGTCATCACTGTCTAAGTTTTGAATCTTTTGACTCAAAGAGGATTTTTGCTCTTTTTTAAGAGTTTTTACTTTTTTTGCTATATCTTTTAATCTTTTTGAGTTTACTTTTCTCTTTTTCACTTCTTTTGCTTTTGGTGTCCAAACATCTGAAAAGAGATCATTCACATCTATGTCTTGAACGGCTTGTGTGCTACTACTGACTTTTTGCGGAGCAGATTTTTTCTGTGTAAGCTTTTTATGTGTCTGGGGCATAACTATTGAGACTGACACATAGTTCTTCTTCTCAAGACCATATGTTTTATTACTGGCATTGACAAAAAGCATATAAACAAACAAAGAAAGAAAAAAAGCAAAAAGAGAGAGTGATAAAAAACCACTCAGGATGAAGTATCTGTTATTATCCATTGGTAGCTAAAGAGACCTCAGAAAATCCTGCCTGCTTTACAGCAGCTAAAACTGACATAACTACACCATAATCAAGTGTTTCATCAGCACTGATTAATACAGTTGCTTTTTTATCAAGTTTTTTACTGTAAAGAAAAAAATTATCACCAAATGAGTTAAGAAGAAAGTTCTCTTTATTGACCTTAATAGTTCCTTCTTTATCTATTGTAATATGTACAGGAGGAATTTTTTCAATCTGCTTGCTAGTTGAGCCTTGAGGCAGTTTAATTGTCTCTTCAAAGATAATATTGGGAGCGATCACCATAAGTACTACAAGAAGAACCAACATCACATCAACTAAGGGAGTAATATTTAACTCAGGCTTCTCTTCCCAATCATACATACTTAAGCCTTACGAGCTAAAATTGCATCACTTTGCATCTGAATATAAGAGATAAGCTCATATGATTTGCGTTTTAAGATCTGATGGTAGGTATAAGCAAAGATCGCTACAAATATGCCTGATGCAGTTGCGACAAGTGCATCTGAAACACCGGCAGAAATTACTGACATACTGCCACTGGCCTGACCTATATGAGCAAATGTATCCAAGATAGAGACAACTGTACCAAAAAGACCTATAAAAGGAGATGTTGAAGCAAAAACGGACAGGACTGAAAGCCCCTTGGTTGCTTCTTTTGTAGCTGCTAATTTTGCAAGTTCTAAAACTTCTTTTGAAATAATATGACTACTACGAATAAAATTATTTAAAAAGGAGTTATCACTAACAGTTGTACTACCCAGTAAAAGATTTTCCAAAGAAGCACTTTCACGAGCAGACCAACTGTTTAGAGAAAAATAGCGGTAGAAAAAAGTCCAGTTCAAAATAATAAAGTAGATAGATAGCAAAACCAAGACACCCAATGTAACTGGGTGACTCTTTAGATAAAAATCTACTATATTATTAAACATGAACTATATTAGCTTTTGTGCTGCTGATTCAAGCTTAGCAGAAACAGATGCCAATGCAGTACTAGAGTCTGCAACATCATCAAGAAGTTTTTTAGCTTCTTCAAGAGCTTTTGCAACTTCTGATTCGCTTTCACCACGAATTGCAACAGCACCTTCAACTAAAACAACTACTTTATCTTCACTAATCTGAGCAACACCCCATTTGATAAGAATGGACTCGACTGTTTTATCCTCTTTCTCAACATCAACAACACCACTTGTAAGTAGTGTAGTAAGTGATGCATGTCCAGCAAGCACGCCGAACTCTCCCTCTTGTCCAGGAAGTACAACACTAACGACATCATCATTGAAGATTTCGCCGTTAGGTGTGAGGATTTCAAGTTTAAACTTTTCCATTTCAGTCCTTTAAAGAGTTACTATTTAGCTTTGTTAGCTTTTTCTATAGCCTCATCCATTGATCCTACCATATAGAAAGCACTCTCAGGTAAGTGATCATACTCACCTTCTAAGATACCTTTAAATCCTTTGATAGTATCTTCAAGAGAAACATATTTACCAGGTGCACCTGTGAAAACTTCTGCAACGAAGAATGGCTGAGAAAGGAATTTCTCAATCTTACGTGCACGTTCAACAGTCGCTTTATCATCTTCAGAAAGCTCATCCATACCAAGAATCGCAATGATATCTTGAAGATCTTTATACTTTTGAAGTGTTTGTTGAACACCACGAGCTACACTATAGTGCTCTTCACCTAAAATTTGTGGATCAAGTAATCTTGAAGTTGAATCAAGTGGATCAACTGCAGGATAGATACCTTTTTCCGCAATTTTACGGTTAAGTACTGTTGTTGCATCTAAGTGAGCAAAAACAGAAGCAGGAGCCGGGTCAGTCAAGTCATCTGCAGGTACATATACCGCTTGAACAGATGTAATTGAACCGTTTTTCGTTGATGTAATACGATCTTGTAGAGCACCCATTTCACGAGCAAGTGTCGGTTGATAACCAACAGCTGATGGAATACGTCCAAGAAGTGCTGACATCTCTGAACCAGACTGTGCAAAACGGAAGATATTATCGATGAACATAAGAACGTCGAGTTTCTTCTCATCACGGAAATACTCAGCCATAGTAAGACCAGTAAGAGCGATACGGTTACGTGCTCCAGGAGGCTCACTCATTTGACCGTAGCACAGTGCAACTTTGTCAAGTACGTTTGACTCTTTCATTTCGTAGTAAAGGTCATTACCTTCACGTGTTCTCTCACCAACACCAGCGAAAACTGATAGACCGTCATGACCATGAGCAACATTGTGAATAAGCTCCATGATAATAACTGTTTTACCAACACCAGCACCACCGAATAGTCCAACTTTACCACCTTTTGCATATGGTGCAAGAAGGTCAACAACTTTGATACCTGTTTCAAACATCTCAGTTGTAGTAGACTGATCTACTAGTGGTGGTGGATCACGGTGAATAGACCATGTTGGAGCATCTTCAACTTGATCTCCACCATCGATAGTCTCACCGATTACGTTAAAGATACGTCCAAGAACTTTTTCACCAACTGGAACCTTAATAGGTGCACCAGTAGCTTTAGCGTCCATACCACGTACTAAACCTTCACTCATATCCATTGCAATCGTTCTTACACGACCATCACCTAAGTGAGCAGCAACTTCTAAAACTAGACGATGTTCACTTCCATCTAAATTAACATTTACTTCAATTGCTTCGTTAATTACAGGAAGATAACCATCAAAATCAACATCAACAACAGGACCCATTACCTGGCTAATTTTTCCAATCATATTTCTCTCCATTATTTCATAGACTCTACACCACTGATAATCTCTATCAGTTCTGTAGTAATAGCAGCTTGACGCGCTTTATTAAACTCTACATTTAAGCTTTTTACCATCTCTTTTGCATTGTTTGTTGCTGTATCCATTGCCTGCATACGTGCAGAGTGCTCAGCAGCAACACTGTCAATAAGAGTATAGTACATATTGTATTTCGCATATGTATCTACTAAAGAGTTAAGCATACGCTCTTCATCTTCAGCTTCGATTTCTAACATAGATTTTGGTTGAGCATCATTACACTCAAACTCTTCTGTGTCAATTGGTAAAATTCTATTTACATGTAACTCTTGAGTGATCATATTTTTATACCCGTTGTAAACAATGTAAACAGCATCTGTTTTACCTTCAATGAAATCATCGATAGATGCTTTGATAAAATCATCAGATTTCTCTTTATTTGGTTTTGAGCTTAAACCTACAACCTCGTCATACATTTCAACTTCGTTGTATTTGAAAAACTCAATACCTTTTTTACCGACACCACGTAGACGAATTTTTACTTTATCATTTTGAAATGATGCGATAAGTCTTTTTGCTTCTTTAATAGTTTGAATATTAAAGCCACCACAAAGACCTTTATCAGCAGTTACAAAAATAATATCTACCATTTTTGGATTATCAATAGATGTGAAAAATCTATTTTTTTCTAATCCGCCAACTTTATTGCATTCAATTCTTCCAGCGATTTCGGCAAGAACCTGATTCATTTTCTGTGCATAAAGACGAGAGCGTTTAGCAAGTTCTTCTGCACGGCGAAGCTTAGCAGTAGAGACCAGCTTCATAGCACGCGTTGTTTTTTGCGTACTAGAAACACTCTTAATCTTTCTTTGAATATCTTTCAAGTTTGCCATAGTTAAATCCCTTAGTTAGCTACGAAGCTAGCTTTGAACTCATCAAGTGCTTTAATAAGAAGTGCTTTTGTTTCATCATCAAGTTTCTTAGCACTTCTGATATTCTCAAAAATTTGAGGGTAAGAAGCTTCAATGAACGGATAAAGTTCAGCTTCAAAACGAACAACATTTGATGCATCGATATCATCAAGGTATCCTTCGTTACCAGCAAAGATAATTACAACTTGTTTCTCAGCTGTAAGTGGAGAATATGGAGGTTGTTTTAAGATCTCAACCATTCTTTGTCCACGCTCAAGTTGTTTTCTTGATGCTTCATCAAGGTCAGATGCGAACTGAGCAAACGCTTGAAGTTCACGATACTGAGCAAGATCAAGACGTAAAGTACCAGCAACTTGCTTAGTAGCTTTAATCTGAGCAGCACCACCAACACGAGATACAGAAAGACCAACGTTGATCGCTGGACGGATACCTGAGTTGAATAAGTCAGTTTCTAAGAAGATCTGACCATCAGTAATAGAGATAACGTTTGTTGGGATATAAGCCGCAACGTCACCTGCTTGTGTTTCAATAATTGGAAGGGCAGTTAAAGAACCTGCACCGTTTTCATCAGAAAGTTTTGCAGCACGCTCAAGAAGTCTTGAGTGAACATAGAAAACATCCCCTGGATATGCTTCACGACCTGGAGGACGACGAAGAATAAGTGACATTTCACGGTAAGCAACCGCATGTTTAGATAAATCATCATAAACGATAAGACCATGACGTGCATTATCACGGAAGTACTCACCCATTGTAACACCAGTGTATGGAGCCAAGAATTGAAGTGCAGCAGCTTCAGCAGCAGTTGCAGATACAATAATTGTGTATTCCATTGCACCATGTTCTTCTAAACGACGAACGATTTGTGCTACAGTTGACTCTTTTTGACCGATTGCAACGTAGATACAAACAACACCATTACCTTTTTGGTTGATGATAGTGTCAAGTGCAACAGTAGTTTTACCAGTTTGTCTGTCACCAATGATAAGTTCACGTTGACCACGACCAATTGGAACGAGTGCATCAATAGCTTTAATACCAGTTGCTAATGGCTCATGTACAGATTTTCTATCCATAATACCAGGAGCTTTCTCTTCTACGAAACGTACTTCAGTAGTCTCGATTGGACCTTTACCGTCAATTGGCTCACCAAGAGCATTAACAACACGACCAAGAAGTGCATCACCAACAGGAACTTTTAAAAGAGTACCAAGACGTTTTACGCTCATTCCCTCACGTAAGTTTACACCAGAACCAAGAATAACAACACCTACGCTGCTCTCTTCAAGGTTCATCACTAAACCTTTAGTCCCCTCTTCAAATTCTACCATTTCTCCTGCCATTACATTGCTAAGGCCATAAACCTTTGCAACACCATCCGCATAAGAAACAATTTTACCAGTTTCATTGATATCAACACTTAGTTCAAAGTTGTCGATACGCTCTTTAATTATTGAGCTGATTTCATCAGCTTGAATTTTTGCTACCACTATCGTTCTCCTCTCGTGAAAGTTAAATTGCTTTTATTATATGTTCTATAATTTGATTGTCAATACGCTCTTTAGAGAAGTTAATCTCAATACCAAGACCTTCAACCTCTACCTTAATTCCATTAAAATCGTTTTTCACGAAGTTCAATGTAATAGTAGAATCAAATTTTTTGCTTAAACCACGTCCAAGTTCGTCTATAACGTTTGCATCTATATTGCTGTCGCTATATACATAACCTGTATATGTTTTAGTCGTGTTTGCTATATCTTTTTTCAACTCTTGTGCAATTGTAGGAATAATTGTAACTCTTTTATTCTCAACAAGGAGCTTAATCAAGTTGTTGATCTTTTCTGAATTAGCCGGTTTTACTGCTTCAAGTAAAAGCGCTTCTTTATCTTTAGTAGGTACTTCTGGGTTTCCTACTACACTTACGAATTTTTCATCTTTAAATGAATCGCTAAGTGCATCAAAAAGTGATGCTATAGCTTCTAGCTCATTTAAGTCAGAACTCTCTTTAAGTGCTTTAATATATCTTTTTGCAATCAGTTCTTCCATGCTATGCCACCTTCTTTAAAATAACATTTGCCATAGCTTCTCTATCAAAGATGTCTGAACTTTGTTCTAGAGTTGAATGAACAATTTCTTCTACAACTTCACGAACCATATTTCTTTGTTCAAACTCTTTTTTCATTGCGAACTGTTTTTCAAGATTTTCAATTTCAACTTCACACTGATTTAAAATAGTGTCGTTTAAAATTTTACTCTCTTTTTTCGCAGTCTCTAGCAACTCTTCTGCAAACTTCTCAGCCTCAGTAATTTTCTTAAGTGCCTCTTTTTTCTTATCTACAGACTCAGCAAGCTTTTCTTGAACTTTGTTAAGCTCATCAGCTATACCTTGACTTCTTGAAGCAAAAAAGTTTTTTACAGGTTCTCCAACCAGATACCAAATAAGCCCAGCAAAAAGGAGGAAATTTACCGTTCTTTGAACGATATCTGTACCACCTTCAGATGCTAATGCTGCAGTTGATATCATTAGTATTAGTACTAAAATTCTACTCACATTACATCCTTATATCTGACTTATTTTAGCTTTTAATGCTTCTTTGAAAACAGGAACCTGATTCATAAGTTCACTTGAAAGCTCTTCTTTCGATTTTACAAGTGACTCTTTGAACTCATTATATTCTGTAGTCAATGAAGCACGCTTTGCTTCTATTCTAGCATCTGCTAACTCTTTAGCATCTGCAATAACTTTTTCTCTTAGGGCCGCAGCTTCTAGTTTAGCATTCATAATTATAGACTCTGCTTTGTCAAGAAGTTCTTTGATTTCACTGTCATTAGACCCTACTTTTTCAAGGTCTTGTTTAATGTCATCATCACGCTTCTTCATAAAGGCGACTAACGGATTATAAAGTAAACTATTTAGAACGGCTATAAGCGAAACAAATACAACAAATGTAGCCAAGAGTAGTATTGGATTTATATCTAACATAGCACCTCCTAAAAGTTGCGGAGATTATACTATGATTAAATTGAAAGGATAGTTAAATGAAGAAAAAATTTTATAAAAAATCTAAATTAATTTGTAAAATGTGACAAAAATTCTCTTATTTCTTCTTGAGAATCAAAAGAAACAGTCACTTTATTTTGTGATGTTTTAGCTAAGAAACCTAGTGAATTGAGCTTTTGTTTCAACTCTGAAAGATCAAGTGCTTCCTCATCACTCTTTTGCTCTGTTTTGGTAGCTTGTATGTTTTTTTGTTTCATACTCTTTACCATACCTTCAAGCTCACGCACACTCAGTTTCTGTCCGATAATAGAGTTTACCATTAATTGTTGTTCTTTTTCATCTAAACCGACTAAAACTTTTGCATGTCCTGCAGATATTTTCTTTTCAGTAAGTGCTTTTTGTGTCTTTGTTGAGAGTTGCAAAAGGCGTAAAGTATTTGTAATATGTGCACGACTCTTATGAATCATAGTTGCAAGCTCATCATGTGTTATTTCATGAAGTTTGATAAGCTCATTATAAGCTTCAGCCAACTCCATAGAGTTTAACTCTTCTCTTTGAATATTTTCAATTAGAGCAAACTGACGCATTTTTTGCTCATCAGAATTTAAAACTATCGCTTTTATCTCTTTAAGCTTTGCAAGTTTTGATGCACGAAATCTTCTCTCACCGGCTATTAAAATATAGCCGTCAATATCTTCTGTTACAACAATCGGCTGAAGCAATCCGTCATTTTTAATAGACTCGGCAAGTTCATGCAGTGCTGTCTCATCAAATGTTTTTCTTGGCTGAAAAGGATTAGGTCTGATATCTTTAAGAGGAATCTCTAAAATACTCTCTCTTTGTGTACCTTCATTCTCATACGCTTCATCTATCTCACCTAAAAGAGCATCTAAACCACGACCGAGTTTTTGACTTTTCACTATCTTTTTCCTTTAGATTAAGCAGTTTTGCCAATAATGGCTTGCGCTAGATTTTGATATGCAATTGATCCTGCAGATTTTACATCATATAAAATTGCAGGTTTTCCAAAAGAGGGAGACTCTGCAAGTTTTACATTTCTTGGCACTACTATATACTTGTCTTGATTATCTTTAAAGAGTTTTCCCTTAAAGTGTTGACGCAGATCTGCAAACACCTGTTTTGAGAGATTGTTTTGCGAAGAGTACATTGTCGGGATAAAACCTTTTACCGTCAGTTTTGGGTTTATTGATTTTCTTACAAGTTTTACTGTATTTAACAACTGTGCAAGACCCTCAAGTGCAAAAAACTCACACTGAATTGGAATAATAACAGAGTTTGAAGCTGAGAGTGCATTTATTGTCATTGGTCCAAGTGCCGGCGGTGAATCTATAATAATGTAGTCATAATCTTTTTTTACATTAGCAATGGCTTTTTTAAGAACCAACTCACGCCCTTTTGCTTTGTCTGCATCATAGTATTCTTTTTCAATTCCGACAAGACCGATATTTGATGGAACAAGGTGAAGTGTAGGCAGATCTGACTTTAAAATAATATCTTTGAGTTTTTTTGTACCAATTAAGACATGATAGATATTAAACTCATAATCATTTCTGTGAAAGCCCAACGATGTTGTAGCATTTGCTTGTGGATCACAGTCAATAAGAAGTACTTTTTTCTCTGCAACTGCAAGGGATGCTGCTAAATTTACAGCAGTTGTAGTCTTACCTACACCACCCTTTTGGTTTGCTATTACGATTACTTCGCTCATCTTAGACTGTATATCCTCTCACCATTAATTTCCAAACTGCCATCATCACACAATTTCGCCTCAGATAATGAGACTTTTTTATTATTTATATGTGTAAAAAAGTTCTGATTTTTATAAAATTCTAACCTATATTTGCTAAAAACTTGCTTCCATAAAACTTTTTTTTCAAGATTTGCAAAATATTTTTCAAGCAGCTCATTTATATCAATAATTATATCAAGTCTAGAGAAAGATTGTGGTGAGTTTAGAATATTTAAACCGACACCACAAAGTAAAACATCCCCGACAAGTGTTGTTATCATGCCACCGGCTTTTTTTTCATCTATATAAAAATCGTTAGGCCATTTTATCCAGACTTTTGAGCCGAATTCAGCCAGAGTCTCTTTTAACACATAAGAAAAATATATAGATGCAGACTCTATTTTCAAATCTTTAGGCAATTGGTTCAAAGGTATAGCAAAAGAGAGAAAAAGATTTCCTCTTGTTGATGTCCAGTTATTATTTCTACTGCCTATACCATCTGTTTGTTCATTTGCAACAACAGCTACAGGAGCTTGAAGTTTTTTTGATTGTAACTTATGTTTGAGATATTTTTGTGTTGAGTCAAGGACATCAAGCCAAAGTATCTGCAACACTTAGCCTTTTACCATTAACATATGCAATTGCATCCATCTCTTTTTTAGATGGGGGTTGCAAACGAAAAATGCGTAAAGAACCCTCTTGGCATCCAACAACGATACTCTCTTTATCGATTGAAAGTATCTCTCCAAGCTTATGTTTGCCCTCTCTTGACTCCAGTGCCATTTTTTTAAGCTTGAGACCACTCTCAAGATAGATGCCAGGCCATGGCGTAAAGGCTCTGTATTTATTATAAATTGTAGCTGCATTATCAAAGTTAATGAGTCCATCAGCTTTAGTGATTTTTTTACAGTGTGTAGCCTTGGCATCATTTTGCTTTTGAGGTTTATACGCTTGAAAATTTTTCAAAACATCTACAGTAAGCTCTGCTGCTGTTTGTGTTAGAGCTTCAAAGAGTTCCTCCACCATCATATCATCACAAACACTTACTTTTTCTATCTTTAAAATGTCTCCGGTATCAAGACCCTCTTCCATCAGCATTGCAGTAACCCCTGTCTCTTTGTCACCATTAAGCAGTGTCTGCTGAATAGGACTTGCTCCTCTGTACTGTGGCAAGATAGAAGCATGAAGATTGATGCATGGTGCATGGTCAAGTATCTCACGTGGAAGTATCTGACCATAGGCTGCTACTACTATGTAGTCACATGAAGTACTTTGAACACTTTCAATGGCTTCTGGCTCACGCAGACTCTTTGGCTGAGAGAGAGGAATATCATGCTTTTGTGCTGTTACTTTTACCGGTGGAGGAGTGAGTACTTTTTTACGTCCAACAGGCTTGTCTGGCTGGGTATATACTGCTACAACATTGATCTCATTATCAGCAATCAAACGCTTTAAAATAACATCTGCATAATCTGGTGTCCCCATAAAAATAACATCTATCATGACTGTTCCTTTGGAGTAAAAAGTGTGCCACCTTTATGCTTCTCTTCTAACATAAAACTTTTAACATCACGCAGATCAAATCCACTGGCTAAAAACATCTTTTTATTATGTTCTAAAAGATATGCAGCAGCTTTTAGTTTAGTAACAATTCCGCCTGTTGCAAATTCATTATTTGGATTTACCTCTTGCGTGAGTGCCTCATGTGGTATTTCATTCACTGTTTTTAATATTTTTGCATCCTCATATTTTCGAGGATCTTTATCATAATACGCATCAATATCAGAAAGTATTATAAGCATATCGGCATCAGTATGTTCTGTAATGTATGCAGAGAGCTGATCATTATCACCAAGTTCAAGCTCATCTGTAGCGGTAGCATCATTCTCATTGACAATTGGAATGACTCCATTACAAAGAAGTGTTTCAACAGTATTTCGTACTCTTTGAATATCATCATCTTTTGAAAGATTTGCAGCAGTCACTAAGACTTGTGCCGTTATGATTTCATGACGCTCAAATTTTTTTGCATAGCGTTGCATTAACACCGGCTGTCCGATAGCTGCAAGAGCCTGTTTGTTTGCTAAAGCAGTTCTGTCCAGCTTGAGTTTTGTATAGCCTCCGGCAACTGCACCTGAAGAGACCAAGATCACTTCATACTTCTCTCTTAGCTCTGCTAAAAAGTTAACAAGTGCCTGCATACGTGAGAGTGCAATCTCTCCATCTTGGGTAAGAACTGCACTACCAACCTTTACAACAACACGCTGCATAAGTCTTACTTTCTGTCAGATTGCACTAGATTAAAGAGTGCATACTTTAACGGCTCTATATTTTTATTTATTGCAGAAGAGATAGGAACAATAAAGTAAGGTTTTTCTCTATCATATCCCAGTGTCTCATCAACGCTCTCTTGAATAAAATAAGGTAAATTTTCATCAAAATCAAATTCACTCTTTTGCGTTGGCTTTAATCCCATCATCTCAATAAAACCTTCAACTAAAGCCTTTACATCCTCAGGAGGAACAATATCAACACGAGTAAGTGCTATGGCATACTTGCTTTGTCCCAGTTTGTCTGAAAATGCTGCAACTTCCTCACGCAGTACATCTATCTGCTCTTTTAAGTCACGATATGAAGCGAGATCTATCATAAACAGAAGTGTTTTTGTACGTTCAATATGGCGTAAGAACTTGATACCAAGCCCTTTACCCTCGTGTGCTCCACCAATAATTCCCGGAATATCTGCCATTACAAATGATTCATAATCACCGATATTTACCTGTCCTAACTTTGGCGTGAGCGTTGTAAACTCGTAGTTTGCAATCTCAGGGCGCGCATTGGAAACTGTTGAGATAAGTGTAGATTTTCCTACATTTGGAAAACCGACAAGTCCAACATCAGCAATGAGTTTAAGGTCTAGTTTTATATGACGTGTCTCACCTTTTTCACCAGGTTGTGCATATGTTGGTCTTTGATTGGTAGGAGATTTGAAGTGTGTATTACCCAGTCCGCCTTTACCACCTTCTAAAAACTTCACCTCTTGACCATCTTCAGTCATATCTAAAAGGATCTCTCCTGTGTCTGCATCTACTATTTGTGTTCCTGGAGGAACAACAATGACTTTTTTTGCACCAGATTTTCCGGTACAGTTTGAGCCCTCACCCGGACGGCCATTGTCAGCTTTTATGTGCATCTTTCTTTGAAAATGAGAAAGTGTGTGCGTATTGTTGTCACACTTAAACCAGATGTCGCCACCTTTTCCACCGTCTCCACCGTTTGGACCGCCATTTAAGACAAATTTTTCACGACGGAATGCTACACACCCTGGTCCACCTTTACCTGATGAGACTGTTAATTCGACACTATCTGTAAACAAGTGTTCTCCTTTAGTTTTAAAACAAATACTTAAAAACCCACTATTATAGAATAAGTTGATTGTTAAATATTTGAAATTTTAGTTTGTTTTGGAAAAAATCCGAAAAGTAGAAAAAAATGTCTGAGCACAAGGCTCAAACAGTTGTAGAAAATTATGCAGCAGGAATAATTGAAACTTGTTGGCGTTTTTTATCTTTACGCTCAAATGCAACAACACCGTCAACTAAAGCATAGATAGTATGATCTTTACCCATACCAACATTTTTACCTGGATGAACTTTTGTTCCTCTTTGACGAATAATGATGTTACCAGCAACTACTGCTTCACCACCAAATTTCTTAACACCAAGTCTTCTACCAGCTGAATCGCGGTTATTCTGTGTACTACCCTGACCTTTCTTATGTGCCATTTCTATCTCCTTAAATTTAGTTCCTAAATTGAAGGAACCTTTTCATTAATTTATAACATAAAAGGAACAAAGTCCCTTTTATTACGCTAACGCTTTGTTTTCCTTAGCGGAAAGCTCACGCGACTAGTCGCTTTTCGATATCTCTGATTCAGCTTACTATGCAGCTATTTTTGTGATACGAACACGTGTATGATCACGTCTGAAACCACGTTTTACTTTACTATCTTTACGACGACGTTTTTTGAAAATAACAACTTTCTTGTCACGTCCCTCACTGATAACTTCAGCAGTAACAACAGCACCCTCAACGAATGGAGTTCCAACTTTAAGTTCACCAGCATTTACTGCTAGAACTTCTTTGATTTCGATAGTAGCATTTGGCTCTAGAGACATTTTGTCTAATGAAAGAACGTCACCCTCTTGAACTTTATACTGCTTACCACCATTTTTAATAATTGCGTACATCTATGGTCCTTAAATATTTTTAGGTTGTATTTCTACAAAAAGTGCGGAATTATACCCAACTAAGCTTTAAGTTATGTTTAATTTCTCACCTAAACTTTTTTCTTTTTAAAAAGTGTTGCTATTTTTTTTACTGTAAAACGAACAATAAAGAGAAAAAAGTAGATAAAAAAAGCATAAAAAAAAGGATGTGCATAATTTGCTCTTGCTTGCATCAGAGCAAGCCTTTGTGTAGGATCTGATAGTAAATCAGGATGCATTAAAAGTGCAAGGGTGACAAGCAAGATGACAAATATTGTCACCTCTCTTATCACAATGCTTTTCATATTACATCAAGCCTCGCATCATAAGTTGAAAATACATAGGTTTGAGCATATAAAGGTCAAATGCCCACCACAGCCATCTCTCTTCACCTACTGCTAATGGGAATGACGGTGCAGCACCTTCGTAGTTAAACTCAGCTAAAATGATTTTACCATAGCGAGTTTTTAAAGGACAAACAGTATAACCGTCAAATTTCTCTTTTGCTTTTTTGCCTTCCATTACAGAGATAAGGTTCTCTACCATAATAGGAGCTTGGTGACGAGCAGTTCCACCTGTCTTACCTTTAGGAATACCACAAATATCACCAATACCAAATACATTTTTATAGCGTCTATGTTGAAGTGTATATTGGTCAACTTCCAACCAACCTTTACCGCTACCTTTTTGCCATGCAAGTGGAGAATTTGCAACAGCATCAACACCAGCCATCGGTGGTACAACATGAATAAAATCATAAGGCATTTCAACACGCTCAGTTTTTTGAATAATGTCGTACTCTTCCAAATCTTCGTCATACTCACCCTGAACTTCATATTTATGTTCAAAAGTAGCTATTTTTTTATCAGCATCAATCGCTACAAGGTTGTGATGAAATTTATTTGTAATATTTCCATAATATGGTTGTACTTTTTTAACAAGTGTTTCATTTACTTCAGGAACACCAAAAAGTTTTCCACCATTTGTTGCAAATGTAAAGTCAGCTGTAAGCCCATCTTGTTTTAAGAAGTCATCACTCAAGTAAAGGATTTTTTGTGGAGCACCACCACATTTGATTGCAGTTGCCGGCTGAGTACAGATAACTTTTGGTTTACCATTTTTTGCTGCTTCTTTAAGTTCCAAGAACCAATCGTGTGTTACTTCACCACCAACTGCCGTACCGGCTTCTGGATCATTTAAGTAAACAGATGAGATTCCATTCTTACCAATCATCTCTTTTGTAAGACCATCGATCCACTCATAGTGATACTGCAGACCAGTTGCAACTACAAGATAGTCATATTTTACTTCTTTTCCATTACGAGTGATAACTCTGTTGTTATCTGGGTCAAAAGTTTTTACTGTATCTTTGATCCACTCTATATCATCTGGAATGTAGTTTGAGTTCTCACGAAGAAGATCAGATGTCTCCATCTCACCAGCTGCAACAAAAACCTGACCTGGTTGATAAAGTTGCATCTCATTTGGAGCAATAAGTGTGATGTCTGGGTTTGAAAGCCCACGGTGAAGACGAGCTAGTGCCATAATACCACCAGCACCACCACCTACAATTACAATCTTACCTTGCGCATCAGAAGCTTCCGCTTTTGTACCTGCAGAACTTCCTGCACTTGCAAGCACACCTGCCGCAATCGGCGAGATACCCATAAATTTCAGGGCATCACGACGACTCATTCCCTCTTTACTTACAACTTCATCCATAAAATCAACTTTTTTTTCTGACAT
>Ga0256836_1000839_pt1 | contig 15129 bp, 15 predicted proteins | sample 4561380metaG_FD_185974 | JGI IMG/M metagenome (GOLD analysis project Ga0256836, IMG submission 185974) | Hydrothermal vent microbial communities from Guaymas Basin, Mexico - 4561-380 | ecosystem: Environmental > Aquatic > Marine > Hydrothermal vents | place: Mexico: Guaymas Basin | collected...
TTTTGTGCACGTGGATAGAGTTTCAACTTAGCCCTTTATCACGAGGTTGACCAGTTTTTTAGGAACAACTATCTCTTTTACGATCTCTTTGCCCTCCAGCCATTTGGAAACACTCTCTTTTGCAGCTGCTAAAATATCATCTTTACCTGCATCTGCAGCCACTTCAATCTCTCCACGTTTTTTACCGTTTACAGAGACACCAAGTGAGATACTATCTTCTACAAATACCTCTTCGATTATCTCTTGTTTCGTAAGGTTTTTCAGACCAAAGCAGTTTTTAGAGATCTCCCAGCACGTATGTGGAATTACAGGTTCCATAATTGAGCTGAGTATCCAGTAACCTTCACTCCAGACATCTGCATTTTTTTGTGCATTAAGTGCGTTCATCGCTTCCATTACACCTGCTATCATCGTGTTAAATGTATAACGCTCAGCATAAACATCTTCTGCACGTTTTAGCGCTTCATAGACTTTTTTACGTGCAAATTTTTCCTCTTTTGAGAGTGTTGCATGTTCTATCACGGGCTTAGCCTCTGTCGCTACAACATTGGCACTTCTGTCAAAAAATCTTTTTATAAACTTAAATGCTCCATCAACAGCGCTGTCATTCCACTCCAGCTCCTGCGTCGGCGGTGCAGCAAAAAGGATGAAAAGACGTGCAGTATCTGCTCCATATTTTTCTATGATGGCATCAGGATCAACTGTATTGCCTTTAGATTTGCTCATCTTCGCACCGTCTTTGAGTACCATTCCCTGCGTTAAAAGTCGCTCAAACGGCTCATCAAACTCCAAATAACCAAGGTCACGGAAAACTTTTGTAAAGAATCTTGCATACAGAAGATGAAGTATGGCATGCTCGATACCACCGATATAGTGATCAACACCCATCCAGTACTTCAACTGCTCAGCAGAAAATGCCTCTTTTTCCCAGTTTTGCGGGGATGCACAAAAACGTAAAAAGTACCAGCTAGACTCTACAAAAGTGTCCATGGTATCTGTCTCACGTATTGCATCGCCGCCACACTCAGGACATTTACAATGTTTCCATGTCGGATGATTCTCAAGAGGATTCCCCTCTCCTGTTATCTCAACATCTTCAGGAAGAGCAATAGGGAGATTCTCTTTTTTCTCCATCACAAGACCACATTTGTCACAATGAACAAAAGGAATAGGCGCACCCCAGTATCGCTGACGACTTACACCCCAGTCTTTGAGTTTGTAGTTCGTAGTTCTTTGACCCAGTTTTTTCTCTTGGAAGTAGTCAATAATCTTTGACTGTGCTTCTTTAGAGTTCATTCCGTTAAAGCTCTCAGAGTTTATAAGCTTGCCAACTTCAGTAAAAGCAGATTGAGAGAAATCATGTTCCCCCTCAAAGGGTGCTATCACTGCGTTTATAGGCAGATCATATTTTTTGGCAAAATCATAGTCTCTGTCATCATGTGCAGGTACAGCCATAACTGCTCCGCTTCCATAATCCATAAGGACAAAGTTCGCTATCCAGACAGGAACTTTTTTACCCGTTAATGGATGTATAACATTCAGATTAAGAGGAAGTCCCGATTTTTCTTTTTGTCTATCGATTGAAGAGGCATTTTTCATTGCGTTTATCTCTGCAATAGTCGCATCATCGAGAAGTTTGTTCTCTATCATGTATGTAACAATAGCATGCTCAGGTGCAAGTGCTGTATAACTTACTCCGTAGATTGTATCAGGTCTTGTTGTAAAGACATCAAAACTCTCAAACGTACCATCAAGTTTTGCTTTACTCTCTTCATCAAAAAAGAGGTCAAACGCAAGTCCATTCGATTTTCCTATCCAGTTCTCCTGCATCGTAAGAACCTGCTTCGGCCAGCCGCCTTCAAGTTTTTTGAGATCTTCTAAAAGCTCATCTGCATAGGCAGTGATCTTAAAGTAGTACTGGTTCATATCTTTTTTGACTATCGGAGTATCACATCTCCAACAACACCCATCTACGACCTGCTCATTTGCAAGAACCGTCTGATCATGCGGACACCAGTTAAGCATCCCTTTTTCACGATAAAGAAGACCTTTGTTATACATATCTATGATAAAGCCCTGCTCGAACTTCGTATAGAGTTCATCACTTGTTGCCAATTCACGTTTACGTGAAAATGAAAAGCCAAGAGAGTAGAACTCATTTTTCATATAGTCGATATTATCATAAGTCCAGCTCTTAGGATGGCTTCCGTTCTTGATCGCTGCATTTTCTGCAGGCATACCAAAACTGTCAAATCCGATAGGATGCAGAACATTCATCCCCTGCTGTCTGTAATAACGTGCAAAAGCATCACTGATTGAGTAGTTTCTAACATGCCCCATATGCAGACGTCCGCTAGGAAAAGGAAACATCGAAAGGATGTACTTTTTCTCTTGTGTGAAGTCTTCACTAGGTTCAAAACTATCGTTCTCTTTCCAGTACTCTTGCCATTTTTTTTCTATTGTCTGTGCGCTATATTCCAAACTCTTTCCTCTAATACTCTTCGTGTGTTTTACTACTCTCAATATAGACAAGTCCCATTGAGAAGATATTTGCTATTAATGCACCGATTGCCAGTGCAATTGCCCATGAATCATCTTGAACGATTACTAAAAAGATAAAAGCAGGGATAAGGTGCAAGTCAGCAACCAAAGAGGATGCCAACAACTCAGCTGAGAGAAGGTTTCTAACACCGATTTTTAAAATCGTAGATATTAGATTTACACTTGCGGCAACAAAGAGTGAAATTGCTGTATTTTCATATAAAAAACCTGCGATTGACGTCAAACTCATTAATGAGAAAAATACGTATACGACCTTACCCCAATCCATTACATTACTCCAGATTCAAATTGCTCACGCATTCTGTTCTTTTCAGCTTCTCTTTTTGCTTTCTCTGCAAGTTTTGTATGGTATTTTTTCACATCAAAACCAAACCAAAGAAGTATCGGCGAAGCAACAAAGATAGATGAGTATGTACCGATAATGATACCTATAAGCATTGTAAATGCAAATGGATGAATGATCTCACCACCAAACATAAAGAGCGTAAAGATAACAAAGAACGTTGTCAATGACGTAAGTGTTGTTCTTGAGAGCGTTCTTGTGATAGACTCGTTAATAATCTCTCCAAGGGTCATATTTTTAGAGCCAACAATTCCTTCACGGATACGGTCAAATACAATTATCGTATCATTAAGTGAATACCCAAGGAGGGTTAAAAGTGCTGCTAAAACATCAAGGTTTACATCTATACCAAAGAGTGCGACAAAACCACTTGCGATTGAGACATCATGGATAAGTGCGACAATGGAAGCCACTGCAAAACGCCACTCAAATCTAAACGCAACATAGATTAAAATACCACCAATTGCCAAAAGCATTGAGAGAATACCTTTCTCTCTCAATTCACTACCAACCTTTGGTCCAACTATGTCAACACGACGAATTTTAAATTCACCTGTTCCTTGCAATGCTTCTCTTGTAACATCGCCGATATCTTGCGTTACACTTCCGCTGCTTGTTTTCATACGGATTACAACTTCTTCGGGAGAACCGAACTCTGTAATGGAAGCATTCTCAAAAAGTTTGTTTGCTTTTAGTTTTGTACGCATTTCATCAATAGGTGCTGCTTTGTTATACTTCACCTGAACAATAGTTCCTCCGGCAAAGTCAATACCGTAGTTAAAACCTTTTGTTGCCAAAACAACATACGAAGCAAGCACTAAAACGATTGAAAAAGCTACTGCTACTTTTGATTTGCCCATAAAATCAAGGGCTGATTTATATTTAAAAAATTCCATAATTACCCCTTAACCCCAAACCAAAATTTGAAATCTTTGCTTTTTGACATCTTGCTCTCAAGAAGTTGATAAATTCCGTGTGTTCCTAAAATCGCAGTCAGCATTGATGCCAAAATACCGATACTCATAGTAATAGCAAATCCTTTAATCGCACCTGTTCCATATACATATAGAACAATCGCAGCAATTAGCGTTGTAATATTTGCATCCAAAATTGCACTCATGGCATTGGCATAACCATCTTCTATGGCCTTATGCATCGATTTACCTTCATATATAAGTTCACGAATTCTCTCTGTAATAATTACATTGGCATCAACAGCCATACCGACCGTCAAGACGATACCTGCCATACCAGGAAGAGTAAGCGTTGCACCAAAGAGACTCATAACTGCCAGGAGTATGAATATATTTGCAATAAGAGCAATATTTGCAACAACACCCGCCATACGGTAATAGAGAATCATAAAAATAATGACCAGAACAAAACCACCACTTAATGCTACCATAGAAGCTTTAATGCTGTCTGCACCCAGACTAGGACCAACAGAACGTTTTTCCATAAGATAAATCGGAGCAAGCAGAGCACCAGAACGCAGTGCAATAGCCAAATCTTTTGCTTCTAAAACAGTATAGTTTCCAGAGATTTGTCCTGATCCGCCACCGATTCGCTCATTGATATTTGGCGCAGAGTAGACTTTGCCATCCAACACTACCGCTAATCTTTTACCGACATTTTTGCCTGTAAAATCACCGAAGATATCTGCACCCTCTGCGTTTAACTTAAAGTTGATAACAGGTCTGTTGTTTTGATCAAATCCCACATTTGCACCGGTAAGCATAGTGCCGTCTAAAATGGGAATCTCATGTACGAGATATTTCATTTGCGGATTTTTAGCATCTTCTAAAATCACATCTCCATACGCAGCAGCATCAGCATCACTCATAGAAAATACTCGTGCATTTCGATCTTCATCTACTGCCATAAGCTCAAGCTTTGCAGCACGGGAGATAAGTTCACGGGCACGCTGTTCCTCTTTTTGAGATTTTATACCGGCGAGTTCGACTAAAATCTTCTCTTTTCCCTGACGGGCTACAACAGGTTCAGAGAGACCAAACTGATCAAGTCTGTTTCTTATTGTCTCAATCGCTTGGTCAATTGCAAGTTTTTTTGTCTTCTTTATCTCTTCTTTTGTTAATGCGACAGAGATGACATTGCCATTGTTTACAAGTGTAATGCCCTCAAGTTCAGAGAGATATTTTTGTAGTGTCGGCACTTCGTCACTGTCCAATACTTCAAACTTTACACTCTCATCATCAAATGTCAAACCATCAATAAGAATATCATTACGTTCAGCGTAATGTTTGATGCTTGCAGCAATTGATTTTATGCGTGATTTAATCGCTTCATCAGTTTTTACACCTAAAAGCATATGCAGACCGCCTTGAAGATCAAGACCCAGGGTTATTTTTTTGCCACTTTGAGTTTGCAAAAGCGAAGGCATAGAGAAGACTATACCAAACGCAAGTGCCAGTACAAAAATGACTATACGGTAATTAAGCTTCATCCTCGTACTTCTTTGCAATGGAATCTTTTGTTATTTTAACTATCACATCGTCATTCATTTTAACAGAAAGGAATTTCTCCTCTACTTTATGAATAACTACGATAAATCCACCGCTAGTGATAACTTTATCGCCTTTTTTGAGAGACTCTAGCATCTCTTTTTTAGCTTTCGCCTCTTTTTGTTGCGGGCGGATAATTACAAAGTACATAATTGCAATTAAAAATACAAACGGTAATAGTTGAGAAATTATCTCCATATCTTCTTCTTCCTTCTTTAGTAAATTGGTGCGATTATACAAAAAATATACTAAATAGCTAGTAAATTTAGTACAATTTCATTATGAAACAACTATTCACACATCTTTTGCTCTCAATCCTCACGGCACTTCTCTTTAGTGCCTTTATTTATCTTGAGCATTATGGTCTTACAAATAAACTTCTCAACACGATTTTAGGTATCTCTGCAATCGCTTTGCTTTTGTATATTCCAAAACGGGCAATCCTCTTTAGTGGATTTTTTATCGGTCTTTTATGGTTCTACTGGATAGGATACAGCTTCAAATATCAGGGTGTCGGGTATATGACTCCTATTGTCACATTTGGGTTTGGTGTTCTCTATCTGCTCTTTTTTTCACCTTTGGCTTTTACGGACAAACCTTATATCAGAGCAATTTTACTTTTCGCTTTAAGTTTTGTAGAACCACTTGGCTGGAACTGGATGAAACTCGAACTTCCTTTTGTAAACAGCTATATAGGTGTTTACAATTACCAATTTGCAGCACTTCTTTTAGCTTTGAGCCTTCCTGCTCTCATTCAAAACAAGAAATTTAAAACCCTGCCTCTGCTTCTGCTTATCGCTGCGTTTAACTATGGTTACCCAACGCAAAATGATGCGCCACTTAAGATAAAACTCGTCCAAACCGAGATAAAACAAGAAGATAAATGGCAGCGCAAAAATCTTTACACTACTGTTGAGATGATATTTAATGAAATTCAAAACGCAACCCAAGAAGGTTATGACCTCGTTGTCCTTCCTGAATCGGTTTTTCCTCTTTTCATGAACAAAAATCCCCTGCTTCTCTCAGAAGTACTTGAAGCAAGCAAACAGATAGATATTATTGCCGGTTCTTTGCTGCGTGAAAATCATCTTAACTACAATGTTACCTACTATTTTCATAATGGAAAATATAAGGTGGCAAAAAAACTGATACTTGTACCTTTTGGAGAGTACATTCCTCTTCCCTCTTTTATGAAAAAGTTTGTAAATGATACTTTTTTTGCAGGAGCTAGTGACTTTGTAACAGCCAAGCATCCTACTGATTTCATCATAAAAGGGGTAAAGTTTAGAAATGCTGTCTGCTATGAAGCAACGTGCCAGGCACTCTATGAGGGAGATGTAAAGTATATGATAGCCATCAGTAACAATGCATGGTTTGCACCTTCTATCGAACCGACACTACAAAAACTTTTGATGCAGTACTACGCACGTAAAAACGGAGTAAGCATCTATCATTCTGCTAATTATAAAGGAACAGGAGTTATCAAGTAATCTTATTGTAAACTCTATTAGATATAATAAGAAAAAATATTTTCTTAGGGTTACTAATAATATGCAAAATTTAAAAAATCCAAATCTTTATATAAATCGTGAGCTCTCTTGGTTGCAATTTAACACCAGAGTACTCAAACAAGCGCAAGATGAGTCACTACCGCTCTTAGAACGTCTCAAATTCTTGGCCATTTACGGTACGAACCTTGATGAATTCTATATGATCCGTGTTGCAGGACTCAAAAAACTCTTCTCTGCAGGTATCATTGTCTCAGGCGCAGACAGACTTACACCGCTGCAACAACTCCGTGAAATTCGCAATTATCTTCACCAAGAGCAACAAGTTGTTGAGCATTGCCGCAGCGAAATATTTAAAAAACTTGAACCGCATGGCATTTCCATAAAGACCTATGATGAGCTAAACAATCAAGACAAACACAGCCTCAACCAATATTTCAATGAAAATATCTATCCTGTTATCATCCCTATTGCCGTTGATGCCACACATCCATTCCCTCATCTTAACAACCTAAGTTTTGGGCTTATCGTGAAACTGCGTGATAATGACAATGAAGATATAGAACGCTTTGGTATCATCCGTGTTCCACGTGTTTTAGATAGATATGTACAACTCAGTAACGGAACATATATTCCTATTGAGAGTGTTGTTGAAAAACATGTTGATGAGCTTTTCCCGGGTTACTCACTTATCAAGTATGCTTCATTTCGTGTCACCAGAAATGCCGATATTGCCATAGAAGAAGAGGAAGCCGACGACTTTATGGAGATCCTTGAAGAGGGACTTAAACTCCGTCGTAAAGGGGAAATGGTACGTCTTGAGGTCGGTTCAAACGCAGATGATGAAATCATTAACTTTTTCAATCGTCATGCACATATATACAAAGACGACATCTATAAATTTCATACATTTTTAAATCTCTCAAGCCTCTGGCAGATAGTCTCAAACAAAGACTATGCACATCTTTTAGCACCATCATTCCAGCCAAAAATACTACCGCCGTTTGACAGCAATGAAGACTATTTTTCTATTTTAGAAAAACAAGATGTACTGCTTTACCACCCGTATGACAGTTTTGAACCTGTTGTAAACCTCATCCAGTGTGCTGCAAAAGATCCTGATGTCGTCTCTATAAAAATGACGCTCTACCGTTCAGGTACAAAATCTCCAATCGTAAAAGCACTCATCGATGCAAGTGAAAGCGGTAAGCAGGTCACTGTTATGGTGGAGCTCAAAGCAAGATTTGATGAAGAGAACAACCTTATCTGGGCAAAAGCACTTGAGAAGTCCGGCGCACATGTTATCTACGGAATTCAAGGCTTTAAAGTCCACGCAAAAGCAGCACTCATCACACGAAGAAAGAATGGAAAGCTCAAACAGTATGCACACCTTGGAACAGGAAACTACAACCCTGCAACTTCAAAAATATATACTGACATGAGTTACATGACAAGCAAAGACACTGTTACAAATGATCTGACACGATTTTTCCACTTTTTGACCGGTTTTAGTAAAAAAGGAAAACTCAACGAGCTTTACATGGCTCCTTCACAGATAAAACCAAAACTCCTCTCTTTGATTCACAATGAAACAAGACAGGCAGAAAACGGACAGATCATCGCAAAGGTAAACTCACTTGTTGATGAGGATGTTATCAGAGCACTTTACAAAGCTTCTCAGGCTGGTGTAAAGGTTGACCTCATTGTACGTGGTATCTGTTGTCTCAAACCGGGTATCAAAGGGGTGAGTGAAAATATCCGCGTTATCTCGATTTTGGGAAAATACTTAGAACATGCACGTGCATTTTACTTTAAAAACGATGCTTCAAAAATCTACATATCAAGTGCAGACTGGATGCCTAGAAATCTTGTAAGACGAATAGAGCTTCTGACAGCTATCAAGGATAAAACATCACAAAATAAAATCATCCAAATCCTCAAACTGCAGTGTGCAGACAATGTACTCGCTCACGAGCTTCAAAGCAATGCAACCTATGTAAAAGTAAAAGCTGAAGATAATGAAAAGCAGATTAACAACCACAAACTGCTTGAAGAGTATGTCAATAAGATTGCAAAAGCAACACGTAAAGAGACTTCAAGTTATGTTACACAACTGGCTGAACGTCTTTTCATAGAGAGTTAGGAGAAGGATTATGTTACACACTTTTAAAAGTATAGATCCAAGCATAGGAAACAAGAGCTGGATAGCACCATCTGCAGATGTTGTCGGGGATGTTACATGCGGAGAGGAATGCTCCATCTGGTTTGGCTGTGTTGTACGCGGTGATGTTCACTACATCAAGATAGGCGATAGAACCAATATCCAAGATTTAAGTATGATTCATGTCACACACTACAAGAACGGTGACAAATCTACAGGAAATCCGACCATCATAGGTGATGATGTAACCATCGGTCACCGTGTAATGCTCCATGGCTGCACAGTAGAAGATGCTTGCCTTATAGGTATGAGTGCGACCATACTTGATGGTGCGGTCATTGGAAAAGAGAGTATTGTCGGAGCTGGAGCACTTGTTACAAAAAACAAAGTTTTTCCTCCTCGTTCACTTATAATGGGAACACCGGCAAAAGTTGTACGGGAATTAACGGAGGAAGAAGTTGCAGAACTCTACGCTTCAGCGAAGAGATATATTGCGTTTAAGAGAGATTACCAAGAGTAGTTATGCAACATCATAGACCATATATTTACCCTTATGGGTTTGTGCTATGACATTTTGTTTGATTTTTGTAGATGATGTTTGAGGGTTATAACTCACTTGTACGATTTTTGCACCTTTTGATTTTAGATACTCTTCTACTGCTATATTATGAGGTTTGTCTCCCCAATCTTCGCCAATTACAAAAATATCAGCATCTACTACCTTACATTGAGTAACATACTCAAGTTCGTCATACGAGACGACATCATCTACACAATCCAAAGCTTTTAGCATTCTCATTCTTTGATCCAATGGGATTACAGGCACATTTCTTTTATATGAAGCGACTACTTCATCAGAAGCAACCCCGACTACGAATTTATCACCCAATGTCTTGCAGTATTCTAAAAGGTCTAAATGACCAATATGTAACAAATCAAAAGTACCAACGGTATATACGGTCATGATTTACTTCCTTACGTAAAATTTATTTTATCTATAATACTCTTTTATGCTGAAATTTATGCTATACTGAAAAAAGAATTACAAAATACTTAAAAAACAGGAATTTGAATGCCAGAAGCAAGACAAGTACACAAAAAGTTACAACAACCCACTATTTTATCTTATATCAAAGATATTCCAAACCTTTTATCACTTTCAGGATTGGCCTGTACGATACTTTCTATCTATTACTCTATTGCAGGTATTTACACTCTTGCAATGATCGGAATGGTTTGGGCTGTTGCTTTTGACTGGGCTGATGGACTTGTCGCACGAAGACTCAAAGGAAGAACTCCAACCGATGCAAAATTCGGAGGACAACTTGATGTGCTCATAGATATTGTCAGTTATGGTGTCACACCTGCGATCTTACTCTTAAGCTATGGTCATTTTGAGCCTCTCTTTTTAATTGGAGCCTTTATCATGGTTGCAGCGGCTGCGATACGTCTAAGTTACTTTAGTACATACGGTTTGGCAGGAGGGACAAAATACACAGGATTGGCACTCGATAACAATAGTCTGATCTTGGTTGCACTCTTTTTATTAGAGGGTGTTGTGAGTAGTGGAGTATTTACAACTCTTTTATACATAAGTGGCGTTTCACTTGCCATACTCAATGTTTCACAGATCAAGACACCTAAACTCTCAGGAAATCCTAGAAATGTCTGGCTTTTAGCTCTTTATACTTTAAGTATAACTGCTGTTTACAGTTGGAAGTTTTTAAATTAGTATAATCTATCTTATAAAAAAAGGGGAATAAAATGGATAAAAAAGAAGAATTCTTAAAGATGATGAATTTTAGACATGCCTGTAAAGTGTTTGATACCACGAAAAAAATCAGTGATGAAGATATGCATTATATTTTAGAGGTTGGACGAAAGTCTCCGAGTTCGTTTGGAATGGAGGCGTGGAAATTTTTGGTCATTACAAATGATGCACTTAAAGAGGAGTTAAAACCATTTTGTTGGAATCAACCACAAATCACGACCTGTTCGCATTTAGTGGTTGTTTTAGCCGGTATTGAATCTTTAAAAGTAGAAAGTGGCACAGTTCGATCACGCTTTATGCGTCGTAATCTGCCACAGGATAAAGTAGATGCTTATATAAAACTCTATGCTTCACATCTCAGTGATACGCTAAGCAGTGATGAGAAGATATACCAATGGAGTGCCAGACAAACGTACATAGCTGCTGCAAATATGATGAGTGCTGCCGCATGTATAGAGATAGACTCCTGTCCGATAGAAGGGTTTGAAAAAGAGAATGTTGAAAAGATTTTAAACCTTGATACAGGTAAATTTCAAGTCGCGATGCTCCTGCCTTTTGGATACAGAATAAATGAGCAGTCTACGCAATTAAGATTAAATTTTGAAGAGGTTGTGGAGTTTATCAAATAAACTCTATCATTTTATAGAGCCTATATTTGTGTTCCCATACTCTGTATGGAAACACTCTTACGACATTTGGATTATCTTATGTTCTATAGTCCGCATTGATCTTTACATATTCATAACCAAGGTCACATCCAAACGCAGTGAATACTCCCTCGCCTACACCCAGATCACAAGAGATAGTAAATTCACTCAGCTTCATCACTTCAGAAGCTTTTTGCTCCATTGCAGCATCGAAAAAGAGCTCCCCTTTTTTATAAACGCAGATGTCATTAAAAGAGATAGTGAGTGACTCTTCATACGCCTCTACTCCGCTTGCACCTACAGTTGAAGCGATTCTTCCCCAGTTTGGATCCTCACCATAGAGTGCTGTTTTTACCAGTAGTGAGTTCGAGAGTGCTTTTGCGACTATCTCTGCTTCGTTGTCATCTTTTGCACCGCTTACTTCGTATGTCACAAGTTTTGTAGCACCTTCACCGTCTCTTACCATCTCACGAGCCAGAAAACGCATGATATTATAGAGTGCTTCACTAAACGCAGCTTCATTGTAGGCACCGCTTTTTGCATTGCTCAGAAGCACTACGGTATCGTTTGTTGAAGTATCACCATCTACACTTGCTGCGTTAAATGTCACCTCTACATTTTTATCGAGTATCTTTTGCATCTCTTCTTTGCTTACATCCGCATCAGTAGTGATAAAGCAGAGCATCGTAGCCATAGCAGGATTTATCATCCCTGCCCCTTTTGCCATTGCGCCTATGTGAAAACTATTGCCATCTTCAAGCTCTACTCTATAAGCTATCTGTTTAGAAAATGTATCTGTTGTCATTATCGCTTCTGCCGCTGCGTTTGGCTCTCGTTTACTCAGATCAAAAAGCTTTGCACCATTGATGATCTTCTCTTTTGGAAGTCGCACACCGATAACACCCGTAGAGCTCATCACTGCGTTTGAGATATTTGTTGGCAGCGTAGAGAGTATCTCATCGATATCTGCAATACCCGCTTTGCCTGTCATTGCATTTGCATTTTTAGAGTTTATCAAAACGAAGTTCGTTTTAAATGAACCCTTGTTCTTAAAGTGCTTAATAGGAGCTGCAGCCATCTTGTTTGTAGTAAATGTCGAAGCGATCTCACACTCCACATCACTGTATATAAATGCCATATCTTTAGCATTGTTCGCTTTTAGTCCTGCACTTATACCATCTGCATAAAAACCTGCAGATGCACATACTCCACCATCTATTTTATTTAATTTATACAAATTTCAGCTCCTTTGGTTTTACTCTTTTAGAGAGTATGTCTTTTGTTATTTTTATTCCCTGCTGCGTTCCGATGACCAACAGTTTTGACTCACTTGTCACCAGTGTATCACCCTTAGGCATACTTAAGAACTTGCCATCCTTTTTCGTAATACCAACTACAGAAGTATTGGCGATCTCACGAATGTGTGTCTCTTTGAGTTTTTTCAACACTACCCAGCTATAACGTGGAATAGTAATCTCCTGCATATCAAGAGGATTGTCATTTTTATATAAAAACTCTTCAAGCAGATTTTCCATATCAGGACGTGCGGCCATCGCACTTACCCGTTGTGCTGTCAGTTTTGTAGGAGAGACGACCGTATCGGCACCGAGTTTTTTGAGTTTTTCCACATCACTAATGCTCTCTGCCGATGAGATAACATAGTATGGCCGTGGCAGATAGTGCTCTTTTTCAAAAAGCCTTACAGAGGCTATTAATGCAATGTTATCTGCAATCGAACCAGAGAGTGTGATGAGCCCTTTTGCAGAAGAGAGATGCGCTTTGAGCATCGCAAGTTCAGCATGGGGTTCTGCCTGTAAAAAGTAAGGGTACTTATACTCCTGCGCCCACTCATAAATCTCTTTTCGCGGATCGATAACGATAAACGGAATATGATTTTGACGTAACTGTTTTGTTACTTCTATCGTATAGTCATTATGATAACATACAACAAAATGCTTTTTCAATCTTGCAATTTTATAGAGCATTTTTCTCTCCTTCAATATGGCAACAATATGCCCCTTGTTTAGCTCATTTACCAAAATACCGATTGCACTTGAAAAAACTGCAAAACCAGCAATAATCAGATTGATGGTAAAAATTCTTCCAGTATGCGATATAGGGGCAATCTCTCCAAATCCTACTGTAGTAAATGTTACAGCTGTTTGATATATGGCATCCATAACCGTAAAGTCATCAATAAGTACATAGCCGACTGTACCGACAAGCATTACAACAACAGTTAATATAAGAGGTAAACGAAAAGCTTTTAAGTGAGGGTAAACTTCAGGAAGAAGTTCTTTGTCAGGTTTGGGAGGAGTCTCCCAGTTCAGGAAGTCACGAATCTTCTGTAGGAGATTCAAAACTATCCCTTAAATTACGAATTCTTTTTCAGTGTACGTAATTCTCTAGCTGAAATTTTAATCTTTTTCGTTGTACCATCTTCTAATGTGATACGCACTGTTCTTAAGTTTAATAAAAAACGACGCTTTGTTCTGTTTTTTGCATGAGAAACATTGTTCCCACTCATAGGGCCCTTGCCGCTAATAGCACATCTTCTTGCCATTTGAGTATCCTTGAATGATATTTAAAGTTGCGAATTGTATCAAATAAAAGCAAAACTTCAACTTAAGCCAATATTGTTTAGGAAAGAGATTACAATTTATATTTCTTTTATATTTATATAGTTAGAATACAAGACACGGCAAAACAAAAGGAATCCTTTGATTACAAAAGAAAAAGTTGATGCATACATTCAAAAAATCCCTCCTGCTCCTGAAGCTCTTCAAAAGACAATCCTTTTTCTTAATCAGGGAGAGCTGACAAAAGCAGCACAGATTGCCCAAACAGATTTACCACTCAAAGCCTATCTAGTAGATCTTGTTAACAAGCCGATTTTTGGATTTAGAAATGAGGTTTCTGATATCTCTCAGATTTTTGGAATTTTAGGTGTTGAAAAATCACAACAGGTTGTTTACAACTATATGGTTTCTCTTTTATCACCTGCAAAATGGCAGCTGTTTGCACTAAACAAAAGCTCATTTTGTGACCTCCAAGCGGATCTCTCTACAAAATGGCAAAAAATATTATTACATTTAGAAATTAAAGATGCAGATACACAAAATGCAATCACGCTGCTTCCTGCAAGTATCATCGTAGCTGAAGCACTCTTTTGTGAAAAGCTTGATGATGTAAAACTCCTGCGTAGCACAAGTGAGATTGACCTAAATACAATTTTGGCAAGACTGTGTGGTATGGATCTTTTCGATATTTGCCAACGCATAGCACAAAAATGGAATATGAACGAAAAGAGCGCTGAGATACTCCAAGCAGCAAGCGGGGTAAAACCCTCCAATGATGAGACAATAAACACTCTTGGAAAATGGATGCACCTCCTCCTCTTTTACACCCTTTCAAAACCTGTTTACATAAATGCACAACTCAATGATTTCATAGATTTTCAGATAGAGTATGTCGGCGATATCTATGATGATTTTGCAACACTGATGGAGATTACATGAGAGCAGTAGTTAAAAACGGTATCGGCACTTTTCATCCACAAGGCTTTTTAGATGGGAATTCAAGTGCAGCACTACTCAGTATTGATGATATAAACGC
>Ga0256836_1000841_pt1 | contig 15118 bp, 18 predicted proteins | sample 4561380metaG_FD_185974 | JGI IMG/M metagenome (GOLD analysis project Ga0256836, IMG submission 185974) | Hydrothermal vent microbial communities from Guaymas Basin, Mexico - 4561-380 | ecosystem: Environmental > Aquatic > Marine > Hydrothermal vents | place: Mexico: Guaymas Basin | collected...
TTGCAAGTAATCAAATAATTTATACCATAAATAATTTTTCTTCTATTACGCCTTTAAAACAAAATGATGTTTTGGCTACATATTCTCCTAAAATAAAAAAAGAAGATGGGTATGTGGATTTTCAAGATGCTTTAATAATGGATAGAAAATATAGAGCCTTTAAACCTTGGCCTGGAATATTTTGTGATAAATTTAAAATTAATGAAATGGAACTTTTAGATACAAATAGCGAAAATGAAAAAGGAAAAATTTTAAAAATAGATGATGGGGTTGTGGTTGGTTGTAAAAAAGGAAGGGTTAAATTAATTAAAGTTCAAGTGCCTGGTAAAAAAGAAGTTAGAGCAGTTGATTATGTTAATGGTAAAAGATTAAAAATAGGGGATAATATATTGATATGAAAATGAAATTTTTGTATTTTAAAGAGATTGATTCGACCCAGAAATATTTGCTTGAAAATTTAAAAGAGTTAGATGCTCCTTTATGTGTTTGGAGCGAATGTCAAAAAAATGGGATAGGAAGCAGAGGAAATAAATGGATAGGAAAATGTGGAAATTTGTTTTTTTCTTTTGTGGATTTTTTAGAAAATTATAAAGACGTTCCAATTCAGAGTTTGTCTATATATTTTGGATGGATAATGAAAAAAACTTTAAATGATTTTGGAAGTGAGGTTGTTTTAAAATGGCCAAACGATCTTTATTTAAATAAAAAAATAGGGGGAGTTTTAACTAATATTAAAAAAGATAAAGTAATTTGTGGAATAGGAATTAATACTAAATTTGCTCCAAAAGAATTTGAACGCTTGGATATTGAAATAAAAAATGATAAAATTTTAAAAGCCTTTTTTAAAAATTTGGAAAAAATATCTTTTAAAGAAGCTATAAAAGAATATAAACAAGAGTTTGAGTTAACAAAAAAGAAATTTAATATAAATGGAATATTATGTGATGATGGTGCTATTTTAAAAAATCGCAAAAAGGTGTATTCAAAAAGATGATAGAAATAATTTCGGTGGCAAATCAAAAAGGCGGGGTTGGAAAGACTACAACGGCTGTTAATTTAGCCGCAAGTCTTGCTATTGCCGATAAAAAAGTATTGTTAATAGATGCTGATCCACAAGCAAACGCTACTTCTTCATTAGGATTTTATAAAAGCGATTACGAATATAATTTGTATCATGTTTTAATTGGAAGCAAAAATATCAATGAGGTAATTTTACACACTACTCTTCCAACTCTTGATTTGATTCCTTCAAATATTGGACTTGTTGGAATTGAAAGAGAATTTGATTATTTGGAAGATAAAGAGTTGATTTTAAGAAAAAGAATTAAAGATTTAAAAACTGATTATGATTATATCATAATAGATACTCCTCCAACTTTGGGTCTTATAACGATAAATGCTCTAAATGCAAGCGATAGTGTAATTATTCCAACTCAAACGGAATTTTTTGCGCTTGAAGGTTTGGCTCAACTTATGAAAACTATTAAACTTCTTCAACATACTTCCAATCCTAAATTAAAAATTAAAGGATTACTTCCTACTATGTATTCTAAAAAAAATAATCTTTCAAAACAGGTGCTAGCTGATTTGGTAAGACATTTTAGGGATAAGCTTTTTATTAATGAAAACGGAAATATTTTAATTATTCCAAGAAATGTTCGTTTAGCTGAAGCTCCAAGCTTTGGAAAACCCATTATTTTATACGATATAAAAAGTTCTGGAGCTATTGCGTATGAAATGCTTGCTAAAAAAATTTTGGAGAGTAATGAATGAAAAGACTTGGAAGAGGACTTAGTGCTATTTTAGAAGATGCCGAAGCGTCTTATTTAAAAGAATTACCAAATAGCGGTGTAAACGAGATTGAAATTGATAATATCATACCAAATCCTTATCAGCCAAGGAAAGAATTTAGTGAAGATAGTATAGAGGAATTGGCTATTTCTATTAAGAAGCATGGGCTTTTACAGCCTATTGTAGTAATTAAGGATGAAGATAAATATATTTTGGTTTCTGGAGAGAGAAGATTAAGAGCTTTTAAAAAGTTAAAAAAAGACAAAATAAAAGCAATTATTGTAGATTATTCAAAAGAAAATTTGAGAGAATGTGCTTTAATTGAAAATATTCAAAGAGAAGATTTAAATCCTATTGAAATTGCTATTGCTTTGGATGCTTTGATAAAAGAGCATGGTTACACTCATGAGGAACTTGCTAAGAGCATAGGAAAAAGCAGAACTTATATTACGAATATGTTAAGAGTTTTGAATTTACCAAAAGATGTAATTGAGAAAATTAGAAACGATAAAATTTCGATAGGTCACGCTAAAGTATTGGTAAATCTTCCAGAAGAAAAAGTAAAAGAGGTTGTAAAAGAGATAGAAGAGAAAAATTTAAGCGTAAGAGATACTGAAAAATTGGTAAAAAGTTTGAAAGAAAAGAACGAAGAATTTAACGACGAGATTGTGGAAGTTGGTTATAAACTTAAAAAATTGGGATTTAAAATAGAAGTTGGAAAAGACTTTGTAAAAATAAAGTTAAAAAACGAAACAGATTTGGAAAAATTAAACAAACTTTTGGAAAATTCGAATTAATTTTATGTTAAAATTTCACAAAAAGGAGTATTGATGCTTGATTTGAATTTGGGCGTGATGTTAATAATAGCGGGTATTTTTTTAATTACGATGATTTTGCTTAAAATTTGGTTGTTTGAGCCTCTTGTAAAATTTATGGACGAAAGAGAGGCTAAGTTAAAAGAAGAGCTTGAGATGATTAAGCAAAATACCGAAGAGACTAAAGAAATAGAAGAGGAAATTCAAGAAATTTTAAAACTTGCAAGAGAAGATGCAAGAAAAATAGTAGAAGAAGCTAGATTGAAAGCAACTGAAGAGGCTGAAAAAGTAAAAACTATTAAACAAAGAGAAATAGAAGAAGCAAAAGAGTCTTTGGCATTGAGGCTTAAAAAAGAAAAAGAGGAAATTTTAAAAGAATTATTAAAAGATAAAGAAGAAATTAAAGAATTACTACAAAATAAATTAAGGAAAGCGGCATGAAAAAGTTATTTTTATTGCTATTAACTGGTGCTATTGTTTTTGCAAGCGAAGAAGGGACGGATATTATTCCAAGAACGATTAACTTTATTATTTTTGTTGCTATTTTGTATTATTTAGTAGGAGACAAAGTAAAAAGATTTTTTGAAGAGAGAAGAGAAAAAATTGCAAAAAAATTCCAAGAAATTGAAGAAAAATTAAAAGAATCTAAAGAGAAAAAAGAAGCATTAAAAGCTGAATTGAATCAAGCAAAAAAATTGGCTGAAGAAATTATTCAAAATGCTAGAAAAGAAGCTGAATTTATAGAAAGTAAAATAAAAGCGCAATTAGAAGAAGAGATTAAGCTTCTTGAAAAACATTTTGAAGAATATAAAGAAGCTGAAATTAGAAAAACTAAACAAGAGGCTGTAAAAGAATATTTACAAGAAATATTTAAAGATGTTCATATTACAAGCGAAGATGCAGCAAAACTAATTCTAAAGGCGGCATAATGATAGTTTTAAAATATACAAAAGCATTGCTTTTAGCGTTAAAAGAAGATGAAATTTTAGAGGTGTTTGAAGCTATTAAAAAATTGGCTTTAGTTGCAAAAAATCCTAAATTTGTGTTATTGGTAAAGTCTCCTATGCTTAGTATAGATGAAAAAGTTGAAATTTTGAAAAAAATTGCGCAAAGTAATAATCAAAAATTTGCAAATTTTATTAAAATTTTACTTGAAAATAAAAGAATTGACTTATTAAAAGAAATTTATCAAAGTCTTTATGAAGCGGTTTGTAAACACTTTAACAAATATGAAGGTGTAGTTGAAGGAAAAATTGAAGAAGCTACTCTAAAAGCATTAGAGGAAAAACTCTCTAAAGAATTCGATGCGAGTATAAATTTAAAACTTAAAGAGAGTGATATTAACGGAATAAAAGTATTTGTAGACGTTTTAAATGTAGAATATTCAATTTTAGAAGATAGAATTAAACAAGAATTAATGAATCAAATTTTAAAAGCAATCTAAAAGAAAGGAGTATAAGTGGTACAGGAAATTACACAAATTATTAAAGAAAGAATCGAGAACTTTGAACTAAAAGTAGATGTAGAAGAGGTAGGAAAAGTTATATATTCAGCTGATGGAATTGCGAAGGTTTATGGTCTTACTAACGCAATGGCTGGTGAAATGGTTGAATTTGAAACTGGTGAGAAGGGATTAGTATTTAACCTTGAAGCTGATAACGTTGGGGTAGTTGTACTTGGTAAAGGTACTGAAATAGTTGAAGGAAGTACGGTAAAAAGACTTGGTAGATTAATTTCTGTTCCTGTTGGAGAGGCTTTAATTGGTAGAGTTGTAAATGCTCTTGGTGAGCCAATTGACGGGAAAGGTGAAATTGAAGCAACTGAATATAGATATGTTGAAGAAAAAGCTCCGGGAATTATGGCTAGAAAATCTGTTCATGAACCACTTCAAACTGGTATTAAAGCGATTGATGCTCTTGTACCAATTGGTAGAGGACAAAGAGAGCTTATTATTGGGGATAGACAAACTGGTAAAACAACAGTAGCTATAGATACTATCTTAAATCAGAAAGGACAAGATGTAATTTGTATTTATGTTGCAATTGGACAAAAACAATCAACTGTTGCAAATATAGTAAGAATTTTAGAAGAGCATGGAGCAATGGATTATACTATTGTTGTAAATGCTTCAGCATCAGAAGCGGCTTCATTAAAATTCTTAGCTCCATACGCTGGTGTGACAATGGGTGAATATTTTAGAGATAGCGGTAGACACGCGCTTATTGTATATGATGATTTAAGTAAACACGCAGATGCGTATAGAGAAATGTCACTTCTTCTTAGAAGACCTCCAGGAAGAGAAGCTTATCCAGGAGATGTATTCTACTTGCACTCAAGACTTCTTGAAAGAGCGGCAAAACTTAATGATAAACTTGGGGCTGGAAGTCTTACAGCGTTACCAATCATTGAAACAAAAGGTGGAGATGTAGCTGCGTATATTCCAACAAACGTAATTTCAATTACGGATGGACAAATTTTCCTTGAAACAGGACTATTTAACAAAGGTATTAGACCAGCGATTAACGTAGGTCTTTCAGTATCAAGGGTTGGGGGTGCAGCTCAAATTAAAGCTATGAAACAAGTAGCTGGAACTTTAAGATTAGAACTTGCTCAATATAGAGAGCTTGAAGCATTTGCTCAATTTGCAAGCGATTTAGATGAAGCAAGTAGAAAACAATTAGAGCGTGGACAAAGACTTGTAGAAATCTTAAAACAACCTGCTCATCAACCACTTCCTGTAGAAAAACAAGTAGTAATTATTTATGCAGGAACAAAAGGATATCTTGATGATATTCCAGTAAAAGCTGTAAGAAAATTCGAAGAAGAGTTATATCCATTTATTGAAACTAAATATCCACAAATTTTTGAAAACATTAGAACTAAAAAACAAATTGATGATGAAACAGAAGAGCTAATTAAAAAAGCATTAGAAGAATTTAAGGCTCAATTTAGCGTAGAGGGATAAAAAAATGGCAACTCTAAAAGAATTAAAAAATAAAATAAATAGTGTAAAGAACACGCAAAAAACTACGCGAGCTATGAAGCTCGTTTCAACTGCAAAACTTAAAAGAGCTGAAGAAGCTCTTTTAATGTCAAGAGTTTATGCAAAAAAAATAGATGAAGTGATGAAAGAAATTGCATCTAAACTCTCTTCAATAAAAGAGAGTATTACATTAAGAGCTTTTTCTGAAATTCAAAAACAGGAAAAAGTTGATATTATTGTTATAACTGCCGATAAGGGACTTTGCGGCGGTTTTAATATGCAAACTATTAAGGCTACTCTTGCTAAAATTGAAGAGCTTAAAGAAAAAAAGGTAAAAATTAGGCTTAAAGTAATTGGTAAAAAAGCGATTGAGTATTTTAAATTCGTTGGAATTGAAATGAATGAGGAAATTATAGGGCTTTCAAGTTCGCCAAACTATGAAAAAGCGGCCGAAATTATTGAAAAATCTTATAACGATTTTGTAAATGAAGAAATTGATAATATTTATTTAATTTATAATGGATATGTGAATAAATTAACTCAAAAAGTTCACAATCTTGAATTATTGCCTTTACAGGTAAAAACGACTCAAACTCAAGAATTTTTAGAAGTTGAACCAACTGATGATTATGAAATTATACTTGAGAGTTTAGTAAAAAAATATCTTGAATATACAATGTATTATGCTTTGCTTGATTCTTTAGCGGGCGAGCATAGTGCAAGAATGCAAGCAATGGATGCTGCTACTAATAACGCGCAAGAGATGGTTAGAGTTTTAACTTTACAATACAATAAAGTTAGACAAGAAAACGTAACTAGAGAACTTATTGAAATTGTTACTGCTATGGAAGCAATGAAGAAAAAATAAAGGAGTAAAATGGAAGGTAAAGTAGTACAAGTATTAGGTCCAGTTATTGATGTTGAATTTCCAGGAGACAAAGTTCCTGAAATTAATGAAGCTTTAGTTGTAGAATTTGATGCTGAAGGAAAGCATCATAAAGTGGTATTAGAAGTTGCTGCTCAAATTGGAGATAATATTGTTAGAACAATTGCAATGGACTTAACTGATGGTCTTACAAGAGGAACTAAAGTAGTTGCAACTGGTGCTCCAATTTCTGTACCAGTTGGAGAAGCTGTTCTTGGTAGAATTTTTAATGTAACTGGTGATGTAATTGATGAAGGTGAACCAATTCCTGCTGACGTTCCAAGATGGTCAATTCATAGAGATCCACCTCCATTTGAAGAACAATCTACGAAAATGGAAATTTTTGAAACTGGTATTAAAGTAGTAGATTTGCTTTGTCCTTATATGAAAGGTGGAAAAACAGGTCTTTTTGGTGGGGCTGGAGTTGGAAAAACAGTTATTATTATGGAATTAATTCATAACGTTGCTTATAAACATTCTGGATATTCTGTGTTTGCTGGGGTTGGTGAAAGAACAAGAGAAGGAAACGACCTTTATCATGAAATGAAAGAGAGTGGAGTTCTTGATAAAGTTGCATTGTGTTATGGACAAATGAATGAACCTCCAGGATGTAGAAATAGGGTTGCAATGACTGGTCTTACAATGGCTGAATATTTTAGAGATGTTGAAGGAAGAGATGTATTGATGTTTATCGATAATATCTTTAGATTTGCGCAAGCAGGTGCTGAAATGAGTGCTTTGCTTGGTAGAATTCCATCTGCGGTTGGTTATCAGCCAACTTTGGCAACTGAAATGGGAAGACTTCAAGAAAGAATTACATCAACTAAAAAAGGAAGTATTACTTCAATTCAAGCGGTATACGTTCCAGCTGACGACTTAACAGACCCAGCACCGGCAAGTGTATTTGCTCATTTGGATGCAACAACAGTTCTTAACAGAAAAATTGCTGAAAAAGGTATTTATCCAGCGGTTGATCCACTTGATTCAACAAGTAGAATTCTTGATCCTCAAATTGTTGGAGAAGAACATTATAAAGTTGCAAGAGGGGTTCAAGAAGTATTGCAAAAATATAAAGATCTTCAAGATATTATTGCAATTCTTGGTATGGATGAGCTTAGCGAAGAAGATAAACTTATTGTTCAAAGAGCTAGAAAAATTGAAAAATTCTTATCTCAACCATTCTTTGTTGCAAAAGTATTTACAGGTGCAGATGGTAGATATGTACCTCTTGAAAAAACAATAGAAGGATTTAAAGCAATTCTTGAAGGTAAAGTTGACGATCTTCCAGAAAATGCATTTTATATGGTAGGAGATCTTGACGAAGCTATTGAAAAAGCTAAAAAGATGCAAAAGGCATAAAAATGAAAATTGATATAGTAACTCCTCTTGGAAGAATCTTCCAAGGGGAAATAAAAGAAGCGACTTTTCCTGGTATTGAAGGGGAGTTTGGAGTATTGGATGGACATGCTCCTCTTGTTACTACTTTAAATCCTGGAGTGATTACTATTAAAAAGAACGATGGAAAAGAAGAATTGATTGCCATTAATTGGGGATATGTAGAAGTTACGCCTGATCATGTAAATGTTTTAGTTGATGGTGCTGTACCAGTTAGCGGAAGTAGCGAAAGTGAAATTGCTGAAGCAATAGAAAAAGCTAAACAATTAATAAAAGATGCTACTGACTCAGATGCGTTGGTAGCTGCTGTAGAAGCGAGAATAGAAAGTGCAGCAAGAAATTTATAAAATTCTAAGTAATCCCATAAACTTAATTGTTTTGGGATGGCTTGGGATTTATCTTTTTTTTGTTTTTTTCGTATTTTTTTATAAATTTTTTTCTTTAACTTCTTGGATAAAAAAAGAAGAAGAAGCTTTAAATTCCTTACTTATGAGTGAAGTTTTTCCTATTGAATCTTCGTTAAATTCGTGTATTGAAAAAGCCTCTAAAATTAATAAATATACTTTTGATGCTTGTATTGAAAGTGCTAAAAAAAGAGCAAATTCTGGTTTAGTATTTTTAAGCATTGTAGCTTCTACTGCTCCATTTATTGGTTTGTTTGGAACAGTCGTAGGAATATTGAATGCATTTGCTTCAATGAAAAGCGTTACTACGATTAACATGATTGCTCCAGCGATAGCAGATGCTTTAATTGCTACTGCAATAGGTATTATTGTGGCGGTTCCTGCTTATAGTTTTCATCAGATTTTGGCTAAAAAAGTTGAAGATTTGATTGCTACTTTAAAAACTTTAAGGGATATGTATCTTAGCAAATGAAAAAGCCAGAGCTTAATATAACTCCTTTTGTGGATATTATGCTTGTTCTTCTTGCTATTTTGATGGTTTCTGTAACCGTTTCTACTTATCAAGAAAAAATCGTAAATTTGCCAGAAGGTTCTAAAACTTCTCCTGCTACAAAAAAAGCTACGATTACGATTGAAATTCCAAATTCTAAGTTTGTAATAGTAAATAAAGAAAAAATGCCTTTAGATAATTTTTTGGAAAATTTTAATTTAAAATATTCAAAGTTTGATAAGAATTCTTTAATATATATTGCAGCTGATAAAAATATTAAATACGATACCTTTATGAAAGTATATGCTGCTGTAGTAAAAACTGGATTTACTCAAATAGGGCTTTTAACCAAATGAGGCTTTTAATTTCTTTTTTTCTTTCTGTTTTTGTATATATTTTAATAATTGTTTTTTTTGCTTTTTTTTTGTTAAAAAAGGATGAACAAAAAAAGGAAGTTTTAATTCATACAGCAATAATTCCTCAAATTCAAAAAAAATCTTTAAAAGTGCAAAAAAAAGTAAAAAAAGTAGAAAAAAAGATTAAAAAAAAGGTTAAGCAAGGAAGTAAAAGTAATGTTGAAAAAGGAGGAGATGTTAGTTTCGAAGATATTTTTAAAAACGTAAAAGCCAGCGTGCCAACTACTCCTGTTAAATTAAAAAAAAGTAACATGAGTAGGTATAAAGGAATAGAGAAAACTTTAAATAAAGTGAAGTTATTAAATGTGGATATTAGTTATAAAAATAATTCTAAAAACGACAATGTAAATGTAAATGAAATTATTAAAAAAATTTCAGAAATTTGGAACTTAATTTCTGATGTTCCAGGTGAATATGCTAAAATTAAAGTAATAAATCGCAATGGGAATATTGATGTTATTGTTCTAGATGCTAATATTAATACTCGTCAGCAACATAGACTAATAAATGAAATTAGACGTTTGAATTTTAATAAGGATTTCGACTTGGATATTTTATTCCAAACAAAGGTGAGCAAATGAAAAAAATATTGTTTTTGTTTTTAGCGGTGTTTTTATACGCTAAAGAATATGTTATTACAAAATATTTGACAAATAGACCTTCAATTTCTGTGGAATATAATGGTCCAAAAGAAGTTAAAAAAATTTTGGATATGGATTTTAAAGTGCTGGATCATTTTAATTTAGATAGTAATTCTTCAATTAAATTTTTATTTTCGTATTCTAAAAAAGATAAAACATTAGAAGTTAAATATTTAAAAAATGATAATCTTATATTAATTAAAAAATATAAATCGTATTCTTATGCTTATTTTCCGTTTTTAGTGCATAGAGCAGTTTATGATATAAACGAATATATGAATATGCCAAGTGCAAAATTTTTAATAAGAAAAGTAATTTATTCTTTATTAGTTGCTCCAAAACAGGCAAACATTTATCTTGCCGATTATACTCTCTCTTATAAAAAAAGAATAATAACTGGAGGTCTTAATATTTTTCCAAAATGGGCTAATGAAAATCAAACGGAAATTTATTTTACTAAATATGAAAGATTGCCGGTTCTTTATAAATATAATCTTTTAACTGGTAAACTTACGAAAATTTTGACTTCTCAAGGGATGTTAATAGTTTCTGATGTGAAAAAAGATAAACTTTTATTGACATTGGCTTTAAAATCTCAACCTGATGTTTATTTATTGGATTTAAAAACTAAAAAGTTACTAAGAATTACTAATTATCCAGGAATTGATGTAAACGGAAAATTTTGGGGTAAAAAAGTAGTTTTTGTTTCTGATAGATACGGGTTGCCGTTTGTTTTTTCAAAAGATTTATCAACGGGAAAAGTAACGAGAGTTTTATATCATGGAAAAAATCAAGTTGGAGTAGATTCGTATAAAAATTATTTGGTGATTAGTTCAAGAGAGACTGATAATTCCTTTAAGCCAAATACTTTTAATCTTTTCTTGGTTAATTCAAATGATGATTCTTTAAAAAGACTTACCATGAGAGGGCAAAATATGTTTCCTAATTTTTCTGTAGATGGAAGTTCTATTATGTTTATAAAAAGAGAGAATTTTTTTAGTAAAATTGGTATAATACGATTAGAGGAAAATAAAGTATTTTATTATAAACTTAATAAAATACTCCAATCGTTTGATTGGTAAAAAATATAAAGGAGAAAAAAATGAAAAAAATAGCATTGGCGACTACTTTAGCAGCACTTTTTATTTTTTCTGGATGTTCAAAACAACCTAATTTAGAAAATGCGCAAAATGTTGAAGCTACTTCGGTTCAAACTGAAAATACAGTTAGCGAAACTTCTAATGAAGGTATAACTACTTCAAACGAAAGTGTTAGTACAGAAAATGCTAATGTAGAAGAGCAAACAATTGCACCAGCAACTATTACTGTTTCAAAAACTCAGAATAATCAACAATTTGCAAAAAAACTTGCAAGTATTGTAATTTATTTTGATTTTGATAAATATAATATTAGAGAAGATCAATGGCCAAAAGTAGAAAAATTAGCTGAACTTATTAAAAGTAATCCTTCAAATTATACTGTAAGAATTGAAGGAAATTGTGATGAATGGGGAACTGAAGAATATAATTATGCTCTTGGACTTAAAAGGGCAAATAGTGTGAAAAACGCTTTAATTAAGCTTGGAGTTGATCCTAAAAAATTAACGGTAATTAGTTATGGAGAATTAAATCCAGTATGTACGGCTCATGCTAAATGGTGTTGGAGATTAAATAGAAGGGATAATTTTACATATCTTCCATAATTTAGATACAATTCCTAAAAAAGGAATTGTATGAAAAAATTTTTTCTTTTATTTCCAATTTTATTGTTTGGAGATATCGATCCTTTTAATGTTCAAATTTCTCAACAAAATTATAATGCTTTAACTCCTCAAGAAAAACAAATCTTAAAAAATAAAATTGATATTCAAAGATTGTCAAAGGATATAAAAAATTTAAAATTATCTTTGAATGAGTTTCGATTAAAAATAGTAAAATATGATGAAACATTAGATAATTTATCTCAAAAAATTTCTGCTTTTAATACGATTATATCTGAGATAGATTCTCTTAAATCTTCTTTGATTAAATTAAAAAAGGATAATAATTTAACTCTTCAAAAAGTTTTAGCGTTAGATAAAAAAGTTATATTGTTAGAAGAAAATATTTCTCAAATTAATAAAGAAATTTCTACTTTAAAAGAAACTATAAAAGAGATAACAAAAGTGCAAAATCAAAATTTTATTTATCTTAAACGTTCAATAGATATGATTTTAAATACTTTAAAAAATCGCAATTTAACTCCAAAAGAAGCAATGGCAAAGGCTAAAAAATTATTTTTTGCTGGAAAATTAGATGAAGCAAGAGAATATTTTTTATATACGTTATCTAAACGATATCTTCCTGCTACCAGTGCTTATTATTTAGGTGAGATTGCGTTTAAGAAAGGAAATTATAAAGAAGCACTTGCTTATTATAAAAAAAGTATAGAGTTTTATCCAAAAAGAACTTCTTTTACTCCAAGACTTCTTTATCATAGCGCGATTTCTTTTGAAAAATTGGGAGATAGAAAAAAGGCTATTTTAACATTGAAAAAAATAATTAAAGATTATTCTGATTCCAAATATTCTAAATTAGCTAAAAAAGAGTTGGAAAAATTACAGTAATTTGATATAATATTTTCTTATAAAACACGAAAAGGAAAAAAATGGCAACTGTTTATGCAATTGAATATACTGTAAAAAACTCAAAAGGTGAAGTTGTAGATTCTAATAAAGGACAAGCTCCTTTAGAATTTATAGCGGGAAAAGGTCAAATTATTCCTGGACTTGAAAAAGAAGTTGAAAAAATGGAAGTAGGTGAGGAAAAAACAATAGTAGTTCCCGCAAAAGAAGCTTATGGTGAAAGAAATGAAGCTCTTATAGAAAAACTTCCAAGAAGTCAATTTGAAGGAATTGAACTTCAAAAAGGAATGACTCTTTATGGACAAAGTCCAGATGGGCAAGTTATTGCCGTAACTGTTAAAGACTTTGATGATAAAGAAGTAACTATCGATTATAATCATCCGCTTGCTGGAGAAGATTTAACATTTGATGTAAAATTAGTCTCTAAAAGAGAAGCAACTCCTCAGGAAGCTCTTACAGGTCAAATTGGCACTCAAGGACAGTGTGAAAGCGGAAATTGTAATAATTGCGGACATTAATTATATAGGAGGATTATCCTCCTCCTACGAAATTTAAAGCTTCTACTTTATCATTTTCTTTTAAATGATATTTATCCCAATTGTCTTTTTTAACTATTTTCATATTAACGGCAACAGCCATCGTTTTTTCTAATATTTTTAATTCTTCAAGAAGCTCCTTGATTGTAATGTTTTCTTTTACTTCTTTTTCTATTCCATTAATTTTTATTTTCATTTTTTCTCCTAGAGAGTAATTTCTCTAATATCGCCAATATTGAGAAATTCTTTGTATATTGAGGCAATTAAACTTTTTCTATTGTGTTTTATTTTTTCATCTTCTACATTTACCATTACGTTATCAAAAAATTTATCAATTAGAGGCTTTAGAGAAATTAAAAAGTCAAGTTTTTCTTCTAAAGTCTTAATATTTTTTACTTTTTTAAATTCTTCCCATAACTCTTTTTCTTCTTTGGTTTCAAATAAGTTTTCGTCAACTTTAATTGAATTTAAGTCAAAATCTTTTACTATATTGCCAACTCTTTTAAATGTTTGATTTAGCTCTTTAAAATCTTCGCTTTCTACGATTTTGCTTAATAATTTTATTTTTTTATCTATTTTGAGCAAATTACTCTCACCCGTAGCAATAACTGCTCTAATTACTGAAGGGTTTACATTATAAAATTTATAAAGCCTTTCTATTATAAATTCTTTTAATTTGTTGCTATCTAAATTTTTATAGTTTTTTGCAAGTTCGTCAATTATTTTTAAATCAAATGGAATCTTGTTTTCTAAAGAAATTTTTATAATATGATTTGCCGCACGTCTTAGAGCAAATGGATCTTTGTTTCCTTTTGGAATTTTCCCAATGCTAAATAGCCCCATTAATGTATCAAGATTTTTGGAAATATTAAGCAAAGCCGATATTTTATTAGTTGCTGTATCTGTATATTGTTCTTTAATGGCAATTGCTATATCTTCATCAATTCCTTCTTTTTTAGCATAATAATATCCCATTATACCTTGAAGTTCGGTAAATTCATAAACCATTTCAGTTAGAAGATCTGCTTTTGCTAAGTTTATGGCTTTTTTTACTTTGTCTTTATCTATATTAAATTTTTGAGCTAAATATTCTCCTATTTTTTCTTCTCTTTTTATCTTATCGTATACGCTTCCAAGTTCGTCCATATATACTACTTTTTTCAATCCTTCAATGCTAAGACCGTTTTTAATGTCGTTTTCAAAGAAAAATAGGGCATCACTAAGTCTTGCTTTAAGTACTTTTTCGTTTCCTTTAATAATTTTGCTAAAATCATTTGTATATGCGTTGCTAACGACGATAAAATAATTTGTTAGTTTTTCGTTTTTGTATACAGGAAAGTATCTTTGGTGTTCTTTCATTGAAGTTATTATTACTTCTGGAGGCAAAACTAAAAACTTTTCGTTAAATTTTCCAAGTAAAGGAGTAGGGTATTCTGTAATGGCTACTATTTCATCAAGTAAGTCTTTGTCAATTTCTACTTTTATATTATGTTCTTGTTCTATTTGTTTAATTTTTTCAATTATTCTTTTTTTTCTTTCATCTTGATATAAAATTACTCCTTTTTTATCAAGTTCGCAAAAATATTTACCTACAAAATCAATATATATAGGTTCTTTAAAGATTCTATGTGCGTAAGTAAAATTACTTGAAGTAACACAATAAGAGTTGAATGTAATTGCTTCATCCTCAAGCATACATAAAATCCATCTAATTGGTCGGATAAATTCTTCTTTACAATTTCCCCAACGCATTTTTTTTCCGAAATTAAGACTTTTTAAAAATTCTTTTATCATTTCAGGAAGTATTTCTTTAGCTTCTTTTCCTTTTACTTCTTTTTTAAAATATAAAAATTCGCTTCCGTTTTTATTTTTGAAAGTAATCTCATTAGGGGTTGCTCCGCATTTTTTTATAAATCCTTCCAAAGCTTTTGGATTTTTTTCAACTACTGTTTTTGGAGCTCCCCACATTTCAATAATTTTATCTTCTTGTTTTGTTGGGAATTCTCTGTGCCAAAGAGTTAAACGCCTTGGAGTATAATAAAAATTAAATCCCGTTTTTAAATTGTATTTTTCTAAAATATCTAACCATTTTTTTTCGT
>Ga0256836_1000845_pt1 | contig 15072 bp, 13 predicted proteins | sample 4561380metaG_FD_185974 | JGI IMG/M metagenome (GOLD analysis project Ga0256836, IMG submission 185974) | Hydrothermal vent microbial communities from Guaymas Basin, Mexico - 4561-380 | ecosystem: Environmental > Aquatic > Marine > Hydrothermal vents | place: Mexico: Guaymas Basin | collected...
TGGAAATCTTAGTTAACACAAGACTCTGTTTTATGGACTGCTTCATAGATACTGGAGTTATGAGGCACTTTGAGGGAAGAGTAACGTTGGTCAACATCGGTATTCTCTCCAGCTACGCCCTCATTCCGGGAAAAGGGAGAGGCAAACCCATCAATGTCAAAGTAGTCTTTGACGACGACTTTATAACGCTCTGCAAGCACTCCCTCGGCTACAAGCTGGTTCCCTTTGCTCCTATCAACGGCCTTAGAGATACAGCCTACGCCCTCTATAAGTGGGCTTGGCGCTGGTATGACGCCGAAAAAGGCTACGGTGAGCGCTGGATTGGGGACGGCAAAAAGCTCGTTGAGTGGTATAAAAACGAACTGAACTCAACGGCCAAATACAAATATCCCTCTAAAGTCCTTGAGAAAGTTAGAAGCGCCATCAAACAGCTAAACGATCACCCTGAAGTTCCCTTTAGCTTTCTGCTGAAAGAGGAGAACGGAACCTACAAGCTGGAAATCTACCGTAAGGAAGGAGTGCCTCTCAAAAGGGAAATTCCCTTTGACCAGCTTCCGGGGTTCCTTAAGAGGACTGTTATCAGCTTGATTGAGAGGAAAAAACATATCAGGGAGCCCTTTGCCCTTGCCCGTTCTATGAGCTGGAAGGAGTTAGAGAGGCTCTTAAGGGGCGTTGTAGTGGTTTCCGTTCCCAAAGACATCTGGGAGTTCATCACTAACGATGTTATGGCCAAAACTCCAGTAGAGACTGAAAAGAAAGAGTTTGAGGAAACCGTTTTAGGCATTGAAGAGCAGGGAGATGAAGTTCTCGTAGCCTTTGAGAGTTCAAAGCTGAAGAAGAAAAGCCTTATAACTACGCTCCTTGATGCTTTTACTCCTAATTGGCGCAGTTTCATTCAGGAAGCTGTAGGCTATCTCAAGGAGGCAAGAGCGATCAAAACATAGCCCTCTCGTCCACGGATTTGCCCTCTGTGGCGATTTTTTGAGGGGGAATAGTATTCTGTGGTGTGGTGTAGTAGATTTTTCAAACAGCATCGAGGAATATTTCAGGCATTAACTAAGGGTGGTAAAATGATAGTCAGAAATAAGAACTCACTTCAGAATGGGGTAAATCACTCTTGGGTGGCGGAAGGACTGATAATTCGGCTAAGAAACTTTTAGAGTGGGGGAATCTGTATTGTTAATAGAGAGTATATGGATAAAAGATCTGAAAGATCTTGAACTTAAAGCAAGAAAGATTCCTAAGAAAGTAAAATTGCTTATTCTCTTAGGTATTTGTCAAGTTGAGGAACTTCAAAAGGCTTCTCATATTTTAGGGATCTTATTTCCGGAAACTGAAAAGATAGGACTTACAGTATCGGCAGCTATTAGAAGAGGGGTAGTCTTAAAAGAGGGCTTTGTTTTAGTGGTTGTCAAAGATGCTGGGATTTCCATAAATGTTTTTTCTTCTTTCTGTGCTGATGAAGTTATGGCTGGAAAAGAAATAGGAAATTTTTTTTCTGATAAAAAGGAAGGTTTCCTACTTTTACTGACCGATGGAGTGAAAACTCTAGGGGAGAACTTAGTAAAAGAAATTAAATCAAAATTAGAAATCCCCTTAATAGGAGCAAAAGCTTCTTCGTATTCATTTCCTGCTAAAACTGCTCTTTTTCATAATGAAAAATTTGACGAGAGGGGTTCGATAGCTGTTTATTTTGGATATAGAGATTTCAAACATTTTTCTATTTTTGACTGGAAAGAGATAGGGAGGGAATTTTTAGTTACAAAGTCTGAAGGTAATAGAGTTTACTCTATAAATCACTTTCCGGCAGTTGAGTTTTATAAACATTATCTTGGAGATTGGGTTGTTGATGCACTTCCTGATGCTGGTGTAGAGTTTCCTTTGATTTTGAGTGAGAATGGTAAGAAAGTGGCAAGAGCATGTATTGAAAAGCATGAAGATGGTTCTTTGTCTTTCGCTGGAAGAGTACCTCAAGCAGCTTACGTTAAACTTGGTTGCGGAGATCTTATAAACAGGAAAAAAACACTAGAAACTATAAGAGAATCTGTAGGTGGTTACAATTTTTATTTCCTCTTTCCTTGTATGGCACGGTGGAAATTTCTCAAAGAGAGTATAAACGAAGAATTGGAAGTTTTAAAAGGTAAGGAAAGTATAGGATTCTTTACATTTGGAGAATATTATGAGGACACTCTTTTAAATGAAACATTAACGGTTGTTGCCCTAGAGAAAAACGGTAGTATAAAATTGGAAAATAAAAAAGAAGATAAGAAAGATAAGCCATTACATGTAGCTTTAGCAGATTTTCTTTCTCGCATTTCCGAAGAATATTCCTTACTTAGTGAGGCAATAGATAACAACGATTTTGGTATTCTTATTTTCTCTAACATTTTAGGAAAGTTAAGATGTATTTATGCTTCTAAAAGTTTGGAAAATATAACTGGTTATCAAATTGAAGATTTTATTTTAGGGAATGTTAACCACAATGTTATTGTTTTCTCTGAAGACCGGGAAAAAATAAACAAACTAAAAGAAGCCTTCAAGAGAGAGGAGAAAAAAGAAAGTGTAATTGAATACAGAATTGTTACCATTGATGGGAAAGTAAAATGGATTCGTTCTTTTATTAAAAAAGAACATAATTTTTTAGTGCTTTCTATGACTGATATTTCTGCGGAAAAGAGGGTGGAATATCTTTCTTTGAAAGATCCTTTAACAGGGCTTTATAATAGACGTTTTGGGGTTGAACAACTTTTTAAAATTATTGAAAGGAATAAAAGAGAGGGAAATTATTCAGCAGTTCTTTTTTTAGATGTTGACAAGTTTAAATTCATTAATGATGTTTATAGCCATAATACCGGAGATAAAGTTCTAAGAATTATTGCCAGAAGAATAGAAAATAGTGTAAGAAAAGCCGATATTGTATGTCGTTTTGGAGGAGATGAGTTTATTGTAATACTCCCAAACTTAGGAACTACAAGAGAGCTTGCAGAAAAAAGAGCTTTAATGATAGCTGAAAGGATTCTTGAACAAGTTTCGCAACCTATTCTTGTGGATGGTAAAGAATTTATCATTACCACTAGTATTGGAGCAGCTCTCTTTTCTTCAGAAGTAAAGCCTTCAGATGCTATAAAATTTGCTGATCTTGCAATGTATGAATCAAAAGAAAAAGGAAGAAAGAAAATTTCAATTTTTACTGAAAATTTGAAAGAAAAAATAGAAAAGAGGGGAAATGTAGAAAGGTTACTAAAAAGAGAGGTAATAAATAGGAACTTTCGAGTAGTTTATCAACCTAAACTTTACTAAAAAACCTGAGGTGTACGGATTTGAAGCTTTAGTTCGTTTTGTTGATAAAGAACTTTCCAAATTCCCTATTAGTTATTTGATAGAGATAATGGAAGAGAACGGTATCATAGATGATTTAACGTTTGGAGTAATTGAGAAAGTTTGCATGTTTTTGAAAGAAATCAAGAGAGAAAATCTAAAGGTAAGTGTTAATTTAAGTTATAGAGATTTAATAGAGAAAAGATTTATTGAGGATTTAGAAAAAAAAGTTAACCACCTTGGTTTAGCACCTTCTCAATTCATTCTCGAGGTTACGGAAAGAATTTTCGTTCAAGATTTCAATGTAATGAAAAAAGTCCTTAGCGAATTAAGGGAAAAGGGATTCTCTATAGCTATAGACGATTTTGGAAGCGGTTATTCATGTTTATCTTATCTTCAAGAACTACCTGTTGATATTATCAAAGTAGATAAAACTTTTATACGGGGTATTGATAAAAACGAGAAGAAGAAACGCCTTGTCGAAGCTATCAATTTCTTGGGAAAATCACTGGACATGGATGTGATAGTAGAAGGTGTAGAATCAAAGGAAGAATTAATGGCTCTTAGACAAATAGGTATAAGTAGATTTCAGGGGTATTATTTTTCTAGACCTTTGGAGGAATCTTTTATTCTTCAAAAGCATAAAGAGAATTTTTTACAAGAGAAAGAATAAAAGTGAAGGAGAAACGCAAAAGTATCTATATTAAACACAAACAATTTTATTTCTTCCGCTACTTTTAGCTTTGTATAGATTCTCATCTGCTCTTTTTAAAAAGTTTTTTATAGATTCATTGGGTTTATATTCTGTAACTCCTGCACTAATAGTTAATTTCAGTTTTTTTCTTCCGCAGAATTCATGCTGTTCTATATTTTTCCTAATATTTTCCAGCTTTTTACATGCGTATCTTAGTGGCGAAAATGGTAAAACTACAACGAACTCTTCTCCTCCATATCTTGCTACACAATCTGAAGTTCTAAAAGAATTTCTTAAGATTCCGGCAAGTTCTTTTAGGACGCAATCTCCTGTTAAATGTCCATAGGTGTCATTTATTTTTTTGAAGAAGTCTATATCTATAACAGCTAAGGAGACAGGAAAACCAAGTTTGATAGATTTTTTCACAGTTCTTTTTAGATAGTCAAAGAGATAATTTCTATTATACAGCTTGGTTAGAGAATCAATTACTACTTGTTTTTGAAGTTCCTCTTTTTCTTGTTCAAGGAGTTCGTAGCTTATTTCTTTTTCAAGACTTGCAGCCAGAGCATATTTTATGTGTTTGAGAAGAAGACGGAAAAATTCTAATTTCTCTTTTGAAAGCTGTTTGGAAAATATATAGATACTTCCCACTTGTTCTTTTTCAGTTTCAAGAATTTCTTTGTAAGTGAAGTTAGATAACCTCACCGTTCCATCTACAAGTTTTTCGTTAACTCCTTGTTCATCCACATCCAGAACTAAAGTTTTACCCTTTGACAGTTGTTCTGATTTCCCAGTGATAATAATCTTTTCGATTTCTGGTATTTCTTGTTTTATACTTTTATAAAGTTTTTCTATAGTTACAGAAAACTCTGAGGAAAAAATAATTGACTTAAATAGTCTTTTGAGGATTTCATCAACTTTACTCAAGATGAAGATATTACTTTCTCTATTATCCAGCATATAAAGTCCACAATCAAGAAACCTTAGACGGTTAATTATCGGTTTTATCATTTCTCTTTTGATGATACTTCCGTGCTGAGGAGCTATTAATTCAGGATTCTTTTCTTCTATTTTGTCTAAGGTATAGTTAAGTATCAACTTAGATGGCATATAGTGTTTATGGAAAAGTTCAACTCCCTTATAGTATTCCTCGTTATCTTCGGCGAACAAAAAGAATTTATCTGAAATAGCTCCAAAAATATCGCTTGAAAAGAGAGTTTTTGTTTTCTTATCAAACGTGCAGAATGCTCCAGGAAAATGAGCATAGGGAGTAAAGACAAATTCCAGTTCTCTATTTCCTGCTTTCAACTTCCAGTCGTGTCTATCTATCAAGTAAAAAGGAGTTTTCCACTGATAATGCTTAAGAAGAGTTTTTGTTCTCCAGTGAGTAACAATGAACCTGTTACCCTTGGGAAATAGCGATTCTAAGGTTGAGAAGCAACCTACAATATCTGGGTCTTGATGATGGAGTATTATGTATTTTATGTTTCTGAGAGATGTAACCTGAAACAGCTTTTCCAAAACTACAGGGAAGGTAATCATACTTCCAGGATCGATTAAGATACTTTCCTCTCCATTTCTTATGAGGTAAACGTGGCACTGAAAAGGGTCGTTTGGGACAACATAGCCTATCCAGAAAATATCTTCTGCTATCTCTATTGGCTTACTTACGTCTGGTGTCATAAAATTCTCTTATTTGAAGAGGATTTCTATTTCCACACTGCTATTTTAGCATTCTTAGGTTAAAGCCCTGAATCGTATACGGAGGTCTCTCAACTATGACGGCAAGTTTTCCTTTTCCAGCGTTCAATTCCTCTAAGAGCTCCTGCAACTTCTCCTCGCTAATCCCCCTTATCAAAAACTTCTGGAGCTTCTCCTCTCCTTTAAGGGAGAAGAACCTGTTTAACCAATCTCTTGCAAAGAACGACTCCACTATCGGAAACTGAGGGTTGGATACCTGCTCCTTGGATTCTTGGATTTCTTTTTTGAGCGATTGATTTTTTGTGAGGCCTGATTCTATTCTCTTAGAAATAAAAGAGTCCATAGCCTCTACCTCTCCTTTTAAGGATTAAAACCTGTAAAGTGGGTCGTCGTCGTAAGGGTCTCTTTCGTTGAGGACGGCTTTGGATATTTCAGCTCTCCTTTCAAGCCTTTCCCAGAACTTATCGGCACTTGTCTTCACTCCCAACTTATCTTTAACTCCGTCGGCTACCTCTTCTATGTATTCGGTTCTCTTCCTGATGTCTAATACGTCCTCCTTTATTACCTCAAGCTCGCTGGTAATTCTTTCTTTAACCTTTGAGGTTTCTTCTTTTACTTTGTCCATAATCATACCGGTAGTATAACCCATTCCTTCAGCAAGGTCTCCAGTATATTTTTTCATTTTCTTCTCAAGTTTTTCAGACTCTTCTCTAATGGTCTCCTTAACCTCCTCCCTAACCCCCACAATTTCCCTCTCAAGGCGTGCAAGGGCCGTTTTGGGATAGACCTCTTTCATGACAAACTCAAGCATTCCCTTTAGGATTTCCTCTACCGTTTCGTCCGGGAGCTCCTCAAACCTCTCCCAGTTCTCCCTGTGCTCCCTTACTTCCCTCTCAAAGGCTTTTATCACCTCTTCCTCATAGGCAAGGAGCTGGTTGTCAACTACTTGACGGAAAGCTTCAAGAAAGGCTTTTGTTGATTTATACATCTTTCACCTCCCCTACTAGACTTCCTGGTCCTACCTATGCTTGGGTTCTGAGCCAATGGTCATAAAGTAAATAGCCACAGTAAACAGAATACCTAAGAAAATCGCTACAATCCAGGCTAAAGTAGTTTCACTCATCTAACTCTCCCAACAATCTCTTAATTCTCAAAGTAGTCCAAATAATCCCTAAGACCAAGGAAAAGGAAATCCAAGCTCCAATGAAAATTAACGGAATGCTCACAGAAAACTGCATTTTGTACAGAAGGCTGATAGTCCCGCCTGCAACCGCTACAAGAAGGAGCACAAGAAGTTTCAAAATCTCCGTATAAAACTCTATCTCTTTCTCCGTGCGTTTACTCATAGGTTCCTCTCACAAAAATTACAGCCCTGGGCCGTAGTCGTAATCCTCGTCCTCATCTTCATCTTCTTGAGCTCTCTCCTCTAAAAGGCTCTCTAAAAAGCTCTTCTGGGGTTTTTCTTCCCCGAAAACAATCCCTACCGGTCTGACCTCTTCCTCTATCTCTTCCGTTGCCCAGATAGGTTGAATTCTCTCAATCCAGACGGCCTTCTTTAACGCTTCCTCTATCCATTCTGGAGCTTCTCCCAGTACTCTTACAGCTCCCTTACATCTGTGCTTTTTCCAATACCTTATAAAATCCTCTTCTGAGTAAAGAGGCTCAATTGATAGTGCTCCAATCCTCTCAAGTTCTTCCCTATCCCTTGATAAAACAGCTTGATAGATGTCTTTTCTTCCTCCTCCCTTTAGCATCGTAGAGCCTGTTTTTACCTTACCAGCATAATAGCAAAGAGGATTAGGTCCAGGATAAGGAGAACTCCTATCATCAGGTAAATCTTCTGAAATTTCCTCTGTATCTCTCCTGAAAGGCCCTCTGAGTTCTTCTTCAAACTCTCCATCAACTCCTGTAATGTTTTCTTGTTCTGGTTTAATTTGTTCGTCAAAGTTTGAAAGCTCAGGGAGATGAATTTCATCAAGGGATATTCCACTATCGCCCCGTCTTTCTCTCTCACGCTGATTACCAGTTGTTTGGTCAAGTTCTTTTCCAGAAATCTCAGGTCCTCTTTTAAGGTCCTTGCCTCTTCCCTCAACTCCCTCAAAATCTCTTCCTTCTGGTCCTCTAAGTTCAGGTTCTCCTGAAGTTTTCCTATCTGGTTCTCTAGGTCTTTCAATCTCTCTAACGCCAAAACCTGGGATAATAACGCTCTCTTCCTCTCTCTCAATTCTTCCAACTCGCTCTCTAAGAGCTCTACTTCTTTTCTCAAGTTCTCTAACTTCTCTTGCAACTCTTTTAAGTTCACTTCTTGCCCTCTCAAATTCGGTTCTGTATCTCTCAAAGGTGGCTTTCATTTTCTTGTTTAACCTTAGACACAGCCCGCCCCCCTGTTTAAGGACGGCATAAAAGTTATCCCTTTTGGTTCTTCTACCATTAGGGGAGAGTCCTCCAGCTTTTACCTCTACAATTTCAATTCCCCTCTCTCTTAGTAGTTCTTTCGCCTCGTTTACCTTTGTTTGCTCTAACAAAGCAATAGCCTGCTCCAATGTTTCCCTTATGTAGGCTTTCCAGCTCTTTTCTCCCCTCTTGAGCTCTATTTGATGTTTCCAATCAGCCGTTGGAGTCCCTTTTTCAAAATTCTCGGCCGTTTCTTTCTCTCTTGCGTTCATAAAAGGTCTAAGCTCCCTTATAACGGCTCTTTTGAGCTCAAAAAACTCTTTTCGGGAGAGATGGCGTAATTTCCCCTCTGGAGAGGCACTTTCTATGATGTGAACGGCCGTTCCGTGCTCTTCTTGATGAACGGCGAAGAGATGAAGCCTAAATGGGTCGTTAAAAACTTTTTCTAACCTATCAAGGACCTTTTCTATCTCTTCAGGAGTTAAATGATGGGCAAATGAGACAACAAAGTGCTGAGTTCTGTAATCTCCCTGATGAAGTAGAAGATGACGGTTAAATTCACTTGCAAGCTCCCTACGGAGTTCTGGGGAGAGCTCCCCAGATAAAAGAAGAGATAGAGGACTGGGAATGTCGGTTCTAACTGCTACGGCCTTTTCAAGGGAATATCTGCTACGCCCAGCTCCATCCCCTTTGCCGTTAGAGACTCTCTTTAGTATCGCCATCTACCTCTACCTCTCTTAAACGCTCCTTTAGGGAGACTACCAGCTCCGTCGTTTCCAGCACTAAATCAAGTAAGGGAGAGGACACAGCCCTCCCCCCTTTTCTGTTTAAGTGCCTTGCTATCTGATTGATGTTTCCCCCTATCTTCCCAAGTTCTGAATAGACTGCCTTGCAGAATTCAGACCTTTTAAGGCTCTTAGCTTTTATCCTCTGGAGCTCCTCAAAGAGCTCTTTTTCCCTCTTTAGGTAGTCTAAGACTATTAAACGCAGTAGCTCGCTCTTAGAAATCCCCATCTCTTCAGCTAAGTTCTCAAACTCCTCTAATACCTCTTCCTTTACCTTTGTTCCTAAAACAACTCCCATAGTTCTTTTAACCTCTTTAAAATTTAGGGGGGTGCAGGGGGGATTAAAAATCCCCCCTGCCAAGCGAAGCAACGGTTAACCCGTTGCGAGCTTGCCTAACTCTCCTACCAATTCCAGAATACCAAAACGGATAGCAAAAGTCAATAGAAATCCAGTAAAATTTTTAATTAGTAGGAAAACTTTTAAGGAGAGAGGGATATGAAAAATTCTGAGCTTCAGAAATTGTTAAAGGAAAAAGGGCTTACTCCTGAACAGATTGCAAAGATAGTAGAAAGGTATGAACGTCAAAAGGAAAGAGCTAAAAGGTATCAAAAGGAAAAATACTATAAGGTTAGCGTTTCAATTAAGAGGGAAGATGTAAACAGGATGAAAGAGCTTACTGGACTTAAAGAGGAAGTCATAAAGAAATACTTAGCAGGACTGAAGTTGATTCAGAGCCTTAAAGAGGACGAGAGGGAAAAGATTAGAGAGACTCTAAGAAGTTTGAAATAAACATTTGAGCTTTGCGAAGATTGAGTTTAGCGAAGCGGTCGCCGAAGGCGAAAACTCAATCTGAGCAAAGCAGAGCTGGGGGGGTGGGGGGACGGCTCTGGAGTCCCCCCGCAATTTCCACACTTGCAATACAAGTTAGGATACAAGAAACTCTGCTAGGATATACGAAAACTGTATTCAAAGTGGTGGAAAATTCCCTCGGAAAGCCTTGGAAATCAACAATCTTTCTTTCCTAATTATTTAAGTACTTAAATAGGGAGCTCCCTATCCTAGTTAGATAAAATTCGAAAACTAGTACTTGAAAAAAACACCAGCTAAAACTTGTAGGAATGGGAACTTACTCCGAAACTACATTACAACTACATAACTAGGAGAATTAAAATGTCTAGAAAACAGCAAAAAGACCCTACCTATTACAGTGAGTCCTTTTTCTCACTCCTCAAAGAGACAAAAACGCCGTTCAACCTCAGAATCGGTCTATCCAGAAAAAGAGAAAATCTCAGAAATAACGTCATAGTTCTTGACTTCTCCATCCCAGAAAGAAAGTTCCTTATAAGTGGAGGAGAAATCTTCGAGTTTAAAGAGATAAACTAAATAACCTTTTCAGGAAGAAATGCCGTCAAGTTCTACAAGGAAATACTTCCTAATCTACCAGAATCGGAAAAACCTTTCTTTGAAGGAAAGGATATTTACATTTACCCATTTGGAGAAAAAGGATTCATAAAAGCAAAGCTCCTCAGATTTTACCCTCACTTTTTCCTACTCCATCTAAAGCAGAAAAAGGGTAAACCTCCAAAACCTGTCCATACCTACATAGCCAAATACAAAGTTTTCACCTCAGCTTTCTCCCTCTTCCATCCCTACCCTCAAAACCTCATAAAAGAAACTGGAGAGATTTACGATAACGTGAAACCTGGAGCTTGGAGAGAGGAAGCCTTAGAAATAGGACGAATCATCTTAGACCTTGTAAAGAACCACAAAAAAGGGAAAACCCTGACCTTTGCCCTTAAAGACGGTAGAGAAATAACAGGATTATTTGACCGTAGGAAATCCTGGAGACCCTACCGTTATCCCATCTACAACCCAGAAGGGAAAGAAGCTATCCATATCTTTAAACACGCCATTGATGATATATGGGAGGCAGAAGAGTAAATGAACAACAAACCTTTCGGCAATGAGAAGAGAAAAGAAGAATCAAAAATCTACGATAAAACCATCAGAAGCCTGCTTAAAGAACTTCCCACTACCTTTATGGAGCTCATAACAGGTAAAAAACTATCCAAAGAAACCCTTAAACCCTTAGACATTAAACTCCAGAAAGTTATAGAACGAGAAGCCGACCTAATAGTGGAAAACACAGAAACTGGAGAGATATACCACGTAGAATTTCAGTCCACTAACGACAGCTCAATGCCCGTAAGAATGGCTCTCTACTTCTACCTCATACTCCAGAACTACGGGAAAGCTCCTAAACAGTATCTCGTATTCGTAGGCAGAGGAGAATGCACTATACCCTCTTCCGTAGAAATAGGGAGCTCCAAACACAGCTACAAGGTTATAAACCTCAAAGAAGACGTTGACTGTAAAGCTCTATTAGAAAGCGACAACCCTAATGACTGGATTCTTACAGTCCTCTGCAAGTTAGATCCACAGAAAACAGCCATTAGAACCGTCATTCAGAAAATAAAGAGTATAGAAGATAGGAGACTTCAGCAGGAGCTGATTCAAAAGCTCCTAATCCTTGCAGGATTAAGAGAAGAGCAAATATTAAAACTTGTAGAACAGGAGGTAAAAAGTATGGGACTTGTAATTGATCCAGAAACCAATCTCTACCTTAAGGAAATTATGGAAAAAGGAGAGATTAAAGCTAAGAAAGAAGATGTCAAAAAACTTTACATCAAGCTAAAACTTCCCGCCGAGCAGATAGCTGAAATTCTGGATGTTCCGCTGAGTTTAGTAAAAGAAGCTATTGAAGAGATTGAAAAAGACTAACCTCCTAGGTAGTCAATCCTTGCAGCTCTTATGTATGTAGCCGAAATGTAGTCTTAAACAATCTATGTAGTCAAAACGTCAATATATTCGCTCATTTTCACTTTCCAAGTATTCCAACTTATCCTTAACCAAAAATCGCTTCAAAAACGTCAAGAATCGCTCCAGAGAGGGAATTACAGATAGGAGTCAAACAACAAAAAAATTTTCGGAAACGCTCGCTTTAAAATAAGGAAAACAAGGATTAAACTCTTTTTCTTCCCCTTTCTCCCCCTACCTACACCTATTCCACACTCTTATATCTCATTCAACTACTTACAGAGAATAGAAAAAAGAATCCAGCTTAAAGCTAAGACTAATCTTTTATATCTCATTCCAAAATTCTCACTTTTGCACCCGAACCGGCAAAGCCTACTATCGTAGGGGAGGGTATATATCAATAGAATCTGACACTTTGTGATAAACTCTTAACTCCTAAAAACCTTTGATTCCATAGGGCTATCTTGCTTTCCAGAGATATGAAAACCTACGATAAAGTGTGTCGTGAGAAATACCTACCATCTCAGCTATTTTCCTTTTGCTGTAACCTTGCTCTAATAAGCGCTTAATATGTCCTTCTAGTTCCATCCAGCGAGATTTAGCATATAGCTCTTTAATCTGCCTCGCTAACTTAAGATGCTCCTCTCTTTTCCGTCCATTACGCTTATTAGGTCTATACTCCCATCCTAAGAGCTCACAGAGATACTTCCAACGAACCCTTACGGCTTTTGGGTTATAACCCTTCTCAAACGCTCTGTGAGCTTCCTCTCTTGTAAATCCTATATGCAGGTTATACCTCTCCATGTCATCGTAGACCATATCAACCGCTTCAACAGCTTCCCATTTAGGCACCTCTCTCTTACACTTGTAGGCAACTATTCCCAACGCAAAGAAGGAGTTATGTCTCCTACCGGGTATAGGCGGATTTCTGAACAGCCTCCACAGAACCCACTCAAAGAATGCCCTACTACCCCGTGGTAAATACAGAATCTCTGCTTTTCCCTTGTTCTCCTTAGACTCAGAACTCTTATCAGTCTTTTTCTTCGGCACTTTGAACAACTCCATCAGCTCCTCAAAGGTATAAGGTTCCCTGAGTCTAAATACCGTTGCAACAGTATTGATTTTAGTTTGAAATCCCGGAAAACGGTATGGATGCATTACAGGATGTCTATCCAACTGCCCTAATATCTCGTAGACTTCCTGAATAGCCGTATTTAAAGCATTTACACTCCACTTAAAACCCTTTACAGGCTGAGGCTTTGAAAGAACGTAGATGAGATGAACCCCTTTACCGGAATTAACTATGTGGGTAGGCTTAGGTAACTTACTTAAACCATATCTCAACAACCTATTAAGGTTCCTTGAAGTAACGTTATCAAGGTCAACAACAAAAGCTCTAACAGTCTCTAAAGTCTTTGAGTGATAGTAGTTTTTTATGAACGTTGCATAGGGAATATAGGCATTAGAACGCCAAGCCAATCCCCAAATGTCCTCTTTATAAACCCTTGTAACAGTTCCTTTTTCTATGACATTACCCTCTTTATCCTTAAAAGAACCAAGAACAACAATAAGTTTGTCCTTATCAGGAAAAATGAAATCTAAATAATCTCCGGGATGTACCTCCGAGAAATGAGAACTCAGAATCTCATTCTTAGCCTGAAATTCTCTTTGTAGATTCCCTTGAGGTTCATATTGCCTTGCAAGATTTTCAGCCATCTCACTCCTCCGCTGAATAAAACAGCGGAGGAGCCAGCCACCCCTTGAAGCCAACTCAAGCAGGGTTATAATTTTTCTAAACCCGATTAACCAAGAAGCACTCCACTTTACCTTTCACTTCTGCTTGGGTGGAGGAGTGGCGGCTCCTCCCCTTAAGCCCCCATTTTACCATGTCAAAGTAAAATGGCTTCCAAGAACTTGTTTCGCTAAAAAGGTGATTTTCGCTTTTCTTTCAAAAGGATGTCTTTCAGAAAACAAAAAGTTTATACAAAGACTATTTCTCACTTAAACGGGCGTTTTCCTCAAAAATCTTGCCCGCAGGTTATACGTGATTGTTCTTAGTTTTTCTCCGCTGGAAATCTAAAGAAAAACTGAGAATAATTATGTACGTAGACAATGACGCGAAGGGAAAGACAGAAATGACAATACAATTTTGCCGAAATCATTCTAAGATAAGCATAAACGGAGCCAAAAAAGTTCTAAAATTTTCCTGGAGTACTTAAATTACGTAAAGTTTAGGATTTATCATGGGATACCTGGATTGTCAGGTATAAAGCAACTTGAAATTAGTTTTCCAAGCTAATTCCTTGCCAAGGAGGGTAAATAGGGTGGCTTCAGCAAAAATGAAAAATTATGTGGGTTATGCTGCCAGATTTTTCCTTAAAACACTTAGAGCTTTCAAAATATTTCCTTTAAATAAGGATGGTGAAATATTCGGTGAATTTGTCTATCTTGCTATCTATGGAAGTCTTCTCGTAGAATGGTTATTAAAACTAATTTATATCCAAAAAGGGATACCCTTACCCAAAACTCACGAGCTTTATACTCTCTACAAAAAGTTTAATGAGGAGCTACAGGAGGAAATTTTTAACCTTTATAAGGAAATAAGCACTAAATTTTATGAAAAATGTAGAAATAAGCTAATTGAGCTAAAACATCAACTAAAACAAGAAGACTTAAGTGAAAAAGATTTAAAAAAATTTCTTGTAAACAGTAAAGATGACTTTGATAACCTCCTAAAAATCTCATCCAAAGTCTTTGTAGAAGTCCGCTATTTCTATGAAAAAGATTTTTACCAACAAAAAGTTTCCGTAACTTTTTTGATACTTTTGGTAATTTCTTTAGCCAGAATAGCTAATGTCGATATTGGGGGAAATTGTGTATGCTGTCTACTTGAATTTATACCAAATGAAAGTCAAAGAAATTACTCACTGTTTTTTGGCGGATGTTATGAAAGCTTCTGTGATTAATCAGCTCCCAACGGCTAATGAGAGCGTTTGAAAATTGCCAACTCCATAAAAAAGCCTCTCCGGTATGAAAGCTAAAAACTCAACTTCCAACAAGTACTCAAACTCACACAAAACTACGTGCACCGGAGAGGACAGGCTCTAATAAAGTATTTGTACCCCTTCAGAACAAAAAGGGGAAGGGAAAGACCCAAAAACACCCAGATGAAATAATCCTTATTCTCCTTTTCCTCCAGGTAGCCTGCAGACGTTCGGAAGAACGAATATTCCAGTGCTGTGTCCAAAAATTAGGTAGGTTAAAATAATCCTGCCATGGAAAGAGACTGGAAGAAATACAACAGAGAACTTGTAAGAAGGGGAGAAATCCTCATAGACCCAGAAACAATCGCTGTTACACCA
>Ga0256836_1000846_pt1 | contig 15056 bp, 8 predicted proteins | sample 4561380metaG_FD_185974 | JGI IMG/M metagenome (GOLD analysis project Ga0256836, IMG submission 185974) | Hydrothermal vent microbial communities from Guaymas Basin, Mexico - 4561-380 | ecosystem: Environmental > Aquatic > Marine > Hydrothermal vents | place: Mexico: Guaymas Basin | collected...
AATAGTTATATGGGGGGGGGGGGGGGGGGGGGAGGTATTATTAGGCTAAATTGGTGGGGAGTATTATTCAGGCTAAAATCCGATTTTGCTGTCCGGTATTATATAGGCTAAAATTGAAGCTCTTGTGTATCAACAGTTTTCTTTCTCAATAACCTCTTTTACGAATTTTTCTGGAATTGCGAGAACCTCAGCTATTTTTTTCGGTGGGAGGTTTAGTTTCCTATATTGGAAGAAGTGGTAGTTTAATATAAAACAGAGATGGAAAAGTTTTGCTTTTCAATTCTAAGTAAAAAACATTTTAAGGAGATAAAATGTTTAAAATCTGGCTTATTATTCTATTTAGCTGTTGGGCAGTTTTGAGAGTTTGTTCACTTTCATGCTTTTGTATACGAGGGATAGCATGGTAATCTGCTTTCAGTCGTTTTTCTCTTAAAGAGTCAAGAATAACCCCAAAATATTTGACTTGTTTATTATGATGACGAACTAAATATTGAATAACTCTTTCATGAGAACCAAGTGTTCTTTTTTTTGATGGATTCCTTGGACTTGGATTGGGAATTGTTTTCGGTAATTGTATTCTTGAAGACTTTAAGAAGTCTTCTATTTGTTTAAATATACCATAGTAGGAACGGTTTATAATGGTTCTTATGCGTGCTTCGTCAAGTAGACTTTGATTGTTTTGATTATTAAGGTCTTCTGCTAAATCTATAAACTTTTCCCAGTTAAATCTATTTGTATTCATAGGAAAATCCTACAAACCAGAGTAGGTTGTTCGGGTCTATGTTTATTTTTTCCTCGTTAAGATTTTGTAATTCTTGCATTATTAGTTCTATATCATGATCCTTTTCAAAAATTGGACAAATGTATACTTTAGGTAATTCAGAATCGCTATCGTATATACTAATGTGGAATTCAGGGAGTTTGCTACTAATAGATTCCAAAAACTTGTGGAATACTTCTAATTCGTTTTCACAAAGTTCTTCTATTAGATTATAAAGTGCATTCTGATCGGATATTGTGATTTTCCGCCGATTTATCAGCGTTCCTATAAAGGAAATAAAGGTATGCTTTAGTAGATATTTCTTTTGAAGTGATATTAGATTTTCTTCTCCTAATACACTTTTTCTAATATAAATATTCTCTGGATAGCTAAATGCTGAATTTTCTTTGATGGGAAAGGTATAGAAGTCTTCACTAATACTAGACATTGCGTGGTTTAATGGATATATAAGCGAAGTTGTTTGAGGAGTATTCATCTTAACTCCTCCTCTAATTTCCCTCTTATCAGGGATTTGAATACAGAAGAAATAATTTCATGTGCTTTTTCTAGCCAATCATGAATATTAAAGTTCTTTATAGGTTTGTTTTCGTTTGAGGCTACTAAGATTTCTAGGAGTAGTTTTTCTTCATTGTTAACTTTTCCTTTGAAAGTTTTGAGATTAAGAAAAGTGTTAGGCTCGTGTAATTCGTATGTTAAAGCAAGGTTGATATCACTTGGATTTAAATTTTCTTGTTTCCCAAAATCTACGTTAAGATTTATGTGAAGATATTTAGATAGGAATTCAAGGATATTTGAGTGATTACCGAAATAATAGAATCCGTTAAGATAACGCAATATTATTTTGTCAATAAATAAGTTTTGACTGTCAGGGTAAGTATCGGTAAAAATATTAATAATGTCCATTATGGTTTGTCTAAATTTACTCCATCCTTCGTAGCTTTTATCTATGTTTATGGTGAAAATACCAGGACCAACTTGAATAACAGGCCATGTTTTTCCTGGAGACCAGAATCTGTATTGAACTAGTCTATTGTTTGGAGGTAAAGCTTCCGGAGGAATAGATGCTGTTGGCAATGCTTCAACCTGGGGAAATTTATTTCTAACTCGTTCATAAAGTGCTCCTATTAGTATTTGATAATTTGGATCAAGGAATGGGTGTTTTGTATTTTTCCAATTTAATTCAAATGCTGCTTCTAGTAATGGTTGATGGGAAAGTTTTTCCATCTGTTTCACCTCATCTATAGTCTCTGTTTAATGATAGTTTAGCAGAATTTCCATGGAGATAAGAATAGCAAATCTATGATTTTGATGGTGACGAGAATAGTTATGGTAATGGCGGTTTTTCTTGGTAATTCTTAGTAGCTATATTCATCTTACTTATAACAGATTCTTCTTCCTCTTAAGTTTTTCTCTACAATTTCTAAGTTGTTCTTTCAGTCGTTTGATTCTGGCTTGGAGCTCCTTGTTTTTCCTCTGGAGACCGGAAAGTTCCTGTAGGTAGCTTTCTCTCTTTTGCTGGAATTCAATTTCAAGCTCTACCTCTTTCCGTTTGAGCTGGTGGGATAGGTGCTGATAGTGGGTAATTTGCTGACGGAGCTCCTGCTCCCGTTTTTGGGCTTCCTGTTTTAGCTTTTCTATCTCGTTTATTTCTGCTTGTTTCGCTTTGATAAATTCCTCTTCCCACTTCTCTATGAGACTTTCTTTGTTAAAGACAGTTCCTATGAATGGAATAAAGTAGCGGAGAGTAACTACTATCAGGATTGCTCCTAATATGAGAGTAATGATACCTGCTCCAAAACCTAATCCTTTAAGAACCCAAAGTTTGAGCTCTGTTGAAGAGGGAATGGCGTTAAGTAGGCGTTCTAAGAGCTGATTAAATTTCTCCTCTTCAAAAAGAACGAAGATGAGTGCTGCTGTTTCAAGGAGGATTATGAACCATCTAATCACTCTTTTCTTCCTCGCTGCCGATTATCTCCTTGTAAATCATGTGGATGTATGAAGGAGCGATTTTGACCCTGTGGTATTTCTTGATGTAGGCTGCAATGTCCCTCCAGCTGAGTCCTGCGTCCCTTAGCTGTTTTATGAGGGCAAGGTTCTGTTCTATGTATTCTCTCTTCTTGCTCTTTCTGGCTCTCTTTTGGGCTTTTATTCGCTCTATCCTGAGCTTGGTTATCTTTTCGGCTTCTTCTAATGAGAGAGCTTTCTTGATTTTCAGCTGGAGTTCTATTTTGTGCATTGCTTTGAGGGCAAGTAGAAACATTGCGTAGGTGAACTCTGGAATTTTATCCCTCTCTCGTTTATGGAAATGCTTTCTGTAGAGGTCTAACTCCAGCTTGAAGGCTTCTACCCTTGCTCGTGGTCCAAGGCGGTAGAAAAAGCGAATGAGTTTGTCCTCTTCGGATGATGATATTCCTGTTAGTCTCCTGATATACTCTATATCATAATTATATCCCTCTTTTGGTTGGTTATTATTGGACTGATTGCTGTTCATTTTGCGACCTCTAATAAAGTTTAGTAGTTTGTTCAAATTATAGAATATTTTTCGTTATTTCTTGGTTTATTCGCTCGCTTTAGGGATGCACCTAAAGCGAGCGGTTCATCGACGACTACCTGCTGGTGCTTTCAAAATATCCAGAGTGGTTTGGTAAAATTTTTCCATATAGTTATCCCGTTCCAGCTGGACCACAGCTGGGTGATTCTGGACTGAGCTTGATTTGTGTGCGTTTTTCTTTGTGTGTGTGTGCTGAGACTGTAAGCTGCAGCTCCCGTGAGCTGCTCCTGTTTCCTACGGTGGGACAGGAAAAATACACGGGCGGGGCTAACCCGTTCGGCCTCCTGTGTCTCCAGCGAGGGACACAGAAAAGAGAACGGAGCAGACAGGTGTTCCCAGCACTTGTCTGGCTATCTAACGGGGGACGGACACCCTGCCTAAGTGGGTGCGGGGATTAAAGGGTATGTATTTACCTTTATTCAGGGAGTTGTAATGATGAAAGTAAGTGAATTCTTAAAGGAGCAGGAGATTTCACTTGGAAACATTATTAGTCCTTATTGCTTTATTGATGAAGAAAATAAACTGTTTTATGTCCCAAATTTTTTAAGGCTTTCGATTCCTATATGTGCTCTTTTTGATAAGAATTTAAATGAATGTCTGGGAAAGAAAGTAAGTATGGATGTAATTGATAGGCGATTGTTGCCTAATTTGTTGTCTAATTATTTTAAGGTTTATAATTCTCTTATTTTTATTTATAATGAACTTGATTCTAAAGATGAAAATATTCAAGTTTTACTGGAATATTTATTTATACGTTTCTCTTCATTGGAAGAAATGCTTTATGAATTCCTGAAATGTTCTAAAAAGGTGGAAAACTTTAATGATTATGAAGAAAAGAAAAAGAGGTTTCTTGAAACTCTTGGCTTATCAAATGAAGTTAAAAATCAACTTATAAAGACATCTGATTTCGCTAAGGTAGTTAGGGAAATAGCTAGAAATAGATTGTTGCATTTTCCGATTTATACTCTTCATCCTTTTAAAAGAGATGAAAAATATACGTGTGAGATAAGGGATGAAAATTCTGAAGAGGTTATGATAATTCGGGATATTTCAAAGTTTGTTGCTTTATTTGCTCAATTAATTTACACATACTTTAGATTTATAGTGGAATTTATTGTTAGGAGTTTTGAGGCTGATGAGTTATCAGAAGAATCAACAGATTATTTGCAATTTATTATAGGTATTACAGGATTAAAAGAATCCTACATTTATTACGATAGCTATAAGAAATATTTACTGTTAAGTATCTATAAGACGCCAGAACAAGCTATACAAGGCTTCGAGGAAGTAGTGGAGATAATAGTTTAGATAGAATGCGTGGTAGTATCGTAGGTCAAGTCCAAGCTCTCTTTAAACTTTCAGGAATTGCACAGATAGGACAAAGTAAACACAAAGCTAAAGAGCTTGCTCGGAGCTCTGGAGCTAAAACTTGGCACGAAATAGGTAAACGTCTCGGCATTTACTCCTACTCAACTGCTGATGCTTACCGTGATGTTTGGAAACAGCTTCTTTCCTTTGCTAAGAGAGAATTTAGCGTTAAAGACATTGAAAAGCTTAGTGCAGAGATAGTCCACAGTTTTTTACACTCCAAAATAGAACAAGGGGTAAGCAAAAGAACTTTTCAGCAGTATGCAGCTGCAATTGAAAAGTTAGAAGTAGCTCTCAATATGTATTCAGAGAAGTTTAACAGGGGGAATACTTACAACTTTGACCTTTCTTCCGTTCGGGCTTATGCGAAAGAAGTTTACGCTGGAGAACAGACTCCTTCAAGAGCTTACGAATCTCCTGCTGAGCTGATAAGTGTTTTAAAAGAGCCTGTCCACCAGCTTGTAGCCTCTATTCAGTATGAAGGTGGAGCAAGACTTGACGAGGTAAGAACTATAAGGGGATGGAGTTTTAAAGGAATAAGGGAAGATAAACTCACAAGGGAAGAAAGGGGATACATAGAGGTTAAGGGGAAGGGAGGAAAAGTAAGAGAGATAGGTGTTTCTCTAGATACCTACGACGTTGTAAGAGAATGGGTAAAGAATTTTGATAGGATAGGATTTGACGAGAAAACTTACAGGAAAGACTTACAAGAAGCTGCTAACTTGACAGGACAGGAATATCATGGTTCACATGGTCTAAGGTGGAATTTTGCGCAAGAGAGATTTCACAACTTGATGGAAAACGGTTATACTTATGAGCAGGCATTAGCACAAGTTTCAAAGGAATTAGGGCATGAACGAGCTGACATCACAAAACATTACTTACGATAAAAAAAATAGGGCAGCGAGGAGCCGGCACTCCTCGCTTAGCTTTGTCCCTATAACCACTATAGTCTTACCCAAACTGCTAATAAAAAGAATAATCAAAATCGGGGACAAAGGCAAGCGGTTTTAGGTGCCGGCTCCTCCGCTAAAAGAAGCGGAGGAGCAAGTGAGAGTAAAAGTAGAGAAAGAAAAGAAGATAAGAGGAAAGGTAAGAAGAGAGAGAGTAAAGAAGCTCTCAAACAGATACAACAAGCAATACTGCTACCTAATCCAACTTTACGATCCTCGTATTGAAGCTCCTGTAGGTGTTATTCCTGTAAGGACAGAAACTACTCTTAGAAACGTTTTAAAGGACTTGGAAGAAAAAGGATTCTACCCTTTAATACTCCCTCAACCTGTTTACATCCCTCAATCTTTCTGGGAAGAGTATAGATACTCTAACAGTAAGAATGAACTTGTTAAGAAGTATGAGCTTCTTAAAGACTTTTCCATCTACCGTTTTGAAACGGTTGTCATAGACATAGACAGTCCCTTTGATAGCGTTTATCCAGCGTGGAATGAGCTAAGGGAAAGGTTAGGTATTAAGAGCGGTTATCAGGTTTACAGGACGAAATCGGGAAGGTTTAGAGCTTACATCTATCTTCTTGACGGGACAAGGGACTTAAAGAGAGCAAGAGAACTTACGGCAATCATCTATGCGTTCTTTGAAAGCAAGGGGTTAAATGCTGACCCAACTTTTGTCCATAGGCTTAACCATCCTGTTTTCTATGAGGAGTTTCCTCTCTATAACTATGAGCTTGTAGAAGATGTGAAAGGAAGGGTGGCTTTTTTTGGACTTTACAGAAGAGTTAAAGGACTCCAGAAAGAACTTGGACTTTATACGTTCAACGGTAAGAACCTGACAGAAGAGTTCTGGGGTAAAAGACTACCTACTAAGAAAGAGGATGATAAGAAAGAGTGCAGGATCATTAAAGCTCCTGCATTTCTCAGGAGACTGCAAGAAAACAGATTGGATAACTTTGAACTTTGGAAGGGGGCGGTAATTTCCCTATCAGAGAAGCATAGTTCCTACCGGTATATCCATGTAATTCAACCTGCTATAGGCTGGGCGAAACACTTGGAGCTTCCTGAAGAAGTAGTTACCGAATTCCTCGTAGGACTATTAGGAGAGAACAAAAGGAAAGACATAGAAAAAGGGTGGAAATATGCTCGTGAACTTGAATTTACCGTTCCTGATAGTGTTAAGTGGATTGGAAAGACAAGGGAAGAATGGGAAGGAGAGGTAATTGCATACCTCCAGTTTAAGAGAGGAGTAAGCAGGCAAGAGCTACTAAAAGAAGTATTCGGCAATAAGAAGTGGCTCTGCGACATGATAATGGACGGGCTTGTAGAGAAAGGGATGGTAACGGCTTCCTTTATGGTTCACGGTAGGGGGAGACCTAAGAAGGTTTATAAGCTGACGGAGGAGATGAGGATTCCACTCCGCAAGGTTGTAGGCTTAGAAGAAGAGTTTATCTATCTATCAAACATTGTTCATGAGGAGAAAAGGCAAGGAAATCAAGGAGTATATCTCACTCAAGAGGGGAGAACTGATTTTAGCCAAAATAATAACTCTCTCTGTGAGAGAGCTATGGGTGGTGGTTGGGAAGGGGAGCGAGAGAAGGAGAGTAGTAGAGAGAGGAGTAAGGTATGTGATGGTATTGAAGGGGGGGGGGTTGGGTTTGTTTTGAATATGGGGTCTTCTTTTTCGCTTGACCGGCGGCGAACAAGTTTTGATTTCTGTGTTGGGTTCTCTATTGGTCTTGAGGGAATTGAGGAGGACCGGGGAGATTGTGATGATCTTGTGGAGCTTTGGGAAGAGGGACTGATTGATTTCTGACGGCAGTATTATTATGGCTAAAATCAGCGTCGGTATTATTAAGGCTAAAATACTGGGTGGGGGGGGGGGGGGGGTATTTTTGGGCTAAATTGGTGGGGAGTATTATTCAGGCTAAAATCCGATTTTGCTGTCCGGTATTATATAGGCTAAAATTGAAGCTCTTGTGTATCAACAGTTTTCTTTCTCAATAACCTCTTTTACGAATTTTTCTGGAATTGCGAGAACCTCAGCTATTTTTTTCGGTGGGAGGTTTAGTTTCCTATATTGGAAGAAGTGGTAGTTTAATATAAAACAGAGATGGAAAAGTTTTGCTTTTCAATTCTAAGTAAAAAACATTTTAAGGAGATAAAATGTTTAAAATCTGGCTTATTATTCTATTTAGCTGTTGGGCAGTTTTGAGAGTTTGTTCACTTTCATGCTTTTGTATACGAGGGATAGCATGGTAATCTGCTTTCAGTCGTTTTTCTCTTAAAGAGTCAAGAATAACCCCAAAATATTTGACTTGTTTATTATGATGACGAACTAAATATTGAATAACTCTTTCATGAGAACCAAGTGTTCTTTTTTTTGATGGATTCCTTGGACTTGGATTGGGAATTGTTTTCGGTAATTGTATTCTTGAAGACTTTAAGAAGTCTTCTATTTGTTTAAATATACCATAGTAGGAACGGTTTATAATGGTTCTTATGCGTGCTTCGTCAAGTAGACTTTGATTGTTTTGATTATTAAGGTCTTCTGCTAAATCTATAAACTTTTCCCAGTTAAATCTATTTGTATTCATAGGAAAATCCTACAAACCAGAGTAGGTTGTTCGGGTCTATGTTTATTTTTTCCTCGTTAAGATTTTGTAATTCTTGCATTATTAGTTCTATATCATGATCCTTTTCAAAAATTGGACAAATGTATACTTTAGGTAATTCAGAATCGCTATCGTATATACTAATGTGGAATTCAGGGAGTTTGCTACTAATAGATTCCAAAAACTTGTGGAATACTTCTAATTCGTTTTCACAAAGTTCTTCTATTAGATTATAAAGTGCATTCTGATCGGATATTGTGATTTTCCGCCGATTTATCAGCGTTCCTATAAAGGAAATAAAGGTATGCTTTAGTAGATATTTCTTTTGAAGTGATATTAGATTTTCTTCTCCTAATACACTTTTTCTAATATAAATATTCTCTGGATAGCTAAATGCTGAATTTTCTTTGATGGGAAAGGTATAGAAGTCTTCACTAATACTAGACATTGCGTGGTTTAATGGATATATAAGCGAAGTTGTTTGAGGAGTATTCATCTTAACTCCTCCTCTAATTTCCCTCTTATCAGGGATTTGAATACAGAAGAAATAATTTCATGTGCTTTTTCTAGCCAATCATGAATATTAAAGTTCTTTATAGGTTTGTTTTCGTTTGAGGCTACTAAGATTTCTAGGAGTAGTTTTTCTTCATTGTTAACTTTTCCTTTGAAAGTTTTGAGATTAAGAAAAGTGTTAGGCTCGTGTAATTCGTATGTTAAAGCAAGGTTGATATCACTTGGATTTAAATTTTCTTGTTTCCCAAAATCTACGTTAAGATTTATGTGAAGATATTTAGATAGGAATTCAAGGATATTTGAGTGATTACCGAAATAATAGAATCCGTTAAGATAACGCAATATTATTTTGTCAATAAATAAGTTTTGACTGTCAGGGTAAGTATCGGTAAAAATATTAATAATGTCCATTATGGTTTGTCTAAATTTACTCCATCCTTCGTAGCTTTTATCTATGTTTATGGTGAAAATACCAGGACCAACTTGAATAACAGGCCATGTTTTTCCTGGAGACCAGAATCTGTATTGAACTAGTCTATTGTTTGGAGGTAAAGCTTCCGGAGGAATAGATGCTGTTGGCAATGCTTCAACCTGGGGAAATTTATTTCTAACTCGTTCATAAAGTGCTCCTATTAGTATTTGATAATTTGGATCAAGGAATGGGTGTTTTGTATTTTTCCAATTTAATTCAAATGCTGCTTCTAGTAATGGTTGATGGGAAAGTTTTTCCATCTGTTTCACCTCATCTATAGTCTCTGTTTAATGATAGTTTAGCAGAATTTCCATGGAGATAAGAATAGCAAATCTATGATTTTGATGGTGACGAGAATAGTTATGGTAATGGCGGTTTTTCTTGGTAATTCTTAGTAGCTATATTCATCTTACTTATAACAGATTCTTCTTCCTCTTAAGTTTTTCTCTACAATTTCTAAGTTGTTCTTTCAGTCGTTTGATTCTGGCTTGGAGCTCCTTGTTTTTCCTCTGGAGACCGGAAAGTTCCTGTAGGTAGCTTTCTCTCTTTTGCTGGAATTCAATTTCAAGCTCTACCTCTTTCCGTTTGAGCTGGTGGGATAGGTGCTGATAGTGGGTAATTTGCTGACGGAGCTCCTGCTCCCGTTTTTGGGCTTCCTGTTTTAGCTTTTCTATCTCGTTTATTTCTGCTTGTTTCGCTTTGATAAATTCCTCTTCCCACTTCTCTATGAGACTTTCTTTGTTAAAGACAGTTCCTATGAATGGAATAAAGTAGCGGAGAGTAACTACTATCAGGATTGCTCCTAATATGAGAGTAATGATACCTGCTCCAAAACCTAATCCTTTAAGAACCCAAAGTTTGAGCTCTGTTGAAGAGGGAATGGCGTTAAGTAGGCGTTCTAAGAGCTGATTAAATTTCTCCTCTTCAAAAAGAACGAAGATGAGTGCTGCTGTTTCAAGGAGGATTATGAACCATCTAATCACTCTTTTCTTCCTCGCTGCCGATTATCTCCTTGTAAATCATGTGGATGTATGAAGGAGCGATTTTGACCCTGTGGTATTTCTTGATGTAGGCTGCAATGTCCCTCCAGCTGAGTCCTGCGTCCCTTAGCTGTTTTATGAGGGCAAGGTTCTGTTCTATGTATTCTCTCTTCTTGCTCTTTCTGGCTCTCTTTTGGGCTTTTATTCGCTCTATCCTGAGCTTGGTTATCTTTTCGGCTTCTTCTAATGAGAGAGCTTTCTTGATTTTCAGCTGGAGTTCTATTTTGTGCATTGCTTTGAGGGCAAGTAGAAACATTGCGTAGGTGAACTCTGGAATTTTATCCCTCTCTCGTTTATGGAAATGCTTTCTGTAGAGGTCTAACTCCAGCTTGAAGGCTTCTACCCTTGCTCGTGGTCCAAGGCGGTAGAAAAAGCGAATGAGTTTGTCCTCTTCGGATGATGATATTCCTGTTAGTCTCCTGATATACTCTATATCATAATTATATCCCTCTTTTGGTTGGTTATTATTGGACTGATTGCTGTTCATTTTGCGACCTCTAATAAAGTTTAGTAGTTTGTTCAAATTATAGAATATTTTTCGTTATTTCTTGGTTTATTCGCTCGCTTTAGGGATGCACCTAAAGCGAGCGGTTCATCGACGACTACCTGCTGGTGCTTTCAAAATATCCAGAGTGGTTTGGTAAAATTTTTCCATATAGTTATCCCGTTCCAGCTGGACCACAGCTGGGTGATTCTGGACTGAGCTTGATTTGTGTGCGTTTTTCTTTGTGTGTGTGTGCTGAGACTGTAAGCTGCAGCTCCCGTGAGCTGCTCCTGTTTCCTACGGTGGGACAGGAAAAATACACGGGCGGGGCTAACCCGTTCGGCCTCCTGTGTCTCCAGCGAGGGACACAGAAAAGAGAACGGAGCAGACAGGTGTTCCCAGCACTTGTCTGGCTATCTAACGGGGGACGGACACCCTGCCTAAGTGGGTGCGGGGATTAAAGGGTATGTATTTACCTTTATTCAGGGAGTTGTAATGATGAAAGTAAGTGAATTCTTAAAGGAGCAGGAGATTTCACTTGGAAACATTATTAGTCCTTATTGCTTTATTGATGAAGAAAATAAACTGTTTTATGTCCCAAATTTTTTAAGGCTTTCGATTCCTATATGTGCTCTTTTTGATAAGAATTTAAATGAATGTCTGGGAAAGAAAGTAAGTATGGATGTAATTGATAGGCGATTGTTGCCTAATTTGTTGTCTAATTATTTTAAGGTTTATAATTCTCTTATTTTTATTTATAATGAACTTGATTCTAAAGATGAAAATATTCAAGTTTTACTGGAATATTTATTTATACGTTTCTCTTCATTGGAAGAAATGCTTTATGAATTCCTGAAATGTTCTAAAAAGGTGGAAAACTTTAATGATTATGAAGAAAAGAAAAAGAGGTTTCTTGAAACTCTTGGCTTATCAAATGAAGTTAAAAATCAACTTATAAAGACATCTGATTTCGCTAAGGTAGTTAGGGAAATAGCTAGAAATAGATTGTTGCATTTTCCGATTTATACTCTTCATCCTTTTAAAAGAGATGAAAAATATACGTGTGAGATAAGGGATGAAAATTCTGAAGAGGTTATGATAATTCGGGATATTTCAAAGTTTGTTGCTTTATTTGCTCAATTAATTTACACATACTTTAGATTTATAGTGGAATTTATTGTTAGGAGTTTTGAGGCTGATGAGTTATCAGAAGAATCAACAGATTATTTGCAATTTATTATAGGTATTACAGGATTAAAAGAATCCTACATTTATTACGATAGCTATAAGAAATATTTACTGTTAAGTATCTATAAGACGCCAGAACAAGCTATACAAGGCTTCGAGGAAGTAGTGGAGATAATAGTTTAGATAGAATGCGTGGTAGTATCGTAGGTCAAGTCCAAGCTCTCTTTAAACTTTCAGGAATTGCACAGATAGGACAAAGTAAACACAAAGCTAAAGAGCTTGCTCGGAGCTCTGGAGCTAAAACTTGGCACGAAATAGGTAAACGTCTCGGCATTTACTCCTACTCAACTGCTGATGCTTACCGTGATGTTTGGAAACAGCTTCTTTCCTTTGCTAAGAGAGAATTTAGCGTTAAAGACATTGAAAAGCTTAGTGCAGAGATAGTCCACAGTTTTTTACACTCCAAAATAGAACAAGGGGTAAGCAAAAGAACTTTTCAGCAGTATGCAGCTGCAATTGAAAAGTTAGAAGTAGCTCTCAATATGTATTCAGAGAAGTTTAACAGGGGGAATACTTACAACTTTGACCTTTCTTCCGTTCGGGCTTATGCGAAAGAAGTTTACGCTGGAGAACAGACTCCTTCAAGAGCTTACGAATCTCCTGCTGAGCTGATAAGTGTTTTAAAAGAGCCTGTCCACCAGCTTGTAGCCTCTATTCAGTATGAAGGTGGAGCAAGACTTGACGAGGTAAGAACTATAAGGGGATGGAGTTTTAAAGGAATAAGGGAAGATAAACTCACAAGGGAAGAAAGGGGATACATAGAGGTTAAGGGGAAGGGAGGAAAAGTAAGAGAGATAGGTGTTTCTCTAGATACCTACGACGTTGTAAGAGAATGGGTAAAGAATTTTGATAGGATAGGATTTGACGAGAAAACTTACAGGAAAGACTTACAAGAAGCTGCTAACTTGACAGGACAGGAATATCATGGTTCACATGGTCTAAGGTGGAATTTTGCGCAAGAGAGATTTCACAACTTGATGGAAAACGGTTATACTTATGAGCAGGCATTAGCACAAGTTTCAAAGGAATTAGGGCATGAACGAGCTGACATCACAAAACATTACTTACGATAAAAAAAATAGGGCAGCGAGGAGCCGGCACTCCTCGCTTAGCTTTGTCCCTATAACCACTATAGTCTTACCCAAACTGCTAATAAAAAGAATAATCAAAATCGGGGACAAAGGCAAGCGGTTTTAGGTGCCGGCTCCTCCGCTAAAAGAAGCGGAGGAGCAAGTGAGAGTAAAAGTAGAGAAAGAAAAGAAGATAAGAGGAAAGGTAAGAAGAGAGAGAGTAAAGAAGCTCTCAAACAGATACAACAAGCAATACTGCTACCTAATCCAACTTTACGATCCTCGTATTGAAGCTCCTGTAGGTGTTATTCCTGTAAGGACAGAAACTACTCTTAGAAACGTTTTAAAGGACTTGGAAGAAAAAGGATTCTACCCTTTAATACTCCCTCAACCTGTTTACATCCCTCAATCTTTCTGGGAAGAGTATAGATACTCTAACAGTAAGAATGAACTTGTTAAGAAGTATGAGCTTCTTAAAGACTTTTCCATCTACCGTTTTGAAACGGTTGTCATAGACATAGACAGTCCCTTTGATAGCGTTTATCCAGCGTGGAATGAGCTAAGGGAAAGGTTAGGTATTAAGAGCGGTTATCAGGTTTACAGGACGAAATCGGGAAGGTTTAGAGCTTACATCTATCTTCTTGACGGGACAAGGGACTTAAAGAGAGCAAGAGAACTTACGGCAATCATCTATGCGTTCTTTGAAAGCAAGGGGTTAAATGCTGACCCAACTTTTGTCCATAGGCTTAACCATCCTGTTTTCTATGAGGAGTTTCCTCTCTATAACTATGAGCTTGTAGAAGATGTGAAAGGAAGGGTGGCTTTTTTTGGACTTTACAGAAGAGTTAAAGGACTCCAGAAAGAACTTGGACTTTATACGTTCAACGGTAAGAACCTGACAGAAGAGTTCTGGGGTAAAAGACTACCTACTAAGAAAGAGGATGATAAGAAAGAGTGCAGGATCATTAAAGCTCCTGCATTTCTCAGGAGACTGCAAGAAAACAGATTGGATAACTTTGAACTTTGGAAGGGGGCGGTAATTTCCCTATCAGAGAAGCATAGTTCCTACCGGTATATCCATGTAATTCAACCTGCTATAGGCTGGGCGAAACACTTGGAGCTTCCTGAAGAAGTAGTTACCGAATTCCTCGTAGGACTATTAGGAGAGAACAAAAGGAAAGACATAGAAAAAGGGTGGAAATATGCTCGTGAACTTGAATTTACCGTTCCTGATAGTGTTAAGTGGATTGGAAAGACAAGGGAAGAATGGGAAGGAGAGGTAATTGCATACCTCCAGTTTAAGAGAGGAGTAAGCAGGCAAGAGCTACTAAAAGAAGTATTCGGCAATAAGAAGTGGCTCTGCGACATGATAATGGACGGGCTTGTAGAGAAAGGGATGGTAACGGCTTCCTTTATGGTTCACGGTAGGGGGAGACCTAAGAAGGTTTATAAGCTGACGGAGGAGATGAGGATTCCACTCCGCAAGGTTGTAGGCTTAGAAGAAGAGTTTATCTATCTATCAAACATTGTTCATGAGGAGAAAAGGCAAGGAAATCAAGGAGTATATCTCACTCAAGAGGGGAGAACTGATTTTAGCCAAAATAATAACTCTCTCTGTGAGAGAGCTATGGGTGGTGGTTGGGAAGGGGAGCGAGAGAAGGAGAGTAGTAGAGAGAGGAGTAAGGTATGTGATGGTATTGAAGGGGGGGGGGTTGGGTTTGTTTTGAATATGGGGTCTTCTTTTTCGCTTGACCGGCGGCGAACAAGTTTTGATTTCTGTGTTGGGTTCTCTATTGGTCTTGAGGGAATTGAGGAGGACCGGGGAGATTGTGATGATCTTGTGGAGCTTTGGGAAGAGGGACTGATTGATTTCTGACGGCAGTATTATTATGGCTAAAATCAGCGTCGGTATTATTAAGGCTAAAATACTGGGTGGGGGGGGGGGGGGGGTATTTTTGGGCTAATTG
>Ga0256836_1000847_pt1 | contig 15037 bp, 14 predicted proteins | sample 4561380metaG_FD_185974 | JGI IMG/M metagenome (GOLD analysis project Ga0256836, IMG submission 185974) | Hydrothermal vent microbial communities from Guaymas Basin, Mexico - 4561-380 | ecosystem: Environmental > Aquatic > Marine > Hydrothermal vents | place: Mexico: Guaymas Basin | collected...
ATCTAAAGCGTGACGAAACTCAACGACCTCATAACCTTCGGATTTTAATGCAAGGGATAGGGATTTTCTCATATTTATATCATCTTCAACAACAGCTATTTTCATTACTCACCTTTTATATAAAAATACGCAACTGAGTTTTTTATAATAATATCAAATCTGTGCGGTAAAAATACTATTTTAATCCTGTCATTTGTTAAATATCTAGCATTAACTATAGTATTGTATTGTAATAAACGGTCAATTATTTCATTTTTATATTTTTTACATATTTTAACGGGATTTTTTTCATCCACATCCAATCTGAAAAGAAGTCTCTTTTTTGAAGTTTTATTTGTTAAACATTTCGAACATTCAAGTTTTGAAGAAATGAGAACAGCATTTTTAATAACTGCATTATAAGAGATAAAATAATCAGCAAAAAGAAAAAGAGGAAGACTAATTAGCATTAATATATTTATTCCATTTCCTTACATCAAGTTTTACGCTCATTATGACTTTATAAATGCCGTCTTTAAAAGTTTCTTCCTCAATACTGGCACCTCTTATAAGTCCGTAAACATACGTTCTAACTTCTGAATTTTTAAGCATTAAATCCTTGATGGTTTCTTTTCCTTTCACCCTAATACCATACATTTTTTCCGCCAATGCCCTATATGCATCCGCAATGGCCGCACGTCTTGCCATTACTTTTGCCTGAGCAACACTAAGAGCATTTGTCGGCGCTACGCCCAGACCTTTAGCTTGAAGTGTTATAATTGAACTTTTTTTAAGGACAGGCACATTTTCAATAGTATTCTGTGCATCGATAGAATTTATATTAACTGTTTTGTTTTGGGTAGACGCACATCCTAAACTAAACAGCACAAAAGATACAATTATTAACTTTTTCATTCTTAGGCCTTTTTTATTTTCAATATCGTCATTTTTAAAAATAATTTTACTCTTCTTCATCAAAAAGAGTAACTTCTTCTTTTTCACTCGGGGTTTTAGCAAGGCTTACCACTTTATCACCGCTATCAAGTTTCACAACCCTTACTCCCTGAGTGTTTTTACCGGTTTTGCTGATACTCTCGATTGATACCCTAATCATTTTACCACTGCTTGTTAGGACCATTAAGTCGTGGTCTTTTTCTGTTGCTACCACACCTACCAAATCACCGGTTTTATTAGTAAGTTTCATGGCAATCACACCCTTGCCGCCCCTGTTTGTAAGTCTGTAAAGATTAGCTTCGGTGCGTTTACCGAATCCTTTTTCACTGAGTGTCAATATTTCCTGCGACTCATCTTGCAGTGCCAGTGCGCCTACAACCTCATCTCCTTCGATTTTAAATCTTATACCCGTAACTCCTCTTGCACTTCTTCCCATTTCCCTTACCGTATCTACAGGGAATCTTATAGCCATACCTTTTTTGGTGACTATAAAGAGCTCTTTATCTTCAGGTTCTACGATTTTAGCCGTTACAAGTTCATCTCCATCATCTATGGTAATTGCTCTAACCCCTGTGCTTCTGATGTTTTTAAATTCGCTTAAATTAGTTCTTTTCACTATTCCGTTTTTAGTAAAGAAGGCAAGTGATTTGCTTTCGTCAAAGTCGCTTGTTTTAATAATGGTTTGAATTTTTTCGTCTTTATCAAGATTTATTAGATTAACTATGGCTTTTCCTTTGCTCGATCTACTTCCTTCAGGAATTCTATAGACTTTTAGCCAGTGAAGCTGTCCTTTATCCGTAATTATCATAAGTGTATCGTGGGAATTCGCCACATAAAAATCTTCAATAAAATCGTCTTCATAAACACTCAAGGCTTTTTTACCTTTACCGCCCCTGTTTTGTCTTTCGTATGCTTTTAGAGGCACTCTTTTTACATATCCTCTATGGGTAATGGTTACTACCATTTCTTCATTAGGAATTAAATCCTCTATGTCAATAGCGTCATAATCTTCCTCTATATTTGTAAGTCTAGGAGTGGGGTATTTTTTCTTAATTTCAAGTAGCTCGTCTTTAATTACCCCGTTTAGGATGTTTTCGTCTCTAAGAATTGAATTTAAATATTCAATTTTTTCCATTAATTCTTTATATTCGTTTTCAAGTTTTTCAACTTCAAGTGAAGTCAGTCTAGCAAGTCTCATATCAAGAATTGCCTGAGCCTGAATATCCGTTAGCTCAAATCTGTTAATTAAATTTTCTTTTGCTTCTTTGGTATCGCTTGATTTTTTAATAATTTCAACAACTTCATCAATATTTGCAAGGGCTATTAAAAGACCTTCTAAAATATGAGCCCTTCTTTTTGCTTCTTCAAGTTCGTATATCGTTCTTCTGATAACAACCGTTTTTCTGTGTTTTATAAATATGTCAAGCAGTTCAAAAAGATTGAAAAGTTTTGGCTGTTTATCATAAATTCCGAGCATATTGATACCGAAACTCACCTGCATTTGAGTATGTTTATAAAGGTTGTTTAAAATAATTTCGCTCATTGCGTCTTTTTTAAGTTCGATTACAACCCTGATACCTTCCCTGTCACTTTCATCCCTAACTTCGCTGATACCTTCAATTATTTTATCTTTTACAAGTTCGCTTATTTTTTCTATAAGTTTTGCTTTGTTTACCTGAAAAGGAAGCTCATCTATTACGATTACTTCTTTATTTCCTTTGTGTTCGATATGGTGTTTTGCCCTGATTTTAATACTTCCCCTTCCGGTTTTATAAGCTTCAATTATTCCGCTTTTTCCGAATATCGTTCCGCCTGTTGGAAAATCAGGTCCTTTTACAAACTGAAGTATATCTTCTAATTTTGCTTCCTTATTGTCTATCATATAAATAAGAGCATCAATTAATTCTTCAAGATTATGAGGAGGAATATTCGTAGCCATACCTACGGCAATACCGCTGCTGCCGTTAACTAGAAGGTTTGGAAACCTGGCGGGCAGTACTACCGGCTCTCTCTCCGTGCCGTCATAATTAGGAATAAAATCAACGGTATCTTTATCTATATCTTTTAAAAGCTCTTCGGCTATTTTTGTTAGTCTGGCTTCTGTGTATCTCATAGCGGCGGCATTGTCGCCATCAATGCTTCCGAAGTTACCCTGCCCGTCAATAAGAGGCATTCTCATAGAAAAAGGCTGTGCCATTCTGACAAGCGCTTCATAAACAGCGCTGTCTCCGTGAGGATGGTATTTACCTATAACATCCCCTACGATTCTTGCAGATTTTTTATATGCGCTACCGGCAGTTATACCCATTTTGTACATTGCATAAAGTATTCTTCTGTGAACGGGCTTTAATCCGTCTCTTACATCAGGCAGGGCACGCCCGACAATTACACTCATAGAATATTCAAGATAGCTTTTTGAAAGAGTTTCTTCAATACTTACAGGAATTACTTGCATTAATATCCTTTAATTCTGTTTTTGAAATATATTATATCAAATTATTTGCGTAAATTCGCCAATACCACGCATAATGCCACATTAACTCCGTATTTTTTTAAACACTCTTTTGCTTCATTTAACGTAAGCCCGGTTGTAGATATGTCATCAACCAAAATTACATTTATATTTTTATGCCCGGTATATTTAAAATGTCTGGGATTTTGAAGTCTAAACTGTAGAGATTTTCCGGCATACCGGACTTTGTTTGTAGAATGCAAAACATTATAAAGAGGTTTTAAATATTTCGTTTTCATAGAATTTGCCATAACAGCCGTATGGGAATAGCCTTTATCAATCCTGTCATCAACAGGTATTATAAAAAAATTATCATTTAATTGATTAGTAAAAAACTTAACGGAATTTTGTGAGAGTATTTTAAACACCCTGTGTCCGAATTTATGGTATTTGTATTTTATGAAATGTTCTATAGTTTCGTAATCATAAAAAGAAAAAATATTGTCTTTTTTTCTTATTTTCGGTTTTAAATATCTGTTTTGACACTTACTACAAATCACATCAAATGAAGCATTATCACAAACAATACATTTAAAAATCTTTTTCCTTTTTGCCGTATTTGATTAACAGATAAACCGCAATAACCGCACCTATACTAAATAATACGGCGCCCGAATAAAAAATCCCGTCATTGCCTACAGCAGTCCCCCCCATAATCATACCTATTGCTATAAACATAATAAATGCCGCACTGACTCCCGCAATTTCTGGAAGCGTAAATTTTCTGTCTTTATAATCGTTCATTTGACCCCTTTATAATGCTTTAAATAATTATATTTTAATATATCTTTTCCGCTTTCGCACTCCGTAATTGAAATATATTCGCCACTGTTGTAAAAGATTGAATACTGATCAAACTTTTTAGCAAGTTCAAGTGCTTCATTCTTTTCTATGTCATAAATAATAAAGGATTTTTCACTGTAATCAAAAAGCTCACCGATGCTTAAATAACTTTCGTATCCAAATGCTTTAATAACGCTTTCAAGCTCGGTATTTCTTAAAAAATTGAGAAAATCGTTATAAATCATTCCTTTAGGATTATAAGCGGTAATAATAGCAAATTTTCTTTTTAATACATCTGCGTTTTGAGGCAAAAATTGGAAAGAAATCCACTCCCTGCCGCTTAAATTATGAATCATAAATTTTGTATATCTCAAATATTCTTCATACTTTTTTTTAAAATCAAGAACAATTTCACCCTCAACCAAAAGCGCATCTTCCGCTTCATCATACACACATTTTCCTATATAATCCCCTATTCCGATAACTTTAAATCTCAATTGCATCCTTTTTTTGCTATAATTTAATCAAAAAAGGTACTTAAATGAAAAAATTTCTACTGATTTTTATGCTGCTTTTTACCGGATGTAGCATCAAAACCGCTTTAAAACAAGACCCTTTATACGAAAAAACGCTAACACATACCCAAAGAGGACAAATTATCAATTCACTTGAAACAAAAGCTTTAATTGACGCCGTTTATCTAAATCCGCTTTTTAAAAACAAATTCTCAAACCCGACTTTCCTAGTAGGAATTTACAACGATTTTGACAATACATTGGTAAATCATGAATTCACTTTAACCCTTAACGGGCAAAAACCGCTTAAAATTTCCAAAAACATACCTTCATTTGTTTTATATAAAAAATTTCCTTTTTATAATGAATGGATGAATTATTATATCGTAGAATTCAATAAAACACAAAAACCTTTTGTTTTAGAATATAAAAGCAGGCACTGGGGAGAGGTTAAATTCAGTTTTTAATTAGTTCGCTTAAAGCTAAAAGCATACAGGGCTGTTTCACGCTGAAAAATTTAAATAACGAAAAAGTAAAAAAAGACAAGGTTGCGGATTTTAACGAAAATTTTGCGTAAAAAAAAGTGCGTCTACCCGTTAGGGCGCTTGCCGTTCGCACTTTTTAGCAAAATTTGAGTGTTGCGTAAGCAAAAAGAAGCACGGAGCTGTCATATTTTTATCTTTGGAGTTTAGCATGAAACAACCCTGTAAAAGCATAAAGCTTAAAGCAAAGAATTTTTAAATTTTTAGTATTATCTATTTTTTAACCCGAAGCACTTTATGAAGTGTTATACCTTTATTTCCAAAAATATGATTATATATTATATAATTTGCAATAACTTTTTTCCCGTATTCCCTGCTTTCATCATACGGCACAAGCTCCATACTCAAAAACGGCTCATATTTTCCTTTATATTTAAAATAGCTCTTAACTTTTCTTTTTACAAACCCTATACCCCCGTTATAAGCATATGATACCATTAAAGGATCATGCAGTTGTGAAAAAAGCCATTTAATGTGTCTAACACCGAGTTTTATGTTTTCCTTATAATTAAACTGCTTAAAAACATCCCCTCCGTAATTTTTTATCAAAAAAGGCATTATCTGCATAGTCCCAAGAGCATAACTTCTGCTTACACTTGCAGGGACAAACCTGCTCTCCTGCCTTGCTATTGCATAAACAAACGCTTTTAAGGAAATATTTCTGTCATTATAAATATCAGGCGTTATAAAAAAATTATATTTAAATTTAAAAGCTTTATCCAAAACAAGCGCTTTTAAAGCCAGACTTTCGTTTGAATCAAGCTCTTTTGCAAATTTAAACAGATCTTTTCTTCTTTTAAACTCATCCCAAAACTTCAAAACATCCCACGGGTTTGTCTGGTCATATTTCGGTTTTTTGTTTTTATATATTATGATATTGTTTTTAATAAAAAATTTTTTATTTTCCTCTTCATATATATAAAGAGTATAAATATTGACCCTCGGGTTTTTTAAAAGCTTCACTTTAGCGGATTTATTCCCCAGAAGCCACATCCAAAAAAGTATCTTTGAATTTTTTTTGTTTATTGAATAAAGGATTTTTTTTGCAAGTTTTTCGTTTCCGTTTTTTAAAGCGTTTAAAAAAAGCCACCATTTCACATTATCGTCAAATTTTTTATAATTTGTTTTCATTAAAGAGTGTTGAATTTTGTTAAGATTGTAAATAACCGCATATTTTACAAACAGATGAAAATATTTATCTTCAAAAATCGAAAAATCAGTAATATTTTGATCAATACTTTTAGACTGATAGTTTAAAATAAAATAATATCCCAAATCCCTGTTTTGAAAAACTTTCCCAAAATCTTTGTTTAAAAAAACATAAAGCGCACTTTTTACTTTACCCTCCGGCAGATTATTATAAAGATATTTTAAATCCTCTTTTTTTAATTTAGATATGGTCTTCAATGAAAGTCCGTTGTTTAAAATACAGCTTACATCAACTTCCTTTAAGTATTCAGGTTTTACATTTACACATTTGTATATCTTTTCAAAAACTTTATCTTTTTTTGCAAGGATTCTCAAATGTTTAAAAGGTTTTTGTTTATACATTGCATTGTAGGCTTTATAGGCTAAAACAGTGGAGTTTGTCTCCCTCATAAATTCAGTCAGATAAAAATCCCTTACATAACTTTTAGGATGGGTTAAAATTTCGGAAAGATTTAAAGAAAACAGGAAAAAAGGAAAAAAAATTAAAAAGAGCCTCATAACGAAATTATGATATTATTAATTAAAATCTGTAAAAACTGAAGTGCCAAAATTAAAATAATAGGCGCAATATCAAATCCCCCGAATGTAGTCGGAATATAGCGTCTAATCCATCTGTACACAGGCTCCGTTACGTTCCATAAAAACCTGACAATCGGATTATATGGATTAGGCTGTACCCATGTAATAAGAGCCGCAATTATCACAACCCATATATAAAGATTTATTATTATAGATATAAATTGAAGTATTGAAATTAATAACGCATTCATCTATACTCCTTGATTATCATTTTCAAATACGGCTTCATTATAAGATATAAATCTTTAATTTCAGGTCCCTGTTTGCTCCCCACCATAAGCATTCTAAGAGGCATAAAAAGTTTCTTTCCTTTAAGTCCCGTATTAGCCATAATTCTTTTTTTAAATTCATTATAGTCATCTTCAAATTCACCGTTTAAAATCTCTTTTTTAAGTATCTCAATTTCATCATTAAATTCGTCAAACTCTTTTTTTGAAAAAACAGCATCAAGTTTTTCTTTTAATTCCTTAACGGTTGAGACCTCATCCAGATAAAGCCTTGCAAGAGGTTCGTATTCTTCATGATATCCGATATATCTTGTAAGTTTGTCAATTTTTTTCATATGTTCTTTATTGATAAATCTGAGTTTGCCTAAATCAAATTTTGCAGGTGCGCGTGAAATTTTGGTAATATCAAAAAATTCAATAGCTTCTTTTAAAGTAAATATTTCATTTTTAAAACTATTTCCAAGCAGTATCAGATAATTGGCAATGGCTTCAGGCAGGAAACCTTCTTCTAAAAGCCACTTAACGGAGCTTGCGTTATCACGCTTGCTCATTTTTTTGCCCTCTTCATTCAAAATAATGGGCAAATGGGCATATTTTATTTCTTTATCATATCCGAGAGCTTTTCTTATAGCTATCTGTTTTGGCGTATTGCTTAAATGGTCTTCCCCTCTTATTACCAAAGAAATATCATAAAGCATATCATCAACAGCACACGCAAAATTGTATGTCGGGGTAAAATCTTTTCTCATTATTATAAAACTGTCTATTTCAAACGGAGAAAAATCAAACTCACCTTTAATCAAATCGTTAAATTTTATATTACAATCAGGCTTTTTAAGTCTTACGACAAAAGGGACTTGTTTTTCAATGTTTTTTCTGATTTGTTCATTTGTTAAGTTTTCACATTTTCCGTTGTATCTGTAAGGTCTTTTTTCGATTCTTGCCTTTTCTCTTTGATAGTTAATCTCTTCTTCATCACAAAAACAGACAAACGCTTTTTTTGAATCTAATAACTTTTTTGCCATTTCCTGATGCAAATGCAAATTTGCGGACTGATATACGACGTTATCGTATTCAATTCCAAAAAGTTTTAAAATATCAAGAATTTCTCTGTCTTTTCCTTCTATATTTCTTTCTTTGTCGGTATCCTCTATTCTGATTAAAAGTTTATCATTGTTTTGTTTAGCTACAATATAGTTAAAAATGGCAACTCTTAAATTACCTATATGCATATCTCCCGTTGGACTTGGTGCGAATCTTAACATTTTACTCCTTAGATTTTTCTAATAATTCAGCCACTATATTGTTTTGAGTGGCAAATTCTGCAAGTTTATTTAATCCTTCAAATACACTTTTTGCATAGTTTTCCAATTCTACGAGTTTATTATAATACCATTCAGTGTTATGTTTATTGACACCTTCATCAATTACTCTTTGCAATATTTCTTTACCTATCTCATGAATTTTTTTATGATTTTCTTTTATTTTATCAAATTCTCTGAAATTTTTAAGTATTTGTTTAATTTCAGATTTATTTAACCATTGTCCTAGTTTACAAGTATTACAGTCTGATTTTAATACAAAATCTTCAACTTCTTCTTTTGTAATTGCTGAATAAATGTTTGATTTGTAAATAATATGGGCTATTTTAAATGTAATAAAAATAAGTTTTAAAGTATTTTTATCAGAAATCATACTTACATCGGTAAGGTCTTTTTTAAGTATATCAAGGACGCGTTCAAAATTTAACAATGTTTCATAAGATTTATCACCTATTTTAACAACCTGATTTGTATTTTCTTCAATTCCGTTAAACTGCTGTTGAAGGGTTTGTATGGTTATGGCTATTTCATTAGTAGCTTTTTGGGTTCTCTCAGCCAAATCCCTTACATTATCGGCAACTACGGCAAACCCTCTTCCGTGTTCTCCAGCCCTTGCCGCTTCAATTGCGGCATTTAATGCAAGTAAATTTGTCTGGTCTGCAATATCTTTAATAAGTTCGACAATATTTGAAATCGAAGATATGTTTTCCGCCATCTGCCCTATTTCATCCGATGTCTCCTGTACCTTGTGGCTTAATAGTGAAAAGTCATTTTTGCTTTCCTGCATCAATTCATAAGTTTTGTCAGCCTGAGAAGTGGACTCTTTCACTTTTACCGTAATTTCTTTAAATGCCGAATCTATATCAAATATCTCATTTCCAACCCTTTCAAGATTTGCAGTAACCCCACCGTCAATTTTTACGAATTTTTTAGAAAGTTCACTTTTCAATTCAATTTTTTTAGAAATTTTTAAAGATTCTATCGCTTTTTCGAACTCTTCTGCTACATTTCTAAATTCTCCGTGAAGACCACTTGGCATAATATATCTATATTCTTCGCCTCTGATTATTGCCTGAATTGTGTTTTTCGATTCTCTAAGCAAATCCTCAATCTGATCAAGCATTTCATTGATATTCCATCCGATTTTTTCTTCAAGGCTACTCTCACCGTTTAATATTATTCTACTTGAAAGTTTACCTTCATAAGCCTTTTCAACTGTTTTATCTATTTTTTCAAAAATCATTTCCTGATTTGCATTCCTTTTGTTTTTACTTGAAGGCAGAATATGCGCAAACGCAACCAATATTACATACACACCTGCCGCTATGTATTCCCCTACATAGACCAAATAACCCAGCAATGCCAAATTTATTAGTAAAATTGCAATTAACCTTAATGTTAACATTTCTTTAATTTTTTTCATCTCTTACCCTTTTTGTAAATTGAAAACTAATTCGTTGTATTTATCTACAATATTATCATCAGTAGCACCTAGTGTTTCTTTTAACAGTTCGTAACTTGCAGCTATTCCGCCGCTTTTTTCGGCTTCTACAAGCTGTAAGTAAATAGGCTCAAGCGTTTCAATTCCTTTGCGGGATGGTTTTTTCCTAAATGATGAGTATCCTATAATATTGCCGTTTAAATCCAAATCAGGCGTAATATAAGCAAATACCCAATAATAACCGCCGTCTTTTCGTAAATTTTTAACAAATCCGAAAAATTCTTTTTTTGCCTGGACTAGGTCCCATAAAATTTTAAATGCAATTTTAGGCATATGGGGATGACGGATAATGTTGTGATTTGCCCCCATTAGTTCTTGTCTACTCCATCCGGCCATTTCTACGAATATTCTGTTGCAGTAAGTTATATACCCTTTTGTGTCAGTTTTTGAAACAATAAAATCATTTTCGCTCATTACCTTTTCGTCATTTTTAATTGTTTTAGGAGCATCTAATTTTGATAGCCTCTTCCCCTGTCTTAATTTTTCTTCAATCCTTGCCTGGTCAACCATTTTTTCTCCTTAATTTCTCTTTTTAATACTTATATTTGTCAAGTTAAAAAGGTTTAAACAGTGTCAAATAATACATACTTACAAACATTGCTATACTTAACCAATAAATGATTTGGGAAAATTTTTTTGAAACGGCTTTTTTCTTAAATACAATAAAAGCCAAATAAAGATTTAAAAGCATTGCAAGTATATCAATTGAAAGTTTTGTATGAATCCATAAACCGCTTTTTGCAACCTGCGGAAAAGCCAGCATCAGTTTTGTACCCACAAACAAAACCAAAAGCATAAATATTAAACTAAAAAAAGTTAATATTTTCGAATTTTCCCCGCATTCTACAGACTTAGCAAGCGACACCATAAAAACCGCCCAGCAAAACACAAATACCATGTGCATATTCAAAAGAGTCATTTACCGCCTTTAATATTTTAGATAATTATATTAACATATTCAGTAGTTGTCAAATATGTAACAAAAAAAATATCTTTTTTTAAACAGCAACGTTTAGGTAATACCAATCCCCAAAATAAATCAAACATTTATTTTATGGGAAAAGAAAAGGCAATGACTAAATAGGGGGTTGAGGGGTTTAGAAGAAGAGGGGTTGAGATATTAAAATTCTAACACCTCAACACCTAATCACCTAACTGACATTTAGTCAGTGCCAAGAAAAACTGAATGTAAAAGTTATATTGTGTTTAGGTATAAGATAAAATTTCTACGAAATTTCGTACATGAAGGTTCGATTATATATTTAAAAGGCTTTAAACATATTAATTAAACTGTCAAATCGTAAAAAACAATACCAATTTCCACAAAAGTGTCAGTCACCTATTTTATACAAAACCGGGCAAAGGGATTATTTAGGATCCCTTGCCACCTCCGCTCCGTTAACTCTAACGATAATATAACTTTCGTCAGCGTCAAACTCTACTTTGTCGCCTTCTTTAACCTTACCTTCAAGGATTAGTTCGGCAAGTCTATCTTCAATAATCTCAGCCATCGCCCTTTTTAGAGGTCTTGCACCGAAAATTGGGTCAAATCCAACTTCAGCTATCACTTCTTTAGCTTTGTCAGTCAATACAAGCTCAATTTCCCTTTCACTAAGTCTTTTAGTAATTTTTCTAAGCAGGATATCCACAATCTCTTTAACCTGCTCTTTACCTAACGGATTAAATACAACCACATCGTCAAGTCTGTTTAAAAATTCCGGTTTCATTCTTCTTTTCAGCTCAGCCCAAACCGCTTCTTTTCTGGCTTCAGGGTCTTTTATTTCCATAATAATATCACTAGCAATGTTGCTTGTTAAGATAATAATTGTATTTTTAAAATCAACCGTTACACCTTTATTATCAGTCAGTCTTCCGTCATCAAGCACCTGAAGCAAGATGTTAAACACATCAGGATGCGCTTTTTCAATTTCGTCAAATAGTATTACACTATAAGGTCTTCTTCTCACAGCCTCAGTAAGCTGTCCGCCTTCTTCGTATCCTACATATCCCGGTGCCGCACCGATAAGTTTAGATACGCTTATTTTATCCATATATTCACTCATATCAAATCTAATCATAGCTTTTTCATCGTCAAACAAGAATCTTGCCAATGTCTTAGCCGTTTCAGTTTTACCTACCCCTGTCGGACCTAAGAACATAAAGCTTCCGATTGGTCTGTTCGGATCTCCAAGTCCGGCTTTATTTCTTTTAATAGCTCTTGCAACCGCTTTGATGGCCTCATCCTGTCCAACAACCCATTTTTTAAGTTCATCTTCAATATGCAAGATTTTTTCAAGCTCACTTTGTAACATTTTATTAACAGGAATACCTGTCCATTTGCTGACAACATCGGCCACCGCTTCTTCGTCAACGGCGTTTTTAAGAAGCGTTCCTTCTTTTAACATCATATCCCATTTTTTCTCAAGTTCTTCAAGTTTTTTACTAAGTTCTACAACTTTACCGTATTCGATTTCAGCAGCTTTTTGGAAATTACCTTCCCTTTTTGCGATATCGGCCTGAACTTTTAGCTCTTCAATCTGCTGTTTGATTTCGGCTATTTCTTTAAGTACTCTTTTTTCTTCTTCAAATTTAGCCTCAAGTTTTCTTTTCTCTTCTTCAAGGTTTGCAAGTTCTTTTTCAATTTCCGCTAGTCTTTTTTTGGATTTTTCGCTCTCGCCTTCCATTTGAAGAGCCTCTTTTTCAACCATTAACTGTTCAATTTCCCTTTTGATTTTAGCAAGCTCAAAAGGCTCAGATTCAATTTGCATTTTAATTTCAGCCGCAGCTTCGTCAATTGCGTCTATTGCTTTATCAGGTAAAAATCTATCACTTATATATCTGTCTGTAAGTTTTGCCGCCGCTACTAACGCTTCGTCTTTAATTATTACGTTATGATGTGCTTCGAGTCTTTCTTTAAGACCTCTTAAAATTCTAATGGCTTCGTTTACGCTCGGTTCGTTTACCATTACAGGCTGAAACCTTCTTTGAAGCGCCGCGTCTTTTTCAAAATATTTTCTGTATTCTTTAAGCGTTGTGGCACCTATGGTTCTAAGCTCTCCTCTTGCTAGTGCAGGTTTAAGTATGTTTGCAGCATCCATACTTCCCTCACTCGCACCCGCGCCTACAATTGTATGAATCTCATCTATAAATAAGATAATATTAGGATTCGCTTTTACTTCATCAACTACAGCTTTAAGTCTGTCTTCAAACTCCCCTCTGTATTTCGCACCGGCAATAAGTGCTGTCATATCAAGTGCAACTATCTGTTTGTTTTGAAGTGATACCGGCACTTCTTTTTTAACTATTCTTTGAGCAAGACCCTCTACTAAAGCCGTTTTACCGACACCCGGTTCTCCCAGCAAGATAGGATTGTTTTTTGTTTTTCTGATCAAAATCTGCATCATTCTGTTAATTTCTTCATCTCTTCCGATTACCGGGTCAAGTTTTCCTTCTTTTGCTTTTGCAGTTAAATCTATTCCGTATTTGTTAAGCGCATCAAGCGTTTCATCAGCGCTTTTAGATTCAATCTTTTTATTCCCTCTTATTGCTTCAAGTGTTTTTTTAAGTTCAAACAAATCGATAAATTTACCTAACGTATCTTTAAACAGATCCATATTCGCAATTAGCCACGTATCTACAGCTACATACTGGTCGCCAAGTTTTGTGGCAAGACCTTCTGCTTTTTCAAGAGATTGAATAAGTTCCCTTCCTATTTTAATAGATTCTTTGGTAATGTTGTCAACTTTTGGAAGTCTATCAACTGCGCTTTTGAGTTCTAGCTCAATTGCAACCTTGTCAACTCCCATTTTATTTAACGCCTGATTCAATACTGTATTTGTATTGGTTACAAGCCCCCATACTATATGTAACGGATGAACTTCAGGGTTTTTATTATGCAATGCCAAACTAAGTCCTGACTCAAGTGCTTCCATCATTTGATTTGTTAATTTCTCAAATATTCTTTCCATTTTTCCTCCTTAAAAGTTTTATGTTAAACGTATTATATCACTTTAGTCTTTTTATGTCAAGGTTTTTTATATAAAAACTTAAAGTTTTCTTAATTAGATTACAAATCAACATTTTTTCACCCTCCCCCGCCACTTTTCAAGTGGCCGGGTTCGCTGCGCTCATTTTCACCCTCTTTCACTTTTTTTCACTATTTTTCACTCCCTTTCACCCATTTTCTCCATTTTTTTTGTTAGAATTTCAAAAACTCCAAGGAGTATCCTTTGAAAAAATTATTAATTATTCTGTTTTTTATTGCTTCATTATATGCTGAAAACCAACAGACAAGACTTGCCGCTTATGAAAAATTTGTAAAAGTTGTCAATATGATTGAAGCCTATTATGTTGACGAAATCAACACAACCACCATTATAAATAAGGCGCTTAAAGGGCTTTTACCCGAACTTGACGCGCATTCAAGCTATCTTGACAAAAAAGCCTATAAAGAATTAAAAGTCCAAACCAACGGTGAATTCGGAGGGCTTGGAATAGTTGTGGGAATGAGAAACGGAGTTTTGACGGTTATATCACCAATTGATGACACACCTGCATACAAAGCCGGAATTAAAGCCGGAGACATTATCTTAAAAATAAACGACAAAGCTACAATTGATATGACGCTAGACGAAGCGGTTAATTTAATGAGGGGAAAACCGGGGACTAAAATCACACTAACAATAGTCAGAAAAGGGAAAAAACCTTTCGAAGTAGTAATTACCAGAGGAATTATAAAAATCAAATCCGTCAAAGCCAAAGATTTGGAAAATTATCCTGAAATTAAATACATCAGAATTTCATCTTTTGACAAAAACGTTGTCTCAAGACTGAAACAGATACTGCCTAAACTTAAAAAAGAAGGGAAAAAAGGGATAATTATAGATTTAAGAAACAATCCCGGAGGGCTTTTGA
>Ga0256836_1000848_pt1 | contig 15033 bp, 15 predicted proteins | sample 4561380metaG_FD_185974 | JGI IMG/M metagenome (GOLD analysis project Ga0256836, IMG submission 185974) | Hydrothermal vent microbial communities from Guaymas Basin, Mexico - 4561-380 | ecosystem: Environmental > Aquatic > Marine > Hydrothermal vents | place: Mexico: Guaymas Basin | collected...
ATTCTCTGATTTTTCTCTCAAGAAGTTCTGCTTTAATTTCATCAAATGTCGGAGTTTCTTCCGGATTTTCAGGAACTTTTTCATCCCAGATTTTTTTAATTGTTTTTAGTGTTTCTACTTCTTCTTGCTCAATTGCAAATGTTTTTAGAGGTTTTTCGGTTTTATCTTTGTAAATTCTGTAAACTTCAAGAGCTTTTTCCCCGGCTTTTGTTAATTGGTCAATATCTGCTACGTATCCAAGCATTTCAAGATTAGCTAAACTATCAAGGTCAATCTCTTCTCCATCTGCTACTTTTGTGATATCTTCAAGGATTGATAAATCAAGCACGCTTCCCTCAGCTGCCCATCCTCCATAAGTTAATGTTTCTTTTACCGCCTGACCAAGTTCTGTAAATGTAAAAAATTCACCTACAGGGATTGAATAAGCTATTAATCTCATAGCTTCAAGTAAATCTTTATTGTTTCCTTCGATTGGAAGATAGTGAGCGTCAGTAGGACCCATTGGAGATTTTCTAATGTAATTTGCAAGTTCCGCGTCTATTACAAGCTCAGGGTTTGTTATTTTGTAAGCTTCGTAAAGGTCGATTGCTTCTTGAGTTAATTCACCGTTTTGGGCAAATCCTCTTTTTTCAAGTTCTGCATTTGAGATTTTAGTAGTTTTGTTTTTATTTTTAACAGCTGCGTCAATCATAGCGATTACTTCGCTGCTAACCCATTTGAAATTGTCTTTCCATTCATCGATATTTTCGATTTTGTCTTTTACTCTGTTTAATACATCCGCTACTACACTTCCTGCATATGTAAACTCTGCAACTGCCGGCATAGGGAATCTTATAATTCCTCCAAGGTTTAACTCTTCTACGGCTTCGTTGTTTAATGCTTCTGTTTTAATTGTTTTTGTGTCGCTGTTTAACAGTTCCAAAATAATTTTTGCCGCTTCTTTTTTTATAATCATTGCGCGCCTCCTCTTAATTTTTTCGTAATTTTAACATATCATTTTAGTTTAGTCAATAAAACTAAACTTTATTTTGGCTAGAGTTTAGTCGGGGGATTTAAATTGAAATAGTAACTAAAAAAGAGAAAAAAAGATAGAAAAGATTTAATTTTCTTTTGAATTTTCTTCTTTTTCAGGGTTTACCATTTTTGCTATTAAAATGGAAATACCGTAAAGTATAAGAAGAGGTGCAGCCATTGCAAGCTGTGAAAATAAATCCGGCGGTGTTAAAACCGCTGCAAGAATAAAAATTATGACTATTGCGTATCTTGCAAAATCTTTTAGTGTTTGGTCCGTAACCAATCCTAGTTTTGCTAAAAAATATGTAACTACGGGCATTTCAAAAGCTATACCAAATCCAAGCATCAGTTTTCCAAAGAAACTTACGTATTCGCTCATTCTTGGCATTGCCGTAAATTCACTTCCGCCAAATGTTATAAGCATTTTAAAGCCCACCGGAAATACTACATAATAAGCAAAAGCAGCACCGGCTACAAACATAACGGTCCCCCAAAATACAAAAGGAATAACCAGTTTTTTTTCATGTTCGTATAATCCCGGTGCAATAAAAGCCCAGATTTGATATAAAATAAAAGGCAGTGCCATAAAAAGCCCTGCAAACAGTGATATTTTTACGGCTGTGAAAAAAGGTTCGGCCAGTCCGGTAAATATTATTTTGCTGTCTTTTTTAAGCTCTAGTGCTTCTAAAAGCGGTTCGCTCATCCATTGGAAAATGTCTTTCCAGAATACAAATGCCAGAAAGAAAAAAAGAAAATAGATAATTACTATTTTAATAAGCCGAGAACGAAGCTCGGCTATATGAGGTTTAATCTCTTCAAGCATTTTTTTCTTGTTCTTTTGTTGTAGAATTTGCAGTTGTTGTTTGATTTTCGATTTTATCGGTTTTTTCGGTAGTTTTAATATCTGTTTCTTCGCCTTCTTTTACGGCATCTTTAAAGTTTTTAATACCTTTTCCAAGCCCGCTTGCTAGTTCAGGTATTTTTTTACCTCCGAATAAAAGCAATACCACCAATAAAATAACCATAATTTGCCATGTACTTACACCCATTGCGTATCCTTTTTTTGAGAATTTTAGCATAAATTATTGAAATGATGGTATTCTTTGATAAAATTTTACAAAAAAGGAACAAAATGGCGTTAAAACTTGCGGTATTTGATTTTGATTCTACTCTTATGGACGGTGAAACAATAGATTTTTTGGCCGAACCGTTGGGTCTAAAAGACAAGGTGGCTTCTATTACAGAGATGGCTATGAGAGGAGAACTTGATTTTTTTGAGAGTCTTATAATGAGGGTAAAACTTCTTGAAGGACTTGAGGAAAAAAAGGTAGATGAAATTTGTCATAATCTGCCTTTAATGCCGGGGGCTGATGAGACGATAAAAGTACTTAAAAAAGAGGGATTAAAAATTATGGTTTTTAGCGGAGGTTTTAGAAACGCCACTTCTTATTTTAAAGAAAAACTGGGTTATGATGCCGATTTTAGTAATATCCTTCACAGTAAAAACGGAATTCTCACGGGGCTTGTAGGCGGTGAAATGATGTTTAGCCATTCAAAGGGAGATATGTTAAAAAGAATTCAAAACGTTTTAGGCGTTATTCCTGAAGAGACGATGGTAGTAGGTGACGGTGCCAATGATTTGAGTATGTTTAAACACGCTGCAGTTAGAGTTGCTTTTTGCGCAAAAGAAATTCTTAAAAAAAACGCTAACATTATAATAGAAGAGAAAGATTTAACTAAAATATTGGAATTTATTTAAGGAGTTTAAAATGAATACAAGTATCTGGGTAGATTATTTGGACAGGGAATTTTTAGACAGCAAATTTAAAGAGTGGATAAACAGCGGTCTTGTAAACGGACTGACAAGCAACCCTGCGATTTTTGCAAACGCGCTAAAAAAAGAAGTTTATAAAGAAGATATAGAAAAACTGAAAGGGAAATCTCCAAAAGAGATTTATGAAGAAATAGCGGTTAAAGACATTCAAAAAGCGTGTGATATTTTAGCCCCTTTATACGACAACGGAGAAGACGGGTATGCCAGTATTGAAGTAGACCCAAGACTTATAAACGATGCAAAAGGGACGATTGATGAAGCTTTAAGGCTTTATGATAAAATTGAAAGAGATAATGTAATGATAAAAATTCCGGCAAATGAAGCCGGATATAAAGCTATGGAAGAACTTGCCAAAAGAGGTATAAATATAAATGCTACTCTTGTTTTTTCTCCAAATCAGGCTATGAGGGCACTTGATGCTATAAGTAAAGGTCCTAGGACGATTGACGGGGTTATTTCGGTATTTGTTAGTAGGTTTGACAGAAAATTAAATCCTGTTTTGGCTAAGCAAAATTTAGCAAAAGACAGAGTAGGATTTTTTAACGCAATTAAAATTTACAATCAGATAGAAGAAGCTGGATTACCTAATATCAGAACGCTTTTTGCTTCTACGGGCGTAAAGCAGGAATATCTGCCAAAAGATTATTATGTAGAAAATTTATACCTGCCCCATAGTGTGCTTACATTGCCTCTTGATGTTATTGAGGAGATTAAAAATAAAGAGCTTGAAGAGAGTTTTCATTTTCAAACGAAACATATTGATGCGTTTTTTAGTTTTTTAGCCCCTGCTGGGATTAGTATGCAAAAGATTTATCAGGAGTTATTTGATGAAGGAGTGGAAGCTTTCGAAAAAGCGTTTGAGGATATGCTAAGCTCCATTAAGGCGTAATTTATGAAAAAAGAGATGCTTAATAAATTTTTATATGCTATGATAAAAAAAGGCGGTAGTGATTTACATATCAAGTCTTCTGGTGTGGTAAGAGCGAGAGTTCATGGGAAACTGGCGGCTTTTACTCAAAATCCCGTTCCAAGAAAAGAAGTTGAAGAACTTCTTTTGGATATTTTGGGAGAAAAAAAATTTAAAGAATTTATGGAAAATAAGGATTTGGATTTTTCTTATAAACTTGATGAAAATTACAGATTCAGGGGAAACGCTTTTTTTCAAATAGAAGGCCCTTCTTTGGTTTTTAGGGTCATTCCTGTTAAGGTTCCTACTATTGATGAGCTTAATTTACCTCCAGTAGTTAAAAAATTTACGGAAATAGAAAGGGGACTTGTATTGGTAACAGGTGTTACCGGAAGCGGTAAATCTACAACCCTAGCCGCTTTAATAAATGAAATAAACGAAACAAAATCAAAGCATATTATAACTATTGAAGACCCTGTGGAATTTGTTCATAAAGATAAAAAAAGTCTTGTAAATCAAAGAAGTGTTGGAGAAGACACTGTATCTTTTGCCAGAGCCTTAAAAGCGGCTTTAAGGGAAGACCCTGATATTATTCTTGTAGGTGAAATGAGGGATATCGAAACAATTGAAATAGCCCTTCATGCGGCGGAAACAGGTCATCTTGTTTTTTCAACTCTTCATACGCTTGATGCAAAAGAGACTATTAACAGGATAATAGGGGTTTTCCCTCCTCAGGAGCAGCCGAGAATAAGACTTGTGCTCTCTTCTGTTATAGAAGGGATTATATCTCAAAGACTTGTACCCACCGTTGATAAAAAAAGGGTTGCCGCTATGGAAATTTTATTGAAAACTCCAAGAATTAAAGAACTTATTTCCCAAGATAGGGACAGCGAAATAAAAGACGCTTTGGAAGAAGGTAAAAATGTTTACGGTACCCAGAGTTTTGATCAGCATCTGGTCGATTTGGTTATCGGCGGAAGAATAGACGAACCTACCGCTATTGAATACGCTTCTAGTAAAGACGATTTTAAACTTAAACTAAAACAGGAAAAAATGAGACATAATATTAGTGATGAAGAAGAGGATGTAATAGCCCTTAAAAGTGAATGAAGTTTTATTGCAAAAAGCAATAATTTAGATATAATTCCAATTCGAAAAAAATTTAAGGAGACAATATGCTTGAAGGAATAATCAGAGAGAGTACTTCTAAGTCAGCGACTAAAAAACTTAGAAGAGATGGTTATCTGATTGCTAACATTTATGGAAAAGGTCAAGAAAACATAAATGCGGCATTCAAAAAAGGTGACTTTGTAAAATATATGAGAAATAAAGAACATTTAATTTTTCCTGTTAAAGTTGGAGATAAAGAGTTTAAAGCGGTTGTTCAAGAGTATCAAAAAGACCCTGTAACAGGAGATTTGTTACATGTGGATTTATTAATGGCCCAGCCTGGAGTAAAACAATATTTTTATGTACCTATTAAAGTTGTAGGAACTCCTAAAGGTCTTAAAAACAAAGGTGTATTGATTTATCATAGAAGAAGAATTAAAGTTAAATCAACTCCTGAGAATTTACCTGATTATTTTGAAATTGACGTAAGTGATTTGGACGTCGGTGATAACGTACTTATTAGAGATATTAAAATGCCAGAAGGTGTTGAGTGCTATCTAAACCCTTCAATTCCTGTAGTCGGTGTAATTAAGGCAAAATAATCCCAAAAAGCTTCTCGCTTTTTGGCGAGAATTAAAGAGGCGCTATGAAACTTATTGTCGGTCTTGGTAATCCCGGAAAAAAATATGAATTAAATCGTCATAACGTAGGTTTTATGGCAGTAGACTATTTAATTGATACGTTTAAAGCTTCTAAGGTTTCTTCTAAATTTAAAGGTGAATTATATAAAGCCGGTGAATATCTGTTTTTAAAACCCACAACTTATATGAATTTATCAGGTGAGGCGGTCAGGGCAGTGAAGGATTTTTATAAAATAGACAATAAGGATATAATAGTTATTCACGATGATATAGATTTGAAACTCGGTGCTTTGAAATTTAAAAAAGGCGGAGGCAGCGGAGGTCATAACGGGCTTAAATCGATAGATTCCCATATAGGTAATGATTATTGGCGTGTAAGAATTGGAGTTGGAAGACCTGAGAGAAAAGAAGAAGTTGTAAATTTTGTTTTAAGTGATTTTAGCAGTGAAGAAATAGAGTGTATAAAACCCCTTTTTGAAACGGTGGCAAAAGCGGTTGAAGATATTGCTCAGGCGCCTAGCAGATACTCTAAAAAAGGGTGTTAGTGTATTTTTGGTATATTCTCAAAAAATACGTAAAAAATTTTTTTACGGTTCTTTTTGCATTAAGCGTTTTGTTTGTGATAGTGGATTTGAGTTTTAACTTTTCAAAATTGCCTTATTCTTCAAACTTACAGGTTTTATATGTTTCTTATCAATTTCTTTACGCTGTTTTTGTTTTATATCCTTTAGCAATTATTTTTTCTTTTTTATTAACTGTTTCATCTATGATTAAATTTAATGAATTTGTCAGTTTTTACTCTTTAGGTTTTTTACCTAAAAAGATTCTGATGCCTTTTTTATTATTTTCGTTTTTTTTTACTTTTTTTATATTTTTTCTTCAAAGTACTAAACTTGCTTATATCAATCAATATGCCTCAGCGGTTAAAAACAGTGAAAAACTTAAAGATAAAGACCTTTTTCTAAAGCATAATAACAAAGTTGTTTATATAAAAGAACTTAATCCGATATTTAAAATTGCAAATGACGTGAGGGTTTTTGAAATAAACGGTGACTTAAAAAAAATGATTTATGCTCCTAAAGCTTATTTTGTAAATAATAGATGGTATGCTAAAAATGCGGAAATTACTTATTTTTTTGAAAAAGAATGGGTAAAAGAATATAAAGATGTCTGTTTTTTGGAAAATTTCAAACCTAAAATACTTTCAAGCCTTAAAAGTTTGAATGAAATATCTTTTTATGACGCTTATCTTGCAATTCGTTATTTTAAAGATATTGACGAAAGCAAGATTTTAGCAATAGTGTTTTTTAAAATTTTTACGCCTCTTAGTATGATAGCATTAATGGTAATTTTCTTTTTAGTAGCTCCTGTTCATATAAGGCTCTCGAATATTACTCTTTTTATGATACAATCCATTATATTAAGCATTCTTCTTTGGGGAGGAGAATTACTGCTTTTTAAATTTTCAAAACAGGGAATAATCCCTTATTGGAGTATTGCCGTTCCTTTTGTGATTTTGTTTGTTTTAGATATATATTTTTTAAGGAGAAAAAATGAACTTTAAGAATTTAGCGGAAAAATACGGTACACCTTTATATGTATATGATTTTAATCATTTTGAAAATCAGTTTAACGAACTTAAAAAAGCTTTTAAAGCCAGAAAAAGTATTATATCTTATGCGGTAAAGGCAAATTCTAATCTTTCTGTTATCAAAAAATTTGCATCTCTTGGAAGCGGGGCTGATTGTGTAAGTATAGGGGAAGTAAAAAGAGCGCTTTTGGCGGGAATTGATAAATATAAGATTATTTTCAGCGGTGTAGGTAAAAGGGATGATGAAATAAAAGAAGCTCTTGAAAAAGATATATTAATGATAAACGTAGAGAGTGACGCGGAACTTAAAAGAGTGGATGCAATAGCTAAAGAACTTGGGAAAACTGCAAGAATTTCCATCAGGGTAAATCCTAATATCGACCCTAAAACGCATCCTTATATTTCCACCGGGCTTCATGAGAATAAATTCGGTGTGGATATTGAAACAGCTAAAGGAATGTATATTTACGCTAAAAAATCGTCAAATTTAAATCCGGTAGGAATTCATTTTCATATAGGAAGTCAGCTGACAGAACTTGAACCTATCCGGGAAGCTTCTCAAATAGTGGCCGATTTGGTAAGAAGCCTTAAAGCGATTAATATCGATATAAAATTTTTTGACGTAGGGGGCGGGCTTGGAATTAAATATAAAGATGAAGAAACTATAAAGCCTTATGATTACGCCCAGGCCATTTTATCTACTCTTAGCGGTTTAGATGTTACTATCGTTTGCGAACCTGGAAGATTTTTGGTTGGAAACGGAGGATGGTTCTTAACAAAAGTACTGTATGAAAAAGTAAACGGTGATAAAAGATTTGTAATAGTTGATGGGGCTATGAACGATTTAATAAGACCGAGCCTTTATAACGCATATCATAAAATAGAAGTGTTAAGCTCAAAAGAAAATCCAAAAATTTCAAAAGCCAATATTGTGGGACCTATATGTGAAAGCGGCGACTTTTTTGCTAAAAATATAGAGGTTCCGGAAACCAGTCCGGGAGATTTGGTAGTTATACACAGTGCGGGAGCTTACGGATTTACCATGAGCAGTAACTATAACACCCGTCCTCGTCCTGCGGAAGTAGCCGTAGAAGATGGAAACGACAGAATTATAAGAAGAAGAGAGACTTTTGAAGATTTAATAGCACAGGAATTGGATTATTTGGTATGAGAGGATATTTTTTAGATGTTCAGGGGACTTTAATTGATGATAAAAATTTTCTGCCACTGCCCGGGGCTTTAGAGTTTGTAAGATACTTAAAAAAGAATAAAATACCTTTTATTCTTTTAACAAACAACACGAAAATACCATCAGAAGAGTTTAAAAAATATTTAAAAGGTTTAGGGTTTGAATTTGATAATTATCTTGACCCTTTAACGGTTTTGGATGATGTTATAAACACTTCCGTTGCTCCTTACGGGAGTGAAAAATTTTTAAAAATAATAAAAGAAAAATATTCTGTAAATTATAAAAACCCCGGTATGATAGTACTTGGAATAAAACTGTATTCCAACGAAGAATTTGCTGACATTATAGAAATGATTTTACAAGGGGCTAAACTTGTAGGAATGCATAAAACCTCTCTTTATCATAAAGATAATAAAAGATATCCGGGGCTTGGAGCTATTTTGGAGATGTTAAAATATGCTACGGGGAGCGATTATGAGGTTGTTGGAAAACCTTCTTTTAGATTTTTTAAAAAAGCTTCGGATATTTTAAAGCTTAGTTTTGATAAAATTACCATTATAAGCGATGACTTATACGGAGACATTATTCCTGCTATGGAATTTGGTATGGAAGGTGTTCTTGTTTTAAGCGGAAAGATAAAAAATGAAAAAGAAATAAGTCAAAAACCTCACAAAATATTTAAAAATATAGGAGAGTATCTTGAATTTATCAGAACTGAGAAAACAGATTGATTCTATTGATAATGAAATCATAAAACTTCTTAACAAAAGAATGGAAATAGTAAAAAAAGTAGGAGAACTTAAAAATACTACAAACGCTCCAATTTACAGACCTGAGAGGGAAAAAGAGATTATTGAAAGACTTACTGAAATTTCCAAAAAAGAAGGCGGGGTTTTAGGTAAAGAAGAAATTGAAGCTATTTTTTTGGAAATATTTGCCATAAGCAGGGCACTTGAAAGAAAAGAAAGAATAGCGTTTTTAGGACCTGTAGGAACTTATACCCATCAGGCGGCAGAAGCGAGGTTTGGTGCTACGGCTAAATATCTTCCTGTTATAAATATAGAAGGTGTTTTTAAGACGGTTGCCAATAAAGAAGCTAAATACGGGGTTGTACCTATTGAGAACAATACCGAAGGCGTTGTAGGCATAACTCTTGATAGTTTAAAAAAATATGACGTTAAAATAGTGGCTGAAGTATGTATGGAAATACATCATTCTTTTGCTTCTTTATGTGAGGATGTAAGCAAAATAAAAAGAATATATTCTCATCCCCAAGGATATAACCAGTGCCTTGGATTTTTAGAAAATTACGGTCTTTTAGAAGCTGAGTTTATTCCCACCAAATCTACTGCCGAAGCCGCTAAAATTGCTTCAAAAGACCCTGAAGGAGGGGCAATATGTTCTAAAATAGCGGCAAAACTATATAATGTGCCTTTATTGTTTGAAAAAATAGAGGATAATAAAGCCAACAGAACAAGATTTATTATTATAAGCGATTTTAAAACCAATCCTTCGGGAGAGGATAAAACTTCTGTTATTGCCAAAACATCTCATAAATCAGGTGCCCTTTTTGACCTTCTTAAAAAATTTAAAGAAAGAGATATAAATCTTTTAAAGATAGAGTCACGTCCTATGAAAGACGATACATTTAACACATGGTTTTATATAGATTTTGAAGGACATATAGACGAACCTGAAATAAAAGAGCTGATAGAAAAAGAAAATATGATATGGCTTGGAAGTTATCTTAGGGATTGTTAAAAAAGGAGAATTTAATGTTTGAAAAAATAAAAGACTTAAAAACCTATGAAGCCGGAAAGCCCATTGAACTTGTCGTAAGGGAATATGGAATAAAGCCGGAGGAAATTATAAAACTGGCAAGCAATGAAAATCCTTACGGTCCTTCGCCTAAAGTGATAGAAGAGGTTAAATCAAAAGCCCATCTTATGCACAGGTATCCCGATGACAGTTTTTATGAGTTAAAAGAGGGGCTTTCAAAAAAATTTGGTTTAAATGCCGAAAATTTCATAATAGGAGCCGGTAGCGACCAGGTTTTGGAATTTGCCGTACATGGAATATATCCGAGCAGAGTTTTAATGGCGGGTATTACGTTTGCAATGTATGAGATATATTCAAAACAAGTAGGAGCCGAGATTTTAAAAACTTCTTCAAAAGAGCATAACCTTAAAGAATTTTATGATATGTATAAAGAATATAAACCGGAAATAATTTTTTTATGCGTACCTAATAATCCTCTTGGAGAATGTCTGGATGCGGACGATGTTTATGATTTTATAGAAAAGGTTGATTCTCAAACGCTTATTATAGTAGACGGGGCTTATCAGGAGTTTGCTTCTTTTAAAGATTCTAAAAAGGCTCTTGATGTTAAGAAATTGACTGATTATCCGAATGTGCTTTATACAGGGACTTTCAGTAAAGCATACGGTCTTGGAGGTATGAGAGTAGGATACGGAGTGGCAAACAAGGAGATTATTAAAAATCTTCATAAGTTAAGACCTCCTTTTAATATAACGACACTTTCCCTTGCAGCTGCGGTAAAAGCGTTAAAAGATGAGGAGTGGGTTAGCAAAGGAATAAAAAACAATTTTAAAGAAATGGAAAAATATATCTCTTTTGCAAAGGAAAAAGGCATTGAATATATAGAAAGTTATACCAATTTTATAGTCCTCTTTATCGAAAACTCAAAAGAAATTTCCAACAAGCTTCTAAAAAAAGGCATTATTGTAAGAGATATGAGTTCTTACGGGTTTGATGCTATAAGAATTACTATAGGAAAACCTGAAGAAAATGATAAAGTAATTGACATATTAAGGGAAATTAGTTGAATTTTGAAGCTTTATTTAAGCAGATTATAGAATTTTTTAACAAACTTAATAAAAAACAGCGTTATGTAATTATAGGGAGTATAGTTACTGTTATTGCCATTATCTCCTTTTTAGTGGTTTTTAATACCACTTCTTCTAATAAAAAACCCGGATATGCTATTTTGTTTGACAATCTTAAACCTCAGGACGCCGCTTTAATAGTTCAGTATCTTGATAAAAAGCAAATCCCTTATATAATTCCGGAAGAAGGCGTTATAGAAGTTCCAAAAGAAATAGTTGAAAAAGTAAGGCTTGACGTAGCGGCTCAGGGGCTTCCTAAATCCAGTAAAGTTGGTTTTGAGCTGTTTGACAAAAATTCTTTTGGAGCTACCGATTTTGAACAAAGGGTGAAATATTTAAGGGCCATTGAGGGGGAACTTGCCAAAACTATAGAATCCATTTCTGCGGTAGAAGAGGCAAAGGTAAACATCGCTATTCCAAAAGAGTCGGTTTTTGTGGAAAAAGAAGTACCCCCTACGGCTTCGGTGCTTATCAAATTAAGACCTAATATGATTTTAACCCCCAAACAGATTCAGGGAATAAAATGGCTGGTTGCCGCGGCTGTGCCTAAACTTAAACCTGAAAACGTAAAAATAGTTGACCAATACGGGAACCCTTTAGGAGAAAACGATGAACTGACCCGTAATAATGAACTTTTAAAAACTCAGCTTCTTTATAAAAAAAGAATAGAAAAAGCTTTAGAAGATAAAATAGTTTCGATATTGGCTCCTATTGTAGGAGGTAAAGATAAGGTTGTGGCAAAGGTGAGCGTTGATATAGATTTTTCTCAGGTTAAATCAAAAGCCACTATATATTCTCCGGATAATGTTGTTAGAAGCGAGCAGACTCTTGAAGAGAGCCGTATTGGAACAAAACCTAAAGAAGTCGGAGGGGTACCCGGCGTTGTCAGCAATATAGGTCCGGTGCAGGGACTTAAAAACAATCAGGTGGTTGATAAGTATAATAAAAGCGAAACCACTACCAATTATGAAATTTCAACTACTGTAAAAAATATAAAAGAGGACTTTGCCAAAATAAAAAGAATTACGGCGGCTGTGGTGGTTGACGGACACTATAAGGTTGATAAAGACGGTAAAAAAACATTTGTGCCTTTAAGCGAAGTAGAAATAGCGAATATCCAAAATCTCGTTAAAAACGCAATAGGTTTTGACCCTAAAAGGGGAGATAGCGTAACTGTCAGCAGTTTTGAATTTGCTCAGACTACAAAAGCCGCGGCTACTACACCTGTAGGAAAGATTATGGGAATGATAGAGATGTATTTAGGACCTGTCGCACCTGTGCTTAAATATCTGTTTTTGGCGTTGGTGCTGTTTGTTTTCTACAAAAAAGTAATTACCCCGTTTACTCAAAAAATGCTTGAAGTAAAAATAGAAGAAGAAGAACCGGCTAAAAAAGAAATTGAAATAGAAGAAGAGGAATTAGGAACAACTTATGATAAAATAAAAGAGTTAAAAGAAAAAGTGGAACAGCAGCTTGGAATTAGCGGAGAGATAAACGAAGAAGAGTTAAAATATGAAGTATTGCTTGAGAGGGTAACTAAAATGGTTGAAGATAATCCAGAACAGGTTGCTAAAGTTTTAGAAAATCTGATAAAAGAAGAGCATACAGAAATATAAAGGATAAATAATGGCTTTAAGTCCTCAGCAACAGGCTATTTTAGAAGAACTTTCAATGCCTGAAAAAATAGCGATTTTGCTTATTCAGCTTGGAGAAGATTTAACGGCTCAGATTTTTTCTTACATGGATGTGGATACGATTACTGAAATCTCAAAATATATTGCTACCGCTAGGGCTATAGACAAAGCCATTGCCGCTGCGGTATTGGAAGAGTTTTACGTAATTTTCCAATCTAACCAATATATTGCAAGCGGAGGTTTGGAATATGCAAAAGAGATTTTATATAAGGCGTTAGGGCCTGAAGAAGCTAAAAAAGTTCTTGATAAACTCGCAAAATCCCTTCAAAGCGAACAGACGTTCGGATTTTTACAAAAGGTTAAACCTCAACAGCTTGCCGATTTTATCGTTAACGAACACCCTCAGACAATTGCTCTTATTTTGGCTCATATGGACCCTACAAGTGCGGCTGAGACACTTAGTTATTTTCCGGATGAAATAAGGGCTGAGGTATTGATGAGAATGAGTAATTTAGGAGATATTTCTCCTCAGGTTATTAAAAAAGTAAGCGCTATTCTTGAAACCAAACTTGAGTCTTTAACCGGATACAAAGTGGAAATTGGAGGGGTGAGGTTTGTTGCCGAAATTTTTAACAGACTCGGTCAAAAAGCCGCTAAATCCACCCTTAAGTATATAGAACAGATTAATAACGAACTTGCAGAAGAGATTAAAGAAAAAATGTTTACCTTTGAAGATATTCTTAAACTCGATAATACCGCAATCCGTGAAATCTTAAAAGAAGTTGATAAAAATACTCTTATGATAGCCTTAAAAGGCGCACCTGAAGAGTTAAAACAGAAGTTTCTTGCCAATATGTCGCAAAGAGCAGCGGCAGCGTTTGAAGAAGAAATGCAGTTTTTAGGTCCTGTAAAAGTAAAAGAAGTTGAGGCAGCTCAGAGAAAAGTTATCGAAATAGTTCAAAAACTTGCCGAAGAAGGTAAAATTTCAATTGGTGCAGAGGAAGAGATAATTGAGTAAAATAGTTAACGGAGGAAAGAGCGACAAACATATAATAAAAACGTATAAGTTTAAAGAGCTTGACGATCTTGCAGGAAATGATGACGAGTTTGTTTCGTCCTCTTTTGCTAAATTGCCGGAAAAAGAGACTCAAGAAGATAATGTAATTTCGCAAAGCGAGCCGTCTTCAGGGGTAAATAGTGAAATAGTTGAAAATCTTTTATTAAAAATAGAAGAGCTTTCCACTAATATGTTAAAAGCTCAAAGTGAATTTGAAAATGAAATAAAAAAATGTTATGATAAACTTCAGGCGGAAAAAACGAAATCATTTGAGGAAGGTTATCAAAAAGGTCTTCAAGAAGCCCGGGATAAATGTCAACAGGAGATTAATGAAACTAAAAAACTTTTTGAAGATTCTATAAAAAAACTTGATGAAATAAGTAAAATATTTGAAGAAAAAATAGATACTATAGAAAAAGAGCTTATTTCTGTAGCGTTAGATATAGCAAAAGAAATTTTACAAAAAGAGATAAGCGAAAATTCTCAGGAAATTGCTTATAATCTGGCAAAATCACTGATGGAAGACGTGAAAAATGCAACTCATGTAAAAATAAAAGTAAATCCAAAAGACGCCGAATTTTTAAAAGATAAATTCAAAGGTGTGGAAATTATTCCGGATGAAGCAGTAAAAGAGGGAGGAGTGGTTATTTTAAGCGATGTAGGTAATATCGACGGAGAAATAGAAGAGAGGTTTAAAGCGGTAAAAGAGGCCGTATTGAAAGCAAGGAGCAGTTGATAATGTACAAAGATTTAAAAACTATGAAAATAGAAGAGTTGAACAAAGTTGCCGAAAAAATAAGAAAAAGAATACTTGAAGTTGTTTCTTCTAAAGGCGGACATTTAAGCTCGACTCTTGGAGCGGTTGAATTAATTATAGGAATGCATTATGTATTTGATGTGGAAAAAGACCCTTTTATTTTTGACGTTTCCCATCAGGCGTATGCCCATAAACTATTAACCGGAAGATGGGAGGCTTTTGATACGTTAAGACAGTTTGGCGGAATAAGCGGATACACAAAACCGAGTGAGAGTAAATATGATTATTTTAGTGCGGGGCACTCTTCAACTTCTATTTCTATAGCGGTTGGAGCTGCAAAAGCCATAAAATTAAAAAAAGAAAACAGAACGCCTGTAGTTTTAATAGGTGACG
>Ga0256836_1000850_pt1 | contig 15009 bp, 9 predicted proteins | sample 4561380metaG_FD_185974 | JGI IMG/M metagenome (GOLD analysis project Ga0256836, IMG submission 185974) | Hydrothermal vent microbial communities from Guaymas Basin, Mexico - 4561-380 | ecosystem: Environmental > Aquatic > Marine > Hydrothermal vents | place: Mexico: Guaymas Basin | collected...
ACTCTACAAATTCTTTGTTCTCATTCTCTTGAGATAGAATCGTATCAACTGCCAACTTTCCAAAAACAAGACCTTCAAGCAAAGAGTTCGACGCAAGACGATTGGCACCGTGAACACGTGTTGAGGCCACTTCTCCAATTGCATAGAGATTTTTCACACTTGGTACTCTTGCACTCAGGTCTGTTTTTATACCGCCTATGGCATAATGAAAAGCCGGTGAGATGGGAACTCTGTCTTTTGGTACTTTATAACCAAGTGCTCGCAGATTTTTATAGATATTTGGGAAACGGTGCTCAAAATACTCATCATCAAAATTTTCAAGATTAAGATATACCTGCAAGCCACTCTTCTTTTTGTACTTATAGATAGACTTTGAGACAATGTCGCGTGAGGCAAGTTCCCCTCGCTCATCATATTCAAACAAAAAGCGCTTACCGTTTTCATCTTCTATGGTTGCACCCTCACCTCTGAGTGCTTCAGTAAGCAGCATCTTCTGTGCTCCGCTGGAGTTTACAAAAACTGTCGGGTGAAACTGCAGCATCTCCATACGATCGAGCTCTATACCCTTCATAACACAAAGACCCTGCATATCAGCGCTGATGCACGGTGCGTTTGTATGGTACTCATAGAGTGAACCGACCCCGCCACTGGCAATAATGACATCTTTTGCATAAAGATTATAACTTTTACGATGCTCCAACACGGTAACACCATAGCAGACTCCGTCTTTTATAAGCAAATCAACTACACGTGCATCACTGAGCATTGCGTGAGGATTTTGCGAAAGTAGGAAATGGTGCAAGTAACGTCCTGTTGCATCACCTCCGGCATGTAAAATTCGCTTACACGAGTGTGCAGCTTCACGAGTATAGAGCAGATTTCCTTCATTATCTTTATCAAACTCAAAGCCATTTTCTATCAAGTCATCAATAGCCTCACGTGAGAACTGACTCAGTACCGCAACGGCCTCTTCATCACACAGACCATCACCTGCTGCTAAAGTATCTTGAATATGAAAAGGCACATCTGCCTTGTCTTTGGCCAAAGCCACACCACCTTGTGCATAAAAAGTATTACACTTAAAGGGCTGACGCTTATTAATAATAAGAACTTTTTTCTCTTTTGGCAACTTCATCGCAGCATACAGACCTGCAACACCTGCACCGATTATTATGACATCATATTGAAACATTATTGACAACTTTCATTGTTTTGTAAAGAGTCAAACTCTTTCTTTTTATAGTGAAATTCCACATTTTTATCACCCTTTGGGGCATCTTCTTCATAATATGGCGGGGCTTTGTAACCACACGCATTCAGGCTTAACAAAAAGCCTGCTATAATACACATATGAAACGCGCTTCTGATATTCTCAAATCTATTCAAAATAAACCTCAATTTGCCAAGTTATCTTCTTTTGGCTGTATTAAAATGATTCAACGCAGCTTCTCACCACCCTTACAAAAGATGATCAAATTCGCATACATAAAAAACTCTATTTTATTTTTTGTACTCAACCATCCAGGTGCCAAGCAAGAGTTTGATAATAGTATACAAAGCATTAAAAGCGCTTTAAAGTTTGTCAAGCCAAAAGAGTGTGAAGATATGCAGATAGATGATATCCGTGCCTTTGTCAGCCATACACCCACACCTAAAAAAGCAATACTTTTTAACCCTGATACCATTCCCTACTATCAAGAAAAAGCCAAAGGTGAATTTGAAATAGTTGTCCACGATGAAAAACTCCAAGAGATCTTTAAAACTATCCAAAACATTGTAAAAGAACGCCATGAATCTTAAACAAACCATAGAACAGCTCCCATCCAAACCAGGCATATATCAATATTTTGACAAAAACGGCAAACTCCTCTACATAGGAAAAGCCAAAAATCTCAAAAACAGAGTAAAAAGCTACTGGCTTTTTACACCTGAGCTACGGCCAAACACCAAACTCTCTTCACGCATCGTCAAAATGCTAGATCAGACTGCTTCGCTTAACTACATCGTAGTAAACTCTGAACATGATGCACTCATTTTGGAAAACTCACTTATAAAACAGCTCAATCCTAAGTACAACATCTTACTGCGTGATGATAAGACCTACCCATATATCTACATAGATACAGCCGAACAGTATCCGCGTTTTGAAATTACCAGAAAAGTGCTCAACAGTAAGTCTGTCATCTACTACGGCCCATACAGTGTCGGTGCACGCGATATCTTAAACTCACTCTATGAACTGTGCAAACTTGTGCAAAAAAAAGGCTGCTTAAAGTCAAAAAAACTCTGTCTTTATCATCAGATAGACAAATGTCTTGGCCCATGTGAGCTTCCTGTCCCAAAAGAGCGTTACCAACAAGAGCTGGATTATGCAACAAAACTTATAAAAAACAAAAAACTTCTTCTAAAAGAGCTTCAAAAAAAGATGGAATATTACTCCGAGGAGCTTCGCTTTGAAGAGGCTGCCGAGTTGCGTGACCGCATAGAGAAGATAAGCCGCTCAGAGATAAAAAGCGAGATAGATTTTGCCACAGATGAGAACTACGATATCTTTGTCGTGGCAAACAATGAGAAAAAAGCTGTCATTGTACGTATATTTATGCGTCACGGAAAGATCATCTCTTCATCACATGATACGGTTATACTTCAAGAAGAATATGACATTAATGAACTCTACTCACGCGCACTGCTTGACTTTTACAAAGATCAAAAGCCTCCTATCATTGCTCCTATTTTACTTGCACAGGAGTTTGAGGACCAAGCTGTCATCACAGAACACCTCAGCCGTCTCTTTGAGAAAAAAGCCTCGCTTAGCGTACCTAAAAGAGGGAAGAAAAAAGAGCTTATTGATCTTGCCCTGCTCAATGCAAAAGAGCTTTTAAAAGAGACCAAAAAAGAACAAAACGAGATACTTGCAGAGATTAAAGAGCTCTGTAGTCTTAGCTCACTTCCAAACAGAGTCGAAGTATTTGACAACTCACATATGTCCGGAATGGCCACTGTTGGAGCTATGGCAGTCTATGACAACGGCAAGTTTGATAAAAAATCCTACCGTACCTATCACCTCCAGGCAAAAGATGAGTATGCACAGATGCGTGAGACACTCTCACGCAGAGTTACTAGCTTTGAGAAGAACCCGCCACCTGATCTGTGGGTTATAGATGGAGGGGCAACCCTTTTAAAACTTGCACTTGATATTGTAGAGTCATGCGGAGTCAACCTTGATGTCATCGCAATATCCAAAGAGAAAGTAGATGCAAAGGCACACCGTGCAAAAGGAAAAGCCAAAGACATCATCTATACAAAAGATGATGTCTTTAAACTCAAAGAGTCTGACAAACGACTTCAATGGATACAACGTCTTAGAGATGAAGCACACAGAACTGCCATCAACTTCCATAAAAAGACAAAACTCAAGCTTGATCAAGAGAGCAAACTCTTAAATTTAGAGGGTATCTCTGCAGCTAAAATACAAAAACTACTTAATCATTTTGGTACTTTTGAAGCACTCAAAAATGTTTCAGAAGAAGAGATTAGTGAACTTTTGAACAAAAAAGATGCAAAAACTATCAAAAAATTTTATAAATAAGTTTTTTTTTCACTGCTTTATGATATATTTGTGATATTTTTAGTTATTTTACTAACTTATAAGGTTTTTTAATGAATAAAGTTACACCTATAGATGAAGAGTTTCCATTTGAAGAAGGTACTATTATTTCTCAAACTGATGAAAAAGGTAATATCACCTATGCCAACAGAGCTTTTTGTAAAATTTCAGGCTATACTGTAGATGAACTTCTTAATAAACCCCACAATATTTTACGCCATCCCGATATGCCAAAAACCATTTTTGAAAAAATGTGGAGTACCCTACAAAGTGGACAAGCATGGAACGGACTTATTAAAAACCTTCGCAAAGATGGTAGGTATTACTGGGTTGATACTGAAATTCTTCCTATAAAAGACAGCAACAATACTATTACAGGTTATATTGCCGTTAGACGTGCTGCATCTCCAAAAGATATAGAAGAAAATAAAGAAACATACAGAAAAATGCTCGAAACAGAAAAATAAAACAAGGTAGGAACAATGTTAATATACAATTATCAAAAAGAGTTTTTAGGAATAGAGGAGAAAGATTTAAAAACCCTCGGATTTTCAACACTTGCTGAATTAAAAACAGAAGTAAACGACTTTGCAGATCTTTTTGTCAAAACACCTGGTTATGTACACAACTTCAAACATGTTCACTGGATTGATTTTATAGCCTATGCCGATGAAGGAGAAGAGGCAAAAGTACTTATAAATGTCAATGCAAAAACTTTTACTGCAAAACTTACGCTAAGCAAAGCCTACCTTGCAGACAATCCGAGTGCACCTGCATTTATGATTCATCTTCATGGCCTGCGTTCTCTCTCAAACGATGAAACAGAAAAACTATCTGCAGGTATTTTAGAGAGAGAACTTCCAGAGGTTACACATAAAGAAGCTAGAAACATTATTCCACCTGTTTCTCCTATAATAGAAGAACTACCTGACTCTTCGAGCACAATAATTTCTGAACAAGAGACACCAGCAGTAACATCTCTTAGCCATGATTATGATCAAGAAACGGAACCTACTCCACAAAGTCAAGAAGAAGATATCAGTAATCTATCTATTGATATCGATGAGTCTATTTTCCAAGATGATGATATGTTTGAAAACACTCCAACGGAACAAGAGGTTATTTCTACACAAACAGAGACAAAAGTAGTACCTCCAACATCATCTTCAACAACAAAAGCTGCTCAAAAACTGGCAAATAGCGGCTTTGTGTATGATCCAAATATTGCCTCACGTGAACTTGGTCTTCCTCTTGATCTCATTGAAGAGTTCATACAGGACTTTATACTCCAAGCAAAAGAGTTTCAACCAAAAATTTACGCTTCTTTGGACGAAGGTGATATTGACAATGTAAAAATTCTTGCACATAAACTTAAAGGAGTTGCAGCAAATCTTCGTGTTGAAGATGCCCATGAAGTACTCTCCAGTGTCAGTGCTACAACTGATGCCGGTGTGATTCGCGAAAATATTGATGCTTTTTATATCATCATACAAAGATTGGCAAAAGAGGAAGAAACACCTGCTCCTGCATCACCGCCAAAAGAAGAAAAAGCAGTAGAGACAAGTATAGAAGATGATGATAGACTAGATATCACTTTTGATGATGATGAAGTATTTGAAATCTCTAATGAAGAAGTACCAGAACAAATAGATATACCAGAACTTGCGGATGATGACTTTTATCAACAAGACATCCTCCTTAAAGAAGATGAAGCTGAAACAGTTTCAGCCGAAGAAAACTTTGAAATCTTGGAGCTGCAAGAGGATGAACCCAAAGAAGAGCAGACAACACAGCTGTCTTATTCAAAAAAAGAAGTTGCGGCTGAGATTGGACTAAGCATTGAAGATTTCAATGAACTGTTTGCAGACTTTGAAAAAGAGTCTCTAACTATACTGGCTGACATGAAAAAAGCGCTTGAGCTTGACGACTTTGCAACAATAAGAGATGAAGCCTTAAAACTCAAAGGCATGAGTGACAACATGCGACTACAATCATTTACTGATGAATTAACAAAAATTATTCATTCTACCGATAAAGATGCCATTGCAAAATCTATTGATTCACTTCAAAAACAATTAATCCAAATATCGGCAGTAGGAGCGTAAACTATGCAGTTAGGACTTAAAAACAGACTAAGACTCATAAGTCTTTTTCCTATCATTATCTTGATTTCAATTACCAGTTATTTTGTTTACAACTCATATGAAAACTACAAAGCAGCTCAGGTACTTCAAGATAAGCTCTCTATTAACAGAGAGCTTAACGATCTTATAAACAGTATCTCACGTGAGCGTGGTATGACGATTATGTACCTTGGAAACTCATCTCCAAATACACTGAAATCACTTATTAAACAGAGACGTATAGTTGATGCAAAAGAGGCTCTTTATCTCGAGCATATCAAGAATGAACAAAAACTACATGATCATACGGCAGGAGAAAACAGTTGCCCTACATGTAACAGAGTGGCTTCTTTGGAAGCTTCGCTTCAACAGATCAAGAGTATAAGAAAACTTGTTGATACACATGAAGCAAGTTTTCAAGACATTTATGCAAAAGCTTACAATGCAGCAGAAAAAAAAGGCATTAAAGAGCTTGAAGCTATTACACAAGATCAGCTCGATCCTCTCATTAACGAATATGCAACATCTTATATCTCATTTGTACGTGCAAATGCTGCTACAGCAGACGAAAGAGACTTTATCTCCTATGCAATAGCACGTTCGGCAGAACTGGATGAAGAGGAGATCAACAAATGGATCTCATTGATTGCCAAAGCAGATGCAATCAGCTACGATACCATTAAAGACAAAGCCGTTGTAGAAAAACTTGATGCTATTTTTAAGAATGAAGATGCACAAGAACTCCTTGAGGATATTAACAGTGAACGTGCCAGTATTTTAACGGCAGCCTCAAGTGGTGAATATGATACAAATGCAGGTATATGGTTTGCAATGCTTTCAGAAAAAAGCAATCTGCTTACAAAAGCACAAAACAGACTTTTAAGTGCTATGGATGCCCGTGCCATTGCTGTTAAAACAAAAGCACTTCAGTTTCTGGCAATTACTCTGACTGTTTGGTTTGTCTCACTTATCTTGGCGATTTTGGGCTTTTTACTCTCTAATGAAATTGCTAAAAATATTAAGAACCTTGAAGAGGTTCTTAAAAAAGTTGCAGAAGATACACAGGGCATAACCGATCTAGATGCAACAGCAGACATCAACCTTCATACTGCCGAAGGTACAGCCGAAGCCTATGCTTTACTTGAGCGTATTATTGAACAGACGAAAAAAGACAAAGAAGCTGCACTTGAAGCCAATGAAGCAAAATCAATGTTCTTGGCAAATATGTCACATGAGATCCGTACACCACTTAACGGTATCGTTGGATTTACAGAACTTTTAAAAGATACAGGATTACAAGAAGAACAAAAAGAGTTTGTTGACATTATTGAAAAATCTTCAGAAAACCTTCTTGAAATTATCAATAATATTCTTGACCTCTCAAAAATCGAGTCCAATAAACTTGAAATTGAAGATATTGTCTTCGATCCTATCAATGAATTTGAAAGTGCTGTTGAAGTTTATGCTGTTCGTGCGAGTGAGAAACATATTGATCTTGGATGTTTTATTGATCCATCCCTTGAGCAACCACTCAAAGGGGATCCGACAAAAATCAAAGAAGTTCTTATTAACCTGCTCTCAAATGCAGTTAAATTTACAAGTTCATCTGGTGCTATCAATGTCGATATTCGTAAACTTGAGAGCGATCAAGAAGGCATAACAAAAGTTCGTTTTGAAGTGCAAGACAGCGGTATCGGTGTTACAAGTGAACAAAAAGCAAAAATCTTTGAAGCATTCTCACAGGCCGATACATCTATTACAAGAAAATACGGTGGTACTGGTCTTGGTCTTACTATTTCATCTCGTTTTATCGAACTTATGGGTGGACAGCTTGATCTTCATTCTGAACCGGGTGAAGGAACTACTTTCTTCTTTACACTTGATTTTGAAGAGATACAGAGTACAAAAGAGTCATTAAAAGATGCATTTTCTGGTGTTAATGCACTTATATTGGAGTCATCACATAAAACAAAACGTCAAGACAAGTACCTCCATGAGTACCTTACATATTATGGTGTAAACTACACGACATTTAAAGATGAAAATGAACTGGAGACTATACAGAAACAGGTAAGCTATGACCTTTTATTTGTAGATTATGAATATGCAAATGAAGATGAGCTTAATAAATACTCAGAGATGCCAGAAGAGCTTGTTTTACTTACCAAGTCATACTTTATGCGTAAAATTGACTCTATGGCTCTTGATATATTTAAAACCATCTACGAGCCACTTAATAACACAAAACTTATCTCAGCACTTGAAAACTATAACAATGAGAACTTTAAAGCACAAAAAGCAAAACGTGCCAAACGTAAAAAGTTTGATGCAGATTCATCGCACTTTAAAGCAAATGTATTGGTTGCCGAAGATAATATCATCAACCAAAAGCTCATCAAACGTACTCTAGAAGATCTTGGTCTTACAGTAGATATCGCTTCCAATGGTCTTGAAGCATTCCAAAAAAGAAAAGATGGAAATTATGATCTAATCTTTATGGATATTCAAATGCCGTTTTTAGATGGTGTAGAAGCGACTCAGGAGATTTTAGAATATGAAGAGGAGTATAATCAACCACATGTTCCAATTATTGCACTGACTGCAAATGCACTCAAAGGAGACCGAGAACGTTTCTTAACAGCCGGACTAGATGAATATACTACCAAACCTCTAGTACGTGCAGAGATTGTCACACTGCTCAATCATTTTCTTGCCGACCACATTACAGATGGTTCAGAAGAAGAAACAGAGATAGTAATTGAAGAGAGCATTGAGACTGATTTACCAGAAGAGCAACAGACAGAAGAAGAAAAATCCCAATATACTGCAGAGATCTTACTTGCTAAAAAGAGCCCTTTTGAAACAAAACTTTTTACAAAACTGCTAGATAGCCTGGGATATACCTATGATGTTGCCAATTCACCTGATGACTTGAATGAAAAAATCAAAAATGGTTCTTATAAAATTATACTTTTTGACAAAGAAACAGAACCATTTGAACTCAAAGAGTTTGCCCGTTTTGTTTCACAGACTAGCGAAGAAAAAGGTACACATACTTATCTTATTCTCATAAAAGATGCCATTAGTGCTAAAATGAATCAAGAAGAGGAAGAAGCAGTCAATGAAGTGATAGCAAATATTATAGACAAAGCACTTCTAGAGCGTATAATCAAAAAATATATATAAAGATAACAAAAGGATAAATAAATGATAAGAACAGATCTAACAGTACTTGCTGTTGATGATGATGTGATCAACTTAAAACTACTCAAATCAATGCTGATGAAGAGTGGTCATGTCAAAGAAGTTATTGAAGCAAAGAATGGCTCTGATGCTATTGGCATTCTTAAAAGCAGAAATGATATAGATCTAATCTTATTAGATATCATTATGCCAGTTATGGGTGGCATAGAGATGCTCAAAGTTGTTCGCGCAGATGACAGTCTTAAACAACTGCCTATTATTGTTCTGACAACAGATGAGACGAAAAAAGGTGAAGCACTGGAAAATGGGGCAAATGGATTTTTAATGAAGCCTATCCGCCAAGATGAGCTTATTAAAAGGATAGAACTCGTTATAGTCTAAAGAAGAGGAGTACTTTTAAATAAGTACTTGCTTAAGCACCTCTTCTATCTTTTTGACCCCTACGATTTCTAAAGACTCTTTTACTTCATCTGGAATATCATCCAGATCTCTCTCATAGTTTTTCATAGGAATAAGTACTTTACTCATCTCTGCTTTATGTGCAGCGATGAGCTTCTCACGCAGACCACCAATTGGCAGCACCTCACCACTAAGTGATACTTCACCAGTCATTGCAACATCGGAACGCACCTTGCGTGAGCTCAATATCGATGCAATAACAGTTACCATAGCAATACCTGCACTTGGACCATCTTTTGGTGTTGCACCGTCTGGTACGTGAATATGTAGGTCATAACGCTTATATACTTCACTAGGATCTACTTTTATCTTCTCTTGTTTCTCTTGGTATGTCATTGGAATCTCATCTTCTGATATTCGCAGTTTTCTTTTATCAATGAGTGTTTTAACAACACTCATAGCAATTCTAGCTGACTCTTTCATAACATCACCAAGGCTACCTGTAAGTTGCAGTGTACCCTTTCCTTTGATGCGGATCGATTCTATTTTCAAGACATCACCACCGACCGCTGTCCATGCGAGGCCATTGACAACGCCAACGACTGGCACTTTATCTGTTTTTTCAATCTCAAAGACCGATTTGTCAAGATATTTTCTAAGCTTTTTAATGTTAATTGTGACTTTTTTAATCTCTGGATTTTTGAGTATCTCACGCGCTGCTTTACGACAAAGTTCAGCTATTCGACGACGAAGATTTCTCACACCGGCCTCACGCGTATATGAGTGAATAAGCTCACGCAGTGCAGGTTTTGTTATAGTCATCTCTGACTTTTTAAGACCATGCTTTTTAAGTTCTTGAGGAACAAGATAGCGTCTTGCTATCTCAAACTTCTCTTGTGGTGTATATGAACTCAGCTGAATAAACTCCATTCTGTCACGCAGCGGCCCCGGTATGCGGCCAACATCATTGGCAGTTGCAATGAAAATGACATTTGAAAGGTCAAGGTTGAAGTTAAGATAGTAGTCTCTAAACTCACTGTTTTGTTCAGGATCAAGTATCTCTAAAAGTGCTGCTGTCGGATCACCACGTTGTGAGCGTGTAACCTTGTCAATCTCATCTAAAACAATAACAGGGTTCATCTTCTTTGCATCGATAAGCCCTTGTGTGATACGCCCAGGCATAGCACCGACATAGGTACGACGGTGCCCACGTAATTCATTTACATCTTCAAGCCCACCAAGTGCTATACGAACAAGAGGACGCTTGAGCGCTGATGCGATAGAGTTTGCCAAAGATGTTTTACCAACCCCAGGAGGTCCTGAAAAACACAAAATAGCCCCTGCACTCTTTTTAAGTGCTATACCTCGTAACTCCAGAAGCTCTTTTACCGCAAAATACTCAACGATTCTCTCTTTTGGTTTCTCAAGTGAGTAGTGATCTTTGTCAAGCTGCTCTTCTACTGTCTCAACATCGAGCGCTTTTTTAGAAAGCTTCCCAAAAGGAATCTCCAAAGCCCAGTCAAGATAGGTCTGCGTCATAGAGGCTTCAGAAGAGTCCGGATGCATGCGAGCAAAGCGATCAAGCTGTTTTTTTATCTCATTGTAGGCATCTTCACTCATCTTTGACTTTTTAGCCTCAAGCTTTTTGTAGTACTCCTCTATCTCCTCTTCACGCGCCGTATCTGTACCAAGCTCTTTTTGGATCTGTTTGAGCTGCTCTTTTAAAAAGTACTCTTTGTTAACTTTTTCGATGTGTGTATGTACTTTAGAGCGTATCTCACGCTGAAGTTTGTTCGCTTCTATCTCTTCGATGAGTATATCTATAAGATCTAAAAAGCGTTTTTCCGTATCTGTCTCTACAAAGAGTTTATATGCCTGCTCTTTTTTCAGCTTGATAGTCGAGCAGATAAGATCGATGATACGGTTATGGTCATGATTTTCCTCTATGGTACGAAGCAGATCAGGTGGAAAGTAATTACTCACAGCTGAGAGCGCACGTACCTTCTCACGCACTACTTCCAAGATAGCATCAATCTTTGCAGAGTCCACTTCAGTAGGCTCTAGTATATCTACGTGAGCGATAAGTGGCTCATCTGAGACCTTATAGAGTGATTTTGCACGCGCTAGTCCTTGAAAAAGCACCTTTACACGACCATCCGGTAAAGATACCTTACGCATGATAGACCCAACAACACCGGCATCATAGAGTGCATCATACTCTCGCTCACCCTCATGCCCCGGTTTTGTAGGACAAACAATGACTAAGGCATTCTCCTCTATGGCTTTTGTAGCTGCTGCTATGTTTTGTTCATCACTTAAAAAAAGTGGTGAGATCATAAAAGGGTATAAGAAAAGTTCATCTTCGGCAATTACCGGAATATCTGCCGGAAAGTCTCCATAATTACTTAGTTTCATTACTATCCTTTACATCTTCATCTACAGTGTTGCGTGAGACAACACTTTGTGTATCAGGTATTAAAAACGCATACCAACTCGATGTTCCGTCACCTTCAAAAATCTCTTTATACCATGGTGTGTTCGCACGCTCTATCTCGTCCCAGTTTATCCATTTTGCAGGGATGATAGATCTGTAATACGCTGCTGCTTTTGGTTTGTCAATACGCTCATAGAGTGATGCTATCGTTTCATTTAAGACTGCATCAGCAAGGTAGAGGTTTGTAAGCATAGAGTCAACCAAAGAGTAGTACATTGAGTTTGGATAGCGACTTTTAAAAGCTTTTGCCTCTTTGATGGCATCAGCTATAAGCACTTGGTCACGACGTGGATTTGGCAGTGCCATATACTTCGCTTTTATCTTCAAAAACTCTGCAAACTCTTTTTCATTTAAGTTTGCATAACGTTTAATGTACTCATTTAAAAAGTGCTCGCTTAAAAGATACTCTTCATAGTGCATATGCGCAATGGCTAGTATCATCGTAGCTTCCGGAAGTAGTGGTGAGCCGATATGCTCCCCTTGCAGTGATGTGTAGTAGTCATCGGCCTTATCCAAATCGCCATTGCTAACAGAATCAATAATCTTGCCATACCAATAAACAGCCGGTTTGTTGTACTCTTCAACATCTTTTGAACAACTGCTAAAAAACAAGAGCGTGGCTACTGTAACAAAAAGGGTAATCGTAAATTTCATATAAAATCCTAAATATTTTTAAAGTAAAGGTATTTTAGCGAAAAGTTATATAATGAGCTTTAAATGGAGAAAATAATTAAAAAAGAAGTGGTGGCCTGTCTCGGAATCGAACCAAGGACACAGTGATTTTCAGTCACTTGCTCTACCGACTGAGCTAACAGGCCTTTAAAAAAGAAACAGAAGTGTATAGTAAAATTACTAAATTTCAGCTTATGCACCTCAAATTTATCTGAAATAAAAAAATTGCACATAAACCTTAATAAGACTAAAAATAACATTGTTTTTATCAAAATTAACTTTTTTTTTCTACTTTCAGAACAATCTGTAAAAAAAGTGTTACAATTAAGATATAGAGAAAGAAAAATAAAAAAAGAAAATTCACTCTTTTTTTGTTGCTTTTTGAAAAAGGGTTATTTATGAAATATCTTAAATTAAAATCTTTATTTGTTTTATTTATTAGTTTACCGATAGTAAGTATGGCACAAGACACCATTAACAATGCTAATGATATTTGTTATGAGAAACCTATTTCAAGTGGAACATTGTGTTTTGATATGGGTATTTGTAAGGGTGGAGTCGGGTGTAAAAACAGTTACCCGCTGAAAAATATTGGTGATGCTACACTTACGGATGTAAAGATAATTTATGATGAAACAGGCTTAAGTGGTTCATTTGGTGATAGTTGTGGTGTCAATCCTTCTGGAACATGTACATCACAAAGCAACATTGATCTGGGTCTTGTTAGTCTATTGGGACAAACAACTTTATTTACCTTAAACAATGACATACCTGCTGGTGACGACAGTAATTCAATCTGGGCTGAGAACTTTCTATCTGGAAGTTGTTTTAATGGAGAAAATCTATATGCAACTTATGAAAAAGATGGTAAACTCTATAGAGGAAAGATTCAACAATGTGCCGAAACTGCTTCAACAGGGGGAAGAGATTTTGAATTGCGACATCAAGAAAATTTACGAGGAGATGTCAAAGCCATAGGAAATACTGTTTTATGTATAAAAAACAATTCAGGTCAGTGTGTAGAGCCTAATGACAGTAATTCAAATGCCGAAACCAACTTACAAAAAGCACCGACCTCTTCAGCAACACTCTCACTTCCTGAAGGCGCTACTGTTAAATATGCCAGAATCTATTGGCAGGGACGTAAAGAAGCAAGCTCAAGCAACAGTGAGTGGGATAATGCATCAAAACAATCTGCAGGTCACATAAAACTTAAAAAAGACAACGGCAGCTATGAGACACTTACCGCCGATATACTCGATGTCAGTTCAACAGAAGCAGATAACTGGGTTAAAATTTACTCTGCAAGTGCCGATGCTTCAAATGTTGTTACAGGTAGTGGTACCTATGAGGTTGACACATCAAGTTTTTATACATCTACTGGTAAAACGCGGGAAAAATCTCCAGAAGACGGTTTGGGTAATTATGGAGCATGGATGCTTGTTGTGGTTTATAATGACCCCACAACAACAGAGACACATAATGTTGCTATTTTTGATGGGTACAAAACAGTATCAAAAAACAATGCAGAAGTTAACATCAATGTCAGTGGGTTTTTAACACCAAAAACAAATAATGTAAATTCCAATCTCTATGTCTTTGCTGCAGAAGGAGATAAATATATAAAAGGTGACCACTTAAAAATGGCAGGAGAGAGACACAATACGACGTTAAGAGATATTGCACCAACGATGAATAATGCCTTTGATTCCAGAATTGATGTCTCTGCAGCAAGAAGTCCAAATCTGACAAACAACAACGGAATAGATATACAAGAGTTTGATGTCGGAAGCACAGGAAAAAATATCATTACAAATAATGAAACCGGTGCAAAATTTCAATTTACATCAACACAAGACACCTATTTTCCTTCTGTACTTGTATTTTCAACACAAATATACGCACCTCGCCTCTGCTATGACTATACCTATGGGCAAGATGGACATTTTATAACAGCACCTAGCATTAATCCACCTTTGCTTGATGGTACTTTTGACAAATCAAAACCTATAAATGTAAAACTCTACTTTAAAAATCTTGAAAATTCTGATATTGCCATTAAAGATTTAACCCTTGATGTTAATCCCATAGATATTTCACAAGCAAAATACAGACCTGAGTCTGTTTTTGTAACGCGTCCAAATGAAACTATACAGCATATTAGTGATAGTGACTTAAATGTCAGCAATGCAGGAAGTTATGTCAATAATATTTTTATCGGTGACCTCGATGCACTGGAATATTTTTACACATACTACAGCCTTGATACAAATCAAACAACCATAAATGCGATGCCAATCAATATTACTCTCAACTATAATCTACATGTAACACTAGACGGCATTGATACTAATCTTGGCAATGCTTTTACTCGTATTGAAGATATGGATCCATGCCAGAGTAACTCTCATTACCAACCTGTACCTGGCATATTTAATATTGTCCATAATGGACAGAGTAAGGCCGATGACCCTTATTACTACTTTAACCTTCCAACACAGGTTGTTGGA
>Ga0256836_1000852_pt1 | contig 14959 bp, 15 predicted proteins | sample 4561380metaG_FD_185974 | JGI IMG/M metagenome (GOLD analysis project Ga0256836, IMG submission 185974) | Hydrothermal vent microbial communities from Guaymas Basin, Mexico - 4561-380 | ecosystem: Environmental > Aquatic > Marine > Hydrothermal vents | place: Mexico: Guaymas Basin | collected...
GTTGTAAATAATTAACGATATAGCCATATATAAACAAGGAGAAATATATGGCTTATAGAATAGGAGAAAACCTTAGTGTATCACAGGTTTTTAGGGATTTATATGATTTTCTTACTCAGATGGTAACAATATATGATACTAGATATGACACAAAAGGAGATGGGTATTTAAAAGACCTATCTTTTTACTCAGATAAAGCAGAAACGGAAACTTGGACATTAAAATACAAAGAAGAAGATAGTGACGGTAATGCTGTTTTCAGTGTTTCTGGTTCTGTTTCTGGGACACAGGATGACATACATTCTAATAATCATTATGATAATGGTATTTTTCAGGTTACTCTTACGAATGGAGATACTGAATGGCAGGACGGAGATATTATAACTTGGAAAACAAAAGAAGTAACAGACCCTCAGTGGGAAGTTATGACAAAGTATGAAAAATTTGGATATATAAAAACCAAGTCAGGACACATAGCTAGACCTCCGACTTCATTAGTTGGTAACTATTTAATTAGTGATAAAAAATATGAAGATAAATTAGCGTCTGCTGTATCATTCCCTAGTAATCAGGTACTGGATTATTCTTTTGGTAAAGATAATGATGAGACTAATAATATAGGTAGTAAAAAATTTTCATTAACATATTGGCTAAAAGATACTTATCAAGGTCGTCCAAGTGTCTGTCGTAATAGAATACGTAACTCTGTTGCTATATTTTCATCAGACGATAGAACATTACATTTTAATTTTACACCAAGTTATTATGCTATCGGGGATGGAGGTCAATTAAGCAGAGGTAACCTAATCAGATATACAAGAGTTGATACAGGTACAGGAGGACACGCAGGAGATGATTATGTTAAAGTTGATGATGATGATATGTATGTAGTAGGTATGAAAGTTATAACTTCATCAACAAGGCAAATTTTAGAAATTAAAGATGTTAATAGGGACGATAATATAGTATACTTTACAGGGGATTTGAGTAAAGATATGAATAATGATGAGTATCTTAAACCTATGTCTACTTACGACCCTACTAAATTTAATCTCTTCACAGCAACATTTGATACAGTTACAAGAGAGATGGTTTTATATATAAATAAATATGCTATTTTTAGAGATATTGTAACCAGTAGATTAGCGGAGAATGAATACCAAATGACGGGATTTTTAGGTCAAGAGGGGAGTATTACAGATTTGGCACAATGGAACAAAGTTCTATCATTGGATGAAGTTAGAGACCTGTATGATAGTCCTACTTCTATTGATATTACTTCTGATAATATAATAGACGCTCCTATTCTTTCTAGGGAAGCCGCTGTAATGGGTTGGGTTCTAAAATCAACTCATCAAGACTTATCTACTGATTTGTTTATATGGTCACATCCTTATCCTTATAGTAAAGACAGGAGACAACCATCAGTATCATTTCAAGCAGGGTACAAGTATTTAGCACCATTGTCATATACAGCTGTTGCTGCTAAGGACGGAAATGTTAATTTTAATCCAGCACAAGTAGAGGGAAGAAGTCCTATTCAATTTGATGGTATGTATGATAGAGATGGGGGAATGGGATATGCTCAATACAGAGGAGGGATAGTAGGATATGCTCACGGGGTTGATTATAGTAAAATTAGTAGATTGGGGTTATTAACCAGAGACCCAGAAGAGCGTATAACAAAATACTGGTTTATTTCTGATGGTAAAACCGTTATAGTATGTTTAAAAATTTTTGATGATGTTAATACAGATAAAAAGGTTCCAGTATACCAAACAATGTATTTAGGAGATACCGAAACTTCGGGAAGCAGAGGGTACACTTATGTAGTAGCTTCTACACATAATGGACAAGACTATTGGTATAATAATGATAGTAATTTTTGTTTAAAACAATCTTTATACTATACTTCAATAGGAGGATTTTGGGCATATTCTTTAAACAATCTAGGACGTGACCAAAACTATATAAATAGAAGTGAGTGGATGTATTATAGAAATAATGAAGATGTTGTATCAGGTAACTACTCTATTTATCCATTGTATGTACAATTTAGACCATATCATTCTAGTTGTTGTTGTGGTGTATTAACTTACCCTCAAAATATAAGATTTTTTTATATGTACTGGGCAGCAACTAAGGATTTAAAAGCAGAAGACACAATCTATGTAGACGGTCACGAATGTGTGGTAGTTGCGGATGGCAACAACTCAGACAGACTAATTGTTTTAAATTTAGATACAAAGGAGGGGTAAGAATATGTTACAGTCAAAAGTTTTAATATCTAGACCTTATTACAATAATGAGGGTAAATATACTCATTATGATAAATTATATGATATGTTAAAAGAGGACAGTGATTTTTTCACTGTTGATAAAGTTGTTAAAGGGGAGCAAGGAGGTATTATAGAGCTATATTTTCATTTTACTTTACAAAATGAAAAGGGAGAAAACCAAGATATTTATATGTCCGCAAGGCAGGATTTAATCAGTGGATATAGAGAAGACTGGTTCTGTAATTCCGGGTTTGATAGTGATAAAGCTTATAACGAACAACCGGGTGGAGAACATTACAGAGATGATGATGATAATCTTCAAGCATATCCTAAATACTTACGTACAATAGCAAGTTATGAGCTAACGAATGGAAGAATATCACAGGATTTGAATGTATGTAACTTACCTCACTCTATGTTTTTAGTTTATAATAAAAATATGTTTTACTATCAGCTTATACCTAATACAGAAATGTATGGAGATTACGACCGCGAGTATAATGTTTATGATATAACATTAGCTAATAGTCTTATGGTTACTACTACCAATCCATTAGGTAGTCAAAGTAAGGGGGTTTTCTGGGGAGGTGGGTATGATAAAACCTATGCTCTAAGATTAGGCGATAACTGGTACCATAAAAACAATTATAATAATGAACTATATAAAAACAGAGTAGTGGCATTTAGAAACGCAGTAGGAGGTTCAGAATATGATACATACAATATAACAAATTTAACAGCTTCTTCTCCTGTGTTGTTAAATAGTTATGTTGACGGAGATGGTAATAGACAATATAGTATGGGAGGGACAACAAATGTCCAGTTTACAAATAAACATTACTCTGAGAGGAATAGGGATAGTGATGACAGAATTTATAACTCTATTCATTATTACGGAGGTAAAAGATTTGTAGAGTGTGAAATATGTTTAGATACTAATTATCATTTAATTGTATCCGAAGCAGAGGATATTAAGTATGTCTGATATTATCGCAGCTACAAAAGAGACAGAGGATATATCAGACATTACTAAGGTATCAATAGGTAAATTTATAAGTTTATTGAGTAAAGTAAATATATCTGACTTAACTGATGTATCTATTGGTAAATTTGTTAGTTCATTAAGCAAAATCACTTTATCTGACGATACCACTGTTAAAATAAAATCATCTAAGTCAGTAAATGGGTATGTTCCTCCTCCTTTTCTGATTTTTGAGGGAAATAAGGTTGTTCTAAATCTAAGTTCTAATTATTTTATTTTTCAGAATGTAAATGTAACGCTTAAAATAAAGGCTAAAAGTTTTGATTTTATCGGTATAGAGAAAGATAATAAAGATACAAGTTCATATAATTATGAAAAAGCAAAAATGTATGATACTATTTTGAAATTAGCTAATATACCAGAATTTTATATTAAAGAATTTATAAGGGATTTTAATCAAAATTTTGATATTCCTATTGGAGTTATATTAGCAGATAAACGTATCAATTTTTACTTTTCTAATTTAAGTGTGGATACAAAAGAAATAAAAGAAATAAGAATACCTGATTACACAGGTATTGAACTGGATACAGACTACGCAGGTTTTACGATACCTCCTTATGGGTCAATTCGTATTTCTGGGACAGCAAAATTTGATAAAGGTGCTGATTTTGTAAAGGACTTTTTGGTTGTTGAGCTAACTAGTGGAGAAAAATTAAGATTTAAGTTTATTATAATTAGACAAGATGATACTATTTTTTATTTTGCTCCAAATAGAGGGTCACATAAAGAAGAGTACGAAGTGTTTACACACGACTTTACAAGTCTTAATGGTTGTCAAACAGTTAAATTAGTAGTACCTACCCCAAAACTTACTAAATTATCTAATACACTGTCTTTAAGTAATCAGAGGGATTTTGTAAAAATACAGTCTGTTATAGATTACCAACATAAATACTTAATGTCAGCAGCTTTATGGATATGGAGTTATGAAATTGCTCCACTAGGTATAATAAAAGAAATCCCTTTACCTTTTCCTGGACTAAAACAGGTTTTTGAACAGAGTGAAAAAATTTTAATATATGAAAAAAATGAGTTTAATAAAGTTCAAATAGGTGCTGTAAGTACAATAGATAATGTTAAAATTTCTTTAAGAGCGAGTGTAAATTTGGAGAACAACGGGAATAATTACTATGTCGTACCTATACGAAAAGGATGGGCTGCTGATAGTTTATCTTTTGATATAGGTATGTTTAAAAAGGGAAGTATTGATTTGGATTTCAAGGAGAGTTAAATGAGTTCAGTAGTTTATAATACATACAAAGAAGCCCACAATGGTTACCCTACCGTATACGGACTAATTGCTATCCCCGATAATAATTCTTCTGTTACTCTCGGGGCAGAGCATAAATACGTTGGAAATGATTATCAAAAACAAATAAGAACAAACTATAAATCAAGTCAAAACTCAATCAGTTTTACTTATATAACAGATAATATAGAGGACAGATTTAAGTTTTTTGACTTTTTCTTTAATGTTATAAAAGGTAGAACCGAGTTATTAGCTGTACCTACTTATACAAATGACATAGAGTTATACTCAGATTATCTGAATGGAGATAACTTGATAAATATAAAATATAATGGATTTTTAACATCTATTAAGGAAAAAAGACTTACTTTATTTCACAAAAAAACAAAGGAATTTAGAGGTATAGTAGACATTATCTATCAAGTAGATGAAATAACTAGTGAACCGTACTTAACTTGTGTTTTGGAAAAATCATTTTCCGCTCCCGCCAGAAAAGGGGAATGTACATTTTGTAGAGCTTTCATAACAAGAGCAACAAGCAATGTATTACCTTATGAAATAGTAAATACATTACCTATGGTTAAAGTTGAAATGGAATTTAAGGAAATTACAACAGTGGATACCAATAGATTAGTACCACTTACAAATTAAAGGATAAAATATGGAACTATATCAATTTTCAGTTTTTAATAAAAATTATTTTTATAATACAGGAAACTTTGAATACATTTTAGATGATATAAAATACGAACCTCAACCAATAAGCAGGGATAGTTTTTCTTATGGGCTAAAAAAGAATGATTTAACGATAAAAATACCTGTAAATCTACCCCCTTTTGATAAAACAGTTGATAAGACCTTTTTAGTAGATATAAAAATGTATATTAAAAGTATGGAGGGGGATTTACTATTTAAAGGGGTTATATCTAATACAAAAACAAAGTTTGATGAGGGAATAATAGAAGCTACGGTATCGCCGTCCGAAGTAGTAGGAAACTTGGTAATACCGAATGTTAAATATAGTCCAAAATGTATCTGGGCATTATATTCTTCCGAGTGTGGGGTTAAAAAAGCAGACTGGACCATTATTTTACCAAAAGACGCTTTTACTGTCTCTAATAATACCACTACTTTTAAAAGTAGTGCTTTGGAGGGCAAAGATGAGGATTATTGGGCTTGGGGAACATTATATTCAAGAGAAACAGGGGAAAGTGTGATGATTTTAAATAGTAAAGATGACACTATAAATCTGTTATCTTCTTTTATATCTCTACAAGAGACTGAACTTTTTGAAGTGTCCGCAGGTTGTTCAAAAGATTACCCTACTTGTAGGGATAAATTTCACAATAACTTAAATTATGGGGGATTTCCCGCAATACCAAAAGTTAACCCAATAAATCAATTTTAAATTTGGGTATAATTATAAAAAATTTTAAAGGATGTAATATGTTGACTGCGTTTCTGATATTTGGAGCTGTTATGATTATACTAGCTCTTTTTATGTCTTTTCCAGAGCCTCCAAGTATGGCACAAAAAGCTTACACAACAAGTGATTTTAAAACCCCCGACTTCTCCGAAGCCCGACCAATTCCTAAACTATACGGGACTAATATAGTTACGGGGAATATAATGTATTTTGGTGGAGTTAGGGCTAAATCATTTGAATACTGTTCTGACGCTTCTGGGGGAGGTAAGTAATGGGTGGCGGAGGAGGAAAAGGAGGAGGGGGAAGACAATGCTCTCCTGCTGGATACGCTTATTTTGCCAACTTTGCTTATGCTTTTGGTAGGGATTACGATAAGATACTTGAATTTTGGAGAGGAGAAACAATAATATGGAACGGAAACAATTCGGATAGTATTTTTGATTTCTTCGCACAGACAGGTAAGCCAGGTAACATCCAATCATCAAAAACAGGTAAAAGTAAGGTACGATTTTATAAATCAGGACAAACTTCTGCTGACCCAGATTTAACTAGTTGGTCAGGCTATGAAATAGCATATAAAGAGACTTGTTATGCTGTTTTTAATGGTTGCTTTATAGGAGATAATGTAAACCAACTACCTAGGTACAAAGCAAAACTTATTAAAACAAAATACCACAATGGGGTGGTCTGGGAAGATAGTGATGGTAATGATGTATCTGAATTTGATGGAGATGTAAATCCAGCAGTAGCTATCTATGATTTACTATTGAACGAAGCTAGACTATCTCCTGAAATGATGGATATGGATAGTTTTAAAAGAGCCGCTGTGACTTTATATCAAGAAAACTTAGGTATCAGTTTTATGTTATCAAAAGAACGTAAAGTAGCGGATTGGGTTCAAGATATACTAGATACCATTGACGGAATACTGTATTACTCTCCTATATCTGGTAAATACTTTTTAAAACTATTAAGAGACGATTATGATGTAGATAATTTACCTGTATATGATGAAAGTCTGATGAAAAATATAGAGCTTACTCAGTCAAGTTGGGCTAATGTATTTACGCATTTTAATCTATCTTATGTAGACCAAAGAGATGGAAAAGAAAAAACTATTGCTTTTGTTAATAATGCTTCTTTACAGGTATTAGGTAGAAAGACAGAAAAGAATGTAAAATTGCCTATGATTTCACGTGATGAAGTAGTACACAATATAGGGGGTAGGTATCTAGCTAAGTACAGTAGACCATTTAAACAGTTAAAATTCAAAGCAAGTTTTTTAGATTTACCTAGTCTAAAAGTAGGAGATGTTTTTATATTTCAAAATACTCTGCTTGATACAAAACCGACTGTTTTTAGAATACAAAAAGTAGCAGGGGATGAAGATAAAACACTTGAAATTGAAATAGAAGCGGCGGAAGATGTATTTGCTTATAATAAGACTATTACAAAACACGCGACAACAGAGTATTCAGGTATGAGTGCTTTTAATTTTGATATTACCTCTAAACCTGAAAAATACCTTATTAAAGACGCAGCAAGAGAAATGTCTTACGGAAGACAACTGATAATAGGATGTAATAAAATAAAAAGCACAAATGAGTTAATAACTGATACAGAGATAAAAAGTGGGTCAGGAAGTCAAAAACTAATGCCGTATTTTATTTATACTAAACTAAAAGATACCATTCCAGAAGCTTCGTCTCCTAATTTAATAGATAGAGAGTTTACTTTTAGGATTGTAGATGTATATAATGCGTTTTATAATATAACATACTCTAATTCTAATATAGATAACATTAAATATGGATTATATATAGAAAACGAAATGTTAGCATTTGGAGGTGCCAAAAAGGTAGACGAGGATAGCGATGGGAATGCTATTTATGAGATAAAAGGTTTGATAAGAGGGTTACAAGAAACAGACCCTGTTAAACACAACAGTGATAATGATATTACAGTATGGATACTTCCTTATGAACTAAGAAAACTACGTTTATTTGGAGTAGAAGTGAATAAGACTAAATACTCTTTTGCTTATTGTAATCCATTAGAAGTAGGAGAGTATTTAGAGAGTGAGGATGAATATGAATATCAAGGACTGGCTGAAACCCCTTACCCACCGCAGGTTCATACAACCCAGGAAGACAGTGATGGAGGCTACATAGTAAGATGGTCTCCTCGTGTTAGGTTACACGGAGCTAATTACAGAAGTCCTGATAATATAGGGGGAGGACAAGATGAGGGTATGTTTGAGGGGTATTTTCTAATTACATCTGATAATAATGATGATATAGTAGTAGATGGAACATACGGGAAAATAGAATATACTCTACATATAGACGTAAAAGACAACTACCAAATACAGACAGTAATAGGTAGTAGAAAAAGTAACAAAGTAAAACTAGAAATAGGAATATAAAATAAAAGGAACTAAAAATGAGTTTTGATAGACAATTAGTTAATTCAATAAAAGAATTTGAGGGATTTGATGGTATGCCTTACGAAGATAGTAAAGGGTTACCTACAATAGGATATGGAACTCTGCTACCTATAACGAAAGAAGAGGCAGAGTTATTACTTAACCATAGACTAAATATAGTAAAAGAAGAGTTACTTTATGCTAAACCTATTGTATCTAGTCTAACAGATAATAGACAAAGAGTACTTTTCAATATGGGGTATCAATTAGGAGTACCTAAATTGTTAAAATTTAAGAAAATGTGGAGAGCAATAGCTAAACAAGATTATGACGAGGCTAGTAAAGAAATGTTAGACAGTAAATGGGCAAAAAAAGATAGCCCCAATAGAGCTAATAAGTTAGCAGAGATTATGAAGAGGGGGTAAAACCCTCTATATCTTTTATTGACACCCTACACATTCCATACTTCTATCCATTACTTCATCTTGTGCTGCCTCGGGCGATTTGCTTCTTAGATAATAAAAAGATTTAACTCCTAATGACCAACCGAGTGTATAAATATCGTGTAAATCTTTCCCCGTAGTTTTATTAGGGTCTATAAATATATTAAGACTTTGACTTTGGTCTATCCATTTTTGTCTAATCGCAGCTGCTACCACTAATTTTGTTTGGTCTATTTCATACGCAGGTGTATAATACATATAATTATTAGGGTTTAGATTAGGTGCTGTAACAGGTATTAACCCACTTAAATTCTCCTCAAACCATTTTCTCTTATATACTGGTTCAATACCTTGTGTCGTTCCTGTAAGAATAGAGATACTTGAAGTAGGTGCTATTGCCATTAAATATCCGTTTCTCATACCACCTTGAATATAAGCTTTAAGCTCGTCCCAGTTATAAATTAGTTCTCTACCATTTGTATATTTAACTGTATTAGCCCATTTATCTTTATTATAATCAAAAGGAACTAGACCTTTACTCCAATTACTTCCATTAAATTCTGGGTAACTACCTTTTTCTTTTGCTAAGTCAGCACTCGCCATTATTGCGTTAAAACTGATTATTTCGTAAATCTCATCAATTTTCTCAAAATGCTCTTTACTTCCCCAATGTATTTGATTTTCCGCTAAGTATTGTGCTTCTCCCATTGCTCCAAGTCCGATAGCCCTACTTTTTAAATTTGTTAACTGAGTTGATGGAATAGGATAAAAATTCAAATCAATTACATTGTCTAACATTCTTACAGCAATAGGCACCACTCTTTCTAAATCCGATTGTGAATTAACTTTGCTTAGATTGATACTTGCTAAGTTACAAACTGCTGTTCTTCCCTCATCTACTTTAACTTTGTCTATTCTAACAACTTTATTTCCTGATAAACTATCTAATTGAGTTAATTTATTAGCATATTTTTTAGTCCCTTTGTCAGTAGTAACAAGTTCATTTTCTTTGTATATAACCTCGCTACCGTCTATAAATGTAACTTTAACTCCATAAGCTGCTGGTTCTGTTACTTGTGCTATTTCTAAACATAAATTACTGCTCCTAATAGTTCCGATATGTGGATTAGGGTTAGCGTTGTTAAATGTGTCCTTAAAACATAAAAAAGGATTACCAGTTTCTGTATATTCAACTAATGCTCTTTTCCATAAATCTTTTGCTTTTATAGTCACTTTTCTTTTTGTTGTATCTACCTCATATTTTTCATATAAATCTTTAAATTCATCTTTTTTCGCTGTAACTAAGTCAGGAACCTCATAAGGGTCAAATAATGTCCAATCTGAACCATTAAGTACTCTCTCCATAAATAAATCATTTAACCATAAAGCAGGGAATAAATCGTGTGTTCTTCTTCTTTCTTCTCCACTATTTTTCTTTAAATCAATGAAATCAAGTATATCTAAATGCCAAGCCTGTGTATATACCGCTATACTTCCCTTTCTTACTCCTAGCTGGTCAACAGCAATAGCTATATCATTAGTTATTTTTAGGAATGGAATAACACCACCAGCCACTTTTTTAAATCCGTCTATTTCTCCTCCTATTGCTCTTACAGAAGACCAATCCCATCCAATTCCTCCGCCGAATTTACTCAATAGTGAGTAATCTTTATAAGTATCAAAAATACTTTCTATATTATCTCCAACTACTCCAAGGTAACAAGATGATAATTGATGTCTAGGGGTTCTTGCGTTACTTAATGTAGGAGTTGCTACCATAACCTCAAATTTAGATAGTACATCATAAAATCTTTTCGCCCACATCATTTTATTTTCTTCATTTTGTGCTAAAAACATAGCAATACTCATAAACATCTGTTGAGGTGTTTCTATGGCTACACCATTATCATCTTTTAATAAATATCTATCATAAAGAGTTTTCACACCTAAATAGTTAAATTGATAATCTCTAATAGGTTCTATATAATCCGCTAACTCATCTAAATCATAACCTTTCCAAAAGTCTGGATGATACTTACCTTTTTCTACTGCTCTCTTGATATAATCCTGAAAAGAAGTGAAACCAACTTTATGATAAATATCAAATAAAAATAATCTTGCTGCTACATACGTCCATTGAGGTGTATCTATATCTATTTTATCTACGGCAGTTTTAATAAGAGTTTGTTGTATTTCTTCTGTTGTGATACCATCTCTAAACTGAATTTTAGCGTCTACTTCCAGCTCATCACTGCTTACCCCTAATCCGTCTGTCGCAGGGTGGGTTTGTTTTCTGATTTTTGAAATATCCAAAATTTCTCTTTCCCCATTTCTTTTAGTTACATACATTTTCTTCTCCTTGTTTTTTGATTTCATCTTGTAATTTATTTATATTTTTAATTATGTCTTTTAATGTTACTCTTGCTAAACTTTTAGATATAGGTAATGCTAAATGATAATTTATAACATCCATTATAATAGAAGTTTCCAGTTTTCCTAGATTATTTTTGTTAATGTAATCATTAGCAAAATTAAGTAATTTTACCTGTTCTTTTTCGTCTATCTTAAAATGTAATTTTGGTTGATTAAGCTCTTTTAAACGATTAGCGTACCATTCAGCTTTTTTAACATCCTCTAATCCATTTTTATCTTTCCATCTACTTATATACTTAACTATATTTCCCTCGTGGAAGTTTAGACCAAACTTTTCAATCAAAGTTATGGGCTGTATAGCTTTGTTCTCATAGTGAGACCCACCTATTTGTTGGCTCGGTTTGTTCATATTTAATCCTTTTTATTATTGTAGGTTTAGAATTATACTTCAACAACCCTTAAAACTTTCTTAAAAAATGATATAATTACATTTAATTACATTGTAAAGGGTAAAAATGGCAGTATTAAGTAACGGTTTGGAAACAATAGAATTAGGAGCAACCGCGTGGAGAGTTATACACAATCAAAATATAGACAAACTCTATACAAAAGATGAAGTTGATGATAAACTAGATGATAAAGCAAACCTAAACGGAAACAAGGATGAAAAATTTAAAGTAAAAGACGCAGAAGATAGTGATGACGCTATAAATAAAAAACAATTCTATGCTCCTGCGGATGATATGACTTATACGAACGAAAATATAGGAACTGTACTTATAGATAGAAATAATACAGACGATAAATACAGGTTATATATTGAAAGTGGCGAGTTAAAAGTAGAAAAAATTTAATAAATAAAAGGATATAAAAATGGGAAAAATGAACATAACAGCAAAAGATACTATTATCGCTATAATAGAAAATAAAAATGGAGCCAGAAGAGTTTACAGAACAAGTAATTTAGTGACAACAGAGGGAGACAAAGCCTATGCCTACAAAGTTTGTGGACAATCAACAGATTTTGATGATAAACCCGCTATTAGATTAGGAACATCTAGTGATGACCCTACAAAAGATGACAGCGACGTTCACACTTATTTAGATGGCAGTGGTAAAGAAATAGATGACGGTTATCCAATAGCAGATAGTTCAGATGAAGACGACCCAGACAGAGGAGAAAATGTAGTAACTTGGAAAATTAGCTATAACACAGGGGACATTGTAACAGACCACCTCAGAGAATGTGCTATCGTAGATAAAAAAGATGACCCATCTAAGGCACTAAACAGATTTGTATGGGATGATGATATTAAACTAACAAAAGATGATAAATTAACAGTATATGTTAATCACGAGTTTAAAGGTAGTTAATTACTAGACAGAGGGAACAAAACCCTCTCTTTTATTTTAAAAGGTTAATTCCTCAAAACTAGGAAGAGAAGCAAATTCAGAAGTGATAAAATCTTCTACCATTGTATTAAATCCTTTTGCTCCGTGTGTTTCTAACAATCTTAATCCCTCTTCATTTTTATATTTATTGTTAAGTAAAATCTTTAACTCATTAAACTTGTGAAATAACTCAGAAAAATATAATGTTATATTTTTTAAATCTTCTAAATTATCAATTTCAATAAAACTATCTGTTCTATCAATATATTTTACAGGATGTAAAAGTTTTCCTCTAATTATCATAACACTTGCGTATGATATGAATTTATGGATATTGTTATTAACTTTTATTATCTTTTCTTCTCCATTAACTTTTATCTTGAAATTACCACCTTGCTGCCCTATTTGCTTTAAAATCCTTATATAAGTATCCTCTATAATTTGATAAGCATTTGTTTTTCCTGGGTCTGCCTCTATCCAGACTTTTCTGTCTTTATCAAATCTAGGAGTAGTTATATCTTCCGGTAATTTTATATCCGTTGAATTTTCGTTGTCAAACGTACCTGCTGTGTAATCTGGGTAATCTGCCGACCCTGTAATATAACCATTTTCATCTAAATAGTAAACTTTAACCATAATTGCTCCTTTTTATTTTAAATGTTTGTATTTGTTGTGAAATCAATAAAGTAAAATTATTAAGTAGAACTAATAATTTATACGTAAAACTTTTTATTACTAACATTATATCGTAATTAAAAAAACTTATATTGTTTTTCACAAAATTTAAAAAGATTTTAACAAAGTCTTTTTTATAATTATTAAATGTTTGATAACTAACTCCTATCAACTTTGCCCCTTTTCGTAGGCTTAAAGAAAATAATGATTTTAGGGTAATACCTATATTTTCAGTCAAAAATTGTAAAAATTTACTAAGTATTTTTAGCTGTTTTTTCTTTGCCAACATTCTATTAAACTCAATTTGAGCTTTATTACTTCTAAATTTAATGAAATTTCTTTCTACCCAATTTGTTACACTTTTCACAATTAACTTTACTTCACTATCGGGTAAAGGATTTAATAATCCATTATTCAATTTAAAAGCAAAAGTTGTTAAGTACGCCTTTAAATTATCAACACTTTTATAAACTTTATATGCTTCTTTTCTAATTAAATGAAATAATGTAGTGTTTCTTTCTCCTATTTTTACTTGTGTTAACTCTACTTTTTTAAAGTTAGAACGTTTAAACCTTTTAAATTTCTTTTTACTTGTTTGTTGCTTGTCAATTTCCACCTTGAAAGAGTTCAGTGATACATACTCGTTCATAATTGTAGTAGAATGAAGTAAAGGGTTTCTCCATACTCTTGCTGAATTTGTATTTAGAGCATTTTCATCAGACTTAAAGATTTCTGATAATTTTTCTAAAATTACTTGATATTTTATTTTTTGTTTATTATTTGATAACTTTAAAGGATTTTCCAGTACCCAATGTAGATGAATACCTTTATCAGTTTCTACCATTAGAGTAGGGAGCGGCATATTGTTATCTTCGCATAATTGCTGAACATTCCATTCCCCTATAATAAAATCAATATCAAGACTGATAGCAGGTATAAAATAGTCATTACCAAATCTAACAAACTTTGAAAATAAAGCTATGTTTTTGTCTCTATATTTATATTCTTCGTGTTTACTATTAGAGCATAAAACTTTATTACCTCTTGTATCTATTAGTTTGTTTACAATAACCCCTAATTTGTTCATTTTATCTCTCCTGATACAATAATTTCTAGTCTTGGGTTTGTTTTATCTAAACCACCAACTTTTCCATTAAATTCAATAAAATTATTTACATTGTCGTTAGTTACGATGTCTAATTCTTGTAGTGCGTCATTTACAAATTTTAAAATAACACTAATAGAGTTATCTAAGTCAGACCTTGCGTTTTTATAATATAATATCGCTTCAACATTGTAAGTAGTAAATTTTAAATTTGTAACTATTTGATTTTGTATAAGCTGTTTATATATCTTTTTTACTTTATTTAAAGTAGAAAAATGTTCGTTTCTGTACCAGTTCATCCCTATTAAAGTCATTTTATTCTTTTTTATAGGTAAATAAATAGGTAAAGATATTAAAATACTTTTTGACATAATTTTTATCCTTATTATTTTGTAATAGCAGAATTATATAATAAAGTAGCTTAAAGAACACTTAAATCTAAAAATAAAAATTACAAAACAATGATTATGGTTTTTGACACCTAATCCTATCCACTTGATTACGATATAAATATAAATTTAACCAAAGGAATGTAATGTTAAAATAT
>Ga0256836_1000853_pt1 | contig 14958 bp, 21 predicted proteins | sample 4561380metaG_FD_185974 | JGI IMG/M metagenome (GOLD analysis project Ga0256836, IMG submission 185974) | Hydrothermal vent microbial communities from Guaymas Basin, Mexico - 4561-380 | ecosystem: Environmental > Aquatic > Marine > Hydrothermal vents | place: Mexico: Guaymas Basin | collected...
ATTTTAACTCCTTTAAATTTACTTATCAGAACCTCTCTGGAGGTCCCTGGACAATTTTTATAATGTATAAATATTTTTTACAATCAACTTTTTAAACTTTAACCAGAGAGGCTCCAATAAATAAATACTAACAATAAAATTATAACAAATTTTTTGAAAAAAGTAAATAAATTAAAAAGAATTCGTTATGAAATTATAACAATTTTTTTTAAAAAAAGCAAATTTTTTCTAAAACAATTTTATAGAGTGGATGAAGACTAAATAATAATAATTATAAAAGATCAAGGAAGCCTTTTTATCCACTCTATATAAAATATTGAAAAGAATTAATTTTTTTACTTTAATTTATATTCAAATATTCTCAAACTTTTTTTCCTGTAAAAACACCGTCTTTCAGTTCTGCAGCAACATACTTCAATCCATAATATTTTTTCTCTCCAGGAGATAAATATTTATTCATTTGTCTTGCATATTTTTTTGCTTCTTCTGGTATGTTAAAAATTTTCTTTTTGTTAATTACTTCTTTTCCTTCCAGTTCTTTTACACTTCTAATAGGTTTTTCTCCAATACTTCCACCTAAAAGAACAACAGTGTATTTAATTCCAGATAAATCTGGTTCTGTTCCTTCTGAAACTTTTATTTTTTCTAAAATTTCTCTTATCATTTATATCCTTTTTTTATTTAATAACCTAAAATGCTAATTAAATTTTAATTTATTAACTTGTATTTTTTAATAAGTGTCATAATTTGCTCTTTAAAATTACCATTTTCTTTCTGATTTAAAATGTTTTCTATGTTTTCTTTTTTCAATTTTAACAATTCAACACCTAATATCTCAGATTTAAAATGTTTAGCATTAAAACTGTTTTTCATTATTTTAATAATATCTTCTATATTCATAAATAAAATAAATAAAAAAATTCTGTCACTTGATGTTTTTACTTCTTCAATTTTATCCAAATATTTTTCAACATCAAAATTTAATTCTTCATATATTTCTCTTTTTAATGCTTCAACTTTTGACTCATTATTTTCAATATATCCACCTGGAAAACTTGAAGTATTATCATATCTTCTAATTAAAAGAATGTATTTTTTCTTTTTATCAATAATAGACAAAAAGATTGCTTTCATTTTTCTTCCTCATAAAAATTAAAATTTAATAGGTGTCCACAATTTGTTAACTCCATTATTACATTTAATAATTTTACCTTTATATTCATCATGTGAATAACTTGCTAATAACAATACACTTTCAGCATCAGATTCAACTTTATTTATTTTAACAATTTTTGGTTTAATAGATTCTACTTCAAAATTTCCATCTGTGTCAACTTTAAATTCAATTACTGAAAGAATATTACCATAACAAAATTCACCTTTATAAAATACAGTATTTTCTGTTAAATCTCTACTTATTATTGAAATTTTATTTTTTTCAGCAAATTCTTTTGCCATTTCTCTTGTTTCTTTACTAACAAATGTATGAGTATTCGAATATATAATATCCCATGCAAATGCACCAACAAACATTAAAAATATTAAATATCCCAAAGCTTGTTTTGAATATTCTTTGAAACATTTTACCATTTTAACTCCTTTTTTCTTTTTTATAATTATAACAAAAAATAAAAGAAAAGTAAATAATTTTTATATTTTTCTTACGAATTTTTAATTATATTCAAAAGTTCCATCCATCTATCTTTCAAAACACTTTTATCAGCACCTTTTCTCCATAAATCTTTATCCATATCTTTGTGTTCATCTTTAAGTTTTAATCTCATCCCATCTGGTGTAATTTCACTGTGAATTCTATCAGCATTTTCATTTTGAAAATAACATAAATCTACCAATTCAAGTCCATAAGAATCAAAATAATGAAATAACCACCAACTAACATAATTTGTTAATATTTTGCTATGTTGTGTATCAATATAAAAATCAGCAAATTCATCAGCAATTGCTTCATCACCTTTATCAATTAATTCACCTGTTTTTTCATCATGTTCAACAGGATTTCTCCAATCAAATCTTATAACTGGATTGGGATACAATCCTTCTGGTTTAATAACTTTTCCATATCTTGTTTTAAACTTTTCAACACCTATCAATTTATGTTTAGGAGTTCCAACATGTTTTCTTTTCCAAACAACCTCAATATTTGGAATTTGATTTTCAAACACGACAAGAGATGTATTATCATTTATTTTAAACAAAAAATTTGATACAAAAATATCTTTTTTAAATTTCATTAACCCATTTGCATAATAATTTAATAATCTAACAATATAATTTTCATTATGAAATTTGAATCTATTATACGATATGTTTAATTTACTTCCAATTATTTCCCAAATTCCATTTCTTGCTACATCAGTTCCTTCAACTATTGAATATCTTTTAAACGTAAAACTATATACAGATGGTTTTAACGTTGCGACAGCAATGTTCAAATTATACACTTTCCTATAAATTTTACTTTCTCCTTCAATTGTGATTGGTAATTCTTCAATTTTTAAATCTTCAAGATATTTTTTAATAATTTCAACAACTAATTCATATGGTGTTGTATCTACTTTTCTTTCAAGAATTAACACATTATCAAAATCATTTAATTTTTCAACAATTTTTAAGTAACTCTGATTGTATTTATCAAAATCTTTGTCATATTTATCACTTTTATCAATTATTCCTTTTATTTGTTCAGCAACTTTATTGTCTTTATAAACAATGAAGACATATAATGTTATTGAATTATTTATGATTTCATTTTTTATATTTTCAATATTTTCATTTGTCAAATTATGAGGTAATTTAACATTTTTTGAAATATTAATACTTCTATCACTAACATCAAATCCTAAATATTTTAAATTTTCAACTATTGTGGTTTTACCTATTTTATCCGTTCCTTCCAATACAATTCTATCAAATTTCATTGACATCTTAACTCCTTTTCTTCTTTTTTATAATTATAATAAAAATAAAAGAAAAAGTAAATATTTTTTAATTACTTATCATTATAAGTATTTGTTACCAAAAATTAGATTTAAACCTATTATAAAACCATGATGTTTTATCTTCTACAATTTCACCATTTTTCAAAACATAAAATCTTTGATTTGTTGTTGTTGATGATAATGGTCCTAATTCTTTAATATATGGTCCAACCTTTACATAATCTAATTTTTTTAAAAAATCTTTTGTAAATTTTGGAAAATCTAACTCTCTTCCCGTATAAAAAGCTATTTTTAAATGAGGATATTTCTCTTTAATATAATCAATAATTCTATTCAAATCTTCAAATTCCCATTCACCTCCATACAAAAGAACACAACTTATATGTTTATGTCTTTTCAAAAGTTTATCTATTTCCTCATTAGTTAATAGTTTACCAAATTTAGGATTCCATGTTTCTTTTGAATGACATCCTTTACAATGAAGATCACAACCTGATAAAGATAAAGATAAACTTATCTCATCAGGTACTTCTTGAAACTGTATTTGAGGATAAGAATAATACAACATTATTTTACCTTACAATTATTTATATGAATAATAACAGAACCATTAGAATATTCAAAAATAAGAACTGCATCTTTTCCTGAATTTATTTGTTTTCTAAATTCCTCGTCCGAACAATAAAGTTTGACTAATGCGTTTTTTAATTTTTCCATTGTTTTTGAACTTGTATTTTTAGCTGTTCTGAAAACAGTTGATGTTGTTGTAATTACTATTGTATTGTCAACAAATCCATATTTAGTTTTAGACAAATCTCCTGGTAAAAATACTGCATCATTTGCAAATAAAATACTCATAAAAAATCCACTGATTAGAAATTTTAAAAGTAATTTCATATTTGACTCCTTTTTATTTTTTCATAATATCTCAATTTTTCTTCTTGTTGTCTTGCTTTACTAAATGATGAAACTCTTTTTAAATATCCAATCACCCTTGTAGCATAATCAATATTTTTTGAACCACATTTTGGACATTTATAATGTGTTCGTTTATCAATATGTCCACAGTCATTACAAATTGTAATTTTAACATTATATGTCCAGTAATTGCAACCAACTTTTCCAGCCACATTTAGAAGTTTTCTAAAAGATTCTTTAGATGGATAATCTTCAAGATTAAGATGAACTGCTTGCCCACCGTCTAAATATTGTGATGTTTCTTTTCCATGTAATTCAAGTTTATCTAAAACTGACAAAGATTCATCTTCTGGTCCATAAATATAACTTGAATAAAGATTTCTCCATTCTGGAACCCAATATCCATCCTCTTTGTCCCATTTATAATTTTTTACTGCAAGATTTTCTGCTGGAACAAACTCAGTATTGAATTTAATTCCATATATTTTTCTACCTTTTTTATTTTCATCACTAAATGTTTTTAAAACATCAGAAACCCATTTCATATATTCTTCATTTGGACTTATTTCAAAACCCATAAATTCAGAAGCTTCAACAAGTCCATTTATACCAATTGTTGAAAATTGTTTATCTAATGAAATAAAACCAGCTTTATAAACAGGCAACATATCATTATCATAATACCATTCAATAATTTTTCTATGTGCATATTGAAATTTATGAACATCTTTTATTTTTCCCCTAATATATTCTAAAATTTTAGAATAATTTTCTTTAGGATTTTGAATATTGTATTTTTTAATAGCATCTTGAATTAATCTGTTGAGATTTAAAGTCATAACACCTACAGAACCAGTCATAACTCCACCTGCTCCAAGTGTATAACTAAATTCGTTTATTTGGTCTTCGATTTCATTTCGTAAACGGCAGCAACTGGACAAGGCATTCGCATTCTTATCCATAAAAATAAAAAATGAATTCCCTCTACTCATTTCTTCAGCAAGGAAATCTTCATAATCTTTGTCTTTAAGAGTTCCATCTTCATTTAATAAAACAGCTGCAGTCACGACTGGATATGTTAAAATTGATTTTGTTCTTTCCTGATTGAACCATCTCATGAAATATTTTTGTAATTTATCTAACGTTTCCCATTTAGGCTTATTCATATCAGGGAATACAAAATTTCCAAACATTGCATCAAAGTAATATTTATCATATATTGAAATATTCCAGAAAACACTTTGATATCCTCTAGCAGCTGCAGGCTGATTTAATGAATATACAACATGTTGTAATGCTTCTTTGATTTCATTTTCATGAGTTTCCAAATAATTATCTCCAAAATCTTTTCTTGCAAAATAATCAAAATACATTAACCACTCAACAGTTGCTACTGCTCCTGCAAATTGAGCCGCAGTAGCAAATACAAAATTAATAAATACCCCATTAAATGAATAAAGATGTTTAGGAGCTTTACTTTCTCCACCCATTTTAGTTAATCCATCTATTAATAAAGGATACATTGTTACTGACACACAATAAGGAACTGCAGGATGTGTTTCATCATGTTTATAAAGTTCGTGCTTATTTAGCATTTCTAAATATTTATTTGCAGTTTCTTCATCAAATAACTCAATAATTTTTCTTCTCATCATTTCTCTATTTATAAATATATTTTCTCTTTTATATAGTTCTGACATCATTGTTGCCACATTCTTACTATCTACATTAGCATTTGGATCATATTTTGAGCCTTCTGCCGCATTCTCTGAATAAACATAGTTTTCTATAAAATTAATTTTTTCATCTACAAATTCTTTCATGAATTCATTCATTTTTTATTCCTTTCTTATTTAACTTTATTTTTGAAAAATTAACTTTTAATCCTCTTTTTAACAATTCCTCTGTAATCTTAAAATATAGATTTAATAATTTATTGTCTGGAATATTTTTTAAAATTAATTCATCTATTTTATCATATAAACCTATAGCAATTGAAGTTCTAATATTCTTTTCTTCATCTACAATTTGATAAGCAAAAGCATCCATGTTATCTATTTTGAAAGTTCCAAATTTTATTTTCGGAGTGAGTATTTTATAATCCATATTAATTCCTTTTTATTCAACTATTTTTTTCTGCACTATTAGATTTATAAAATATTTCATTATTTTTAAAAAATAGGATACTAGTTTCATTGTTTCTTCTTTACCATTCATCTAAATCAATTTTATTTTCTTTTTCAAATTTATAATTAATAGCATCTGCAATTAATTTCAATGGTTGTAAAAAATTTGTTTGAAACGCTTGTTCTTTATCAATATATTTTACTAAATCAACATCAAATAAAAATCCTTCATCTATAAATCCTATAACATTTTCATTTATAGGATTTGGTAATTTTAATGGAACATACTTTATCTTGTCACCTTCTGTAATTAAAGGATAAATATCCCATAATCCATTTTTATTAACTAATTCATTATGTAAAATAGCAGCTCTAGAATTTATTGGACATGGAATTCTAACACCATTTTCATTTAATCTATAATAACCTTTTTTATCTTTTTTATAATCTAAATTATTAACAGAACTTGTTTTAGCTATTACTTCAGGATTATTATCACATTTTTCAAAAAATTCTTTTTTTACTTCTTGAACAAATTCTTGTAAATCTTTTTCATCTTTATCCATCATTATTAAAAGAGCTTTTTCTAATTTATCTATTACAAAATCAGGTGTTGAACTTCTAACAATTTCTAAACCTGTTACAGATAATTTAGGTTTGTTTATTAAAATAGTTCCTTCATTCCATATTGTTTTTAATGCATATCTTTTTTTGGCAATCCATATTCCTTTTTCATTAATTTTTTCAACTTTAAATCCCATGAAACCTGGTTCTTTAACATTTAATTTTTCTTGTATTTCTTTTATAGCATTTTCTGCAACATTGTTAACTTTATCTATAAATTTTAGTAATGTATTTAATAATTTTTCTTTTTCTTCATCTGTCATTTCTTCATATTTTTTACCCATTTTGTTTTCAATTAATTTAACAAAATCTTCTAAAGAAAAATAAAATGAATCAGTATCAGAATAAATAATATAATTCTTATTTGATTTAAAAACATTTTGTAAATACTCATTAACTTTTTTTGATGTAAATTGTATCATAAATCTTCCAATAAAAGTAATACTACCAGACATATTTCTATTGTGTATAAAGAAATATTTATTATCCAATGCACCAAATAAAGAATTCATCAAAATTTTAAAAGCCATTTGTTTATTATTATATTTTGTTATTAATTCTTCAATCAAAGATTTATCAACGTCTAATTCAAAATCATTGTTATAAATATCATCAAATGTTAATTCTAAATTTTCTATTTTATTTAAAACTTCTGAAACTTTCATACTTTCTCCTTTAGTGCTTTCAATAAAAGCATTTTTTGTTTTTCTTTTTTTCTTCCATAATATGTTTTTTCAATAATTTTTGGTATTATTCCTTTTTGTGTGTTTTCAAAAAAACCCAAACCAGCAAAAATATAATTAGGGTATTTTTTCAAAATTTCGTTTATTTTATCTAAATTTTCAACTAATTTTAATTCATTTTCATCTCTAAAATATTGATAAATTTTTTGCAATTCTTCTGGTAATCTTTCAGGATTAACATAAGTATCAGGAGAAATATTGAATGATAACATTATACTTGGATACATTGAATTAGCATCTTCAGAGGCAACCCAATTATGTTTTCCGATTATTGGATCCTTAACAAATCCACCTTTAATAGGTTTATCATCTGTTGATTCAGAACCAGAAATAACTAATTTTTCATTCAATGCTATTAATGTTAAAAAATTAGTCCAAGGATGAACAGTTCCAAAAATTTTGTCTAAATTTGTTCCAGTCATTTTTGCTATAGTAATACTTAAATCCATTAATCCTGTTTTCTTCATAATATTTTTTAAAACAATAGGGTCTTTAATAGCATATTCAGTAAATCCATCATAATCTTGCTCATAAAAATCATAAATAGATTTATACTGTTTATATGAAACTTTTCCTTCACCTTCTTTTAATATTAATTTTGCTGTATATTCCAAAGAGTATGATTTTTGATCTGAATAAGTGAATTTTTTATAAATTTCTAAAGAATCTATTAAAAAAATACCATTAATTTGAGTTCTATAATAAATCTTATTTCCTCTTTTTTCTTCTTCATAATATGTATCATTTAGAGGAGATAATCTGTTTGGATCAATACCTAAATTTCTTAATCTTCTATAAATATAAGGAAAGTCAAATTGATCACCGTTCCATGCAGTAATAATAGAAGGATTTTCTTTTTTAAGAAAATCAATAAATGCTTCTAACATATCATATTCATTATCAAAAATAAAAAATTTAACATCTTTATATTTTTTTCTCATTTTAGGTGAATCTTTAGTCATAAAAATATAAACATTCTTATCATCATCAATTTGAATATGAGTTATTGGTGCCTCAGCATTAGTAGGTTCTGGAAATTTTCTATTATTCAAATCTATTACCTCGATATCTAAATACCACACCTTCATTTTTGGAATATTATTTTCTTTCCAGTCATTAAATAAAAAATTATAATATGGTTTTAATTCTACATTATGTTTTTTAATTAAATCATAATATTTTTTTGTTTCATTAAATTCCAGTTTAGACCTAAAATCTAAACGTTTCATTTTAACCTTTTTAATAATATCAAAATACTCTCCATCTTTATCTTCAACAAATAATGTATAAAGTGGATTTTCTTTAACCAATAAAGACACACCATTTATATTTTTTCTTACATAGTATTGACCATTTTTATTAAAAATTCCTTCAATCATCTATCATCCCTTTTTATATTTTAAATACATCTTCAACTAATCCATTTATATTTATATCTTGATTCATTTTTTGCTCGACAGTTTCAATATATTCTTGTGAATAATCATCTTCTAAATCTGTAAATCTACTATATTCGGGTTCAAATTTTACTAAATGAGATGTCAAGTAACCACCAATTCTATTTTTCAAAAATTTAACCATTGTTGTTTTTTCTTGTCTTAATTTTTCATTAGACAACAATGCAATAATTGAATCAGCTGTCTGAACAACTCCTATACTGTCTGATATTGTTTCCATACCTGCATCCACATTGTTGTAAGCACTTCTGTTTAACTGAAATCCTGTTAATATAGGTATATCAAGTTCTTTTGCTAAAGCATGAACTTCTTCTGCTATAGATTTATAATACTGATAACTACCTGCTTTAGATAAAGAAATTCTCGTACTACTCATTAATCCTAAATAATCAATTACAATTACATCTGGTATAAATCCATCTTTATTTTGTAATTTTTGTATATAAGATTTTATCATAGTTGTATTAAGAACACCTGCAGGATATTCTTTAATTCTCAAATGACCAAGATTTCCCAATTCTTTAAATCTTTTTTGATATTCTTCAAAAGATAATTTTTTCAAATCATTAATAGGAACATTTAATAAATTAGCATCAATTCTTTTAGCTATTTCTTCTTCAGGCATTTCAAGAGTAAAATACACAACATTTTTTTGTCTTAAAAGAAAATTAGCTGTAGAATTTATTTTAAATGCTGTATTATGGTGTAGAATACCATCAGCATCATAATATAAATGAGGATAATCTAAAGACAAACCATAAAGGTATTCATCTTTATTTTTTAATATTTTTATATCTTTTATTTTTACTAAACCTTCTTTTGTTTCTAAATAATCACCTACCTTTAAATTCTTTGCAAAAACAACTTTTCCATTTACAACATATTTATGATTCAAAGACACTTGAGATTTAATACCATTTTCTAATGTCACCAAAACCCAATCTTCAGGTAATTTTTTTACTAATTTTCTTATAGGTTTTGGTCCATTAGGCGTATCAATATAACATTCATATTTCAAATCTGAAAATGTATCTTCTTTGACTTCTTCAATAAATTCATTAAATTCAAATAACTCTCCTATAGTCATAGTTACTTTTTTCAAGATACTTCCTTTAGTATATTTTTTTATAAAATTTAAAATTTCTTTTTGTCTCTCTTCAAAATTATCAGTATCATAAACTTCAAAATAATTTATAAATCCATTTTTCATATCTTTTTCTACCTTCTTCACCATATCTTTTAATAAAATTTTCTTCAGTCATAGATATTGAATTTGAATATTTTTTCCATTTTTCATCAAAAGTTTTTGGATATTTTATTTTTAATCTTTCTTTTGTAGATTTCTCATTCTTATATTTAAAATATTGTTCTATGACGTGAAAATTTAATTTTTCACAATTACTTTCTTTTAAAAATTTTCTTATTTTATGTTTTTCTTCCCAAAAATGTCTTAAATATTTATATTGTTTTTTGTATTTTTCTTTATTTATTAATCTGTAAAATATATCAGGTCTATTTCTTCTATTTATGTTATATTTTATTAAAAATCAGCTTTTAATTTACCATATTTTTTCACGTAATCTTTATACTTCTTTTCTCCTTTTTCCATTTTTGATACCTTTCATATGTTTTTTCATCCATGTATATGTTTAATTGTGTTGATTTTGATAAGCACTTTCCAGAATGGGAACTACCAACAATTATATTTAGACTTTTCTTAGGTATTCCATTAGCTAAAGCTCTATCAATGCTTGGTATCCCTAATGGAATACCAAGCACTTTTTTAGTATAATATTCATATCTTTCTTTTAAACCTTCGATATCATCAAATTTATGTCCTAAATCAGTATCAAAATTGATAGATAATGATTGTTCTATTAATCCTAATATTAAATTAAAATCTCCATTTTTTTCTATTAATTCTGCTGACTTTAAAATTGATTCTGTTAAACTTTGCTTTTTTATATATTTTTCAGATTCTTTAAACAAAAATTCTTCATCATCAGGAATTTCTGTTTTAGCTATTATTTTTATAACTTCTGATAATTCTTTTTTAAGATTCTCTGGAATTGATTTATTTTTAAAATACAAAATAAAATCTTTTAATGATGGTTTTTTCCCATACTCATCAACATATAATTTTATTAATTTAAAAATTTCTTGCAACTTAACATCACTAAAAATATTTTCTTTTAAAAAAGGATACACAATACCAAAGTATTTTTCATCTTCTAATAAAGCCTTTATTATTACAATTTCTATATCGTTCATTTACCCTCCAAAATGATAATCTACTAATTTTTTAAATTGTTCTTCAAATTCATGAAAAATAATTCCTTCTTTTATATAATTATAATATAAATCTTTCAATAATAAAATTAAATGTTTTTCAAATAATCCAGGTTCTTTTCTATATCTAAAATCTACTGAAATTCTATTTTCCCAAGAACCATCTAAAAAATAAATAGTTATTAATTGTTTTCCAACAACATGTATTTCAATTGGAAGTCCAAAAAATACTATTTCATAATTTTCATTTTTTCTCTTTTTCATAAAAAACATTTTATCCCTTTATAGTGTAGTTACATCTATCATGAAATCACAATATACATCTTATATTGATTTACTTTCATTAATATCTTTATCCATAAATAGTCTTTAATTTTATCAAATTTGAAAAATAAATTATTAACAAAACTTTCATTATTTTTTGCTTATCATTTAAGAATAAATTCTTATTAAAATTCTTTGCATAAAATTTATTGTAATGCATAAAATACATCTATACCTTTTAATTCATCTAATTCTCTAAGTTTTCGAATCGTATTTTTAAAATTATATCTCGTTTTAATAACTTTTCTATTAGGTTTATCAATTACAATATCTGCCATCCCAATAGCTTTATAGTATTTCGAAAACCTATCATTTGTATTTTGATAAAAATCTTTTTCTTCTAAAATGATAATCATTTTTTCTCCTTTATAATACAATTTTTAGCATATCCATTTTCAAAAATAATTACACCTGTTTCATCATCTACATCAACAATTTTTGATGAATCTATAACTGTCCATCCTTTTCCTTTAATATTGCATATTACAGTAGAATGTTGTAATTTTTCTATATAAGAATTATGTTCTTTATTTATAAAATAAAAAATACCAAATAACAAAAATAAAATAGCTAAATATTTATAACCAGGTTTAGTTCTAATTCTTTCTAACATTTTAACTCCTTTTAAATACACTCATATCTAATTTTTGAATAGCCTCGTAATGTCCAATTTTCATATTCCATAAATCTAAAAGAACATTTTTATTTATTTTTATCCATTCAAAAATTTTATTGAGTTCTTTTTGCTTTATTTTACAATCACCTATAACTTTAGGATTATTAGAAATAGTTATAGAACACAAAAAATTATGTCCTTCTTTAGACAATTTTATTCTTGGTCCATGACTAGAATTTTTTTCTGAAATATAAATATTAACAGATAAACCTGTAACTTTCTTTTCTATATTAGCCATTTCCCACAAAGAATTTTCTTTGTTATTTTTCATTTTTTCTATGACTTCTTTCATCATTTTAACTCCTTATTATCTTTTCATAATTATAACAAGTTTTTGTCTAAAAGTAAATAGCTGAAAAAATGAAGAGTCAAAATTGAAGAAGAATATAGAAAGATTAAAAAGTCTTAAGGAGTTTTTTACCTTTCTTGGTAAGAAAACAATGTAATCCATTATAAATTAAAACAAATTCATTAAAATGTGCATCTATTTTCTTTATACAATTAACACAAATACAATAGATTTTTTTATTAGAAAATTCAAATGGACTTATACAAATTTTAACATTTACATGATTTCCACATAAATCACATGTTCTACATTTCATGTAATAACCTTATTCATGAAGAACCTCTCCTATCATCTGTATTATTTCTTCTATATCTTGTATAGAAGCATTTTCATGAAGAGTAATACCTTGAGCAAATAAATGACCACCAAAACTTTTTATAGCTGGATGTGCAATTTTCATTAACCTTTGATATTTTTCTTCCATTTCTTTTTCATCAATATTTTTATGTCTCAAAGATAATCTTTTTGCAAAAGGATAAACAATAATATAATGTTTGTATACAGGATAATCAAATTGAATGAATGTGCTAAATTCATAACTATCCATAATAAACAAAGCTATATTATTATTTATTATAATTCGTCCATCATTTTCCATTCTTTTAAAATATTCATTTTTTCTTTTTAAATATTCTTTATAATCCTTTTTAAATTCTTCAGGTATTTTATAATTATTTTCTTTAACTTTTTTATAAAAAACACTCTCACCAACATTATAAAAAATATTATTAATAGCAAAAGCTTTATCCCACAAAAGACTTTCAAGTCTCCACATATCATAAGTATCAATAATATCAACTAAATTTTTGAGATTTTCATTTTGAGGTTTCAAAATATTAGCTAAAATTTTTGTTGCACAATAAGAAGTATCAATAATATATTTAAAATTGTATTTTTCTTTCAATTTTTCAAATATTTGTAATTCTTTTTCTTCATATTTATGATGATCAAAATATCTTATTTTCCATCCATCTTTTAAAAGTTCAATCAAAGCTTTTAAATCATTATTTTTTAAATTCAAATCTGTAATAAAAAGAGTTTTATCATCTGTTTTTGTTTCCTTTAAAGCTTTTAAATTATCAAAACAATCATCATAACTTGTATGAATTACTGATTCAAAATTATATTTATTTTCTAAAACAAATCTACATCCATAACCATCTAAATCATTATGTGTTAATAATTTCATTATTTTCCTTTTATTTTTTCCATTTCTTTTTTCAAAAAATTAATTTCATCCTCAGACATAAGTTCTTTATATATTTTAGCTTTTTGATAATTACAATTATAATATTCAGATATAAATTCTATTAATTCATCTTCTTTTTTATTTTTCTTAGGATATTTAATATAAGTTTTTGGTAATAATTTTTCAACTAATTTGTATTGATAATAAATAGGTATATCTTTTACAGTCAAAAGAAAAGAAAGATTTATTGTTTTAGGGTCATTAGAAAGCAAATTATGAAATAAATATTCAGGTATTTTTTCTATCTCTTTTTTAGATGGATTTCCTTTTTTAGTTATACAAGAATACATAACACCAAATAAATCGTATTTTTCTTTTTTATATTCTTTTTCTTTTTTTATTTCTTGGTGTTTTTTGACATTTATTCCCCATTCTTCAAGCATTTATAATTCCTGTTTCAAAAAGTTTATTTTGAATTTCTAAGAATTTTTTAAAATGTTTTTTATCAATAAAAGTTCTAATATTTTTATCTTTGTCAATATTAATATAACTATTTTCATATTTTATTTTTATATTACCTAATCTGTATGTAATTTTACAATCTGAACATACAGTTTTTAATTTTTCAATAATTTTATTTGTAACATGTTCATTATATTTTTTTACAAGAATTTTATAAAGAGATTCATAATCTTTAAAATTTCCAAATTTAGTAATTATCTTATTATCTGCCATTATTAATATAGTTTCAAAATCATTTCTTTTTATTTTTAATGTATCATCTGTAATTTCTTCCGTGTTGAAAAAATCAATTATTTTATTCAAATATTCCATTTTAACTCCTTAAACTAAAAAATCTATTCTTTCTAAATATTTTGTTCTTTCTTCTTCATCTTTTAATTTTTTATATTCTTGTAAAATATCTTTACAAAATTTTTCATAAAATTCTTTTTTAGCTTTAAGAACTTTTATTTCATTTTTTAACATTTGATTTTCTTTTTTAAGCTCTTGAATTTTATCAAAAAACACTTCATCCTTTTTTAAATCTTCAAGTTCTTTTTTCAAAGCTTTATTTTCTTTCAACAAACATTCATTCAAACTATACAAAATTTCAAACTCTTTTTTAATTTTTTCATATTCAGATTTTTTCATTTTTACAAATTTAATTTTATCAAACATTTTAACTCCTTTAAATTTACTTATCAGAACCTCTCTGGAGGTCCCTGGACAATTTTTATAATGTATAAATATTTTTTACAATCAACTTTTTAAACTTTAACCAGAGAGGCTCCAATAAATAAAT